>ERZ1292623.124-Hain-H51-01um-R1-124-length-84181-cov-8_pt1 | contig 50362 bp, 52 predicted proteins | sample MGYA00564398_ERZ1292623 | MGnify/ENA primary metagenome ERZ1292623 (study PRJEB36523, sample SAMEA6512633) | groundwater metagenome | collected 2019-01-07 | study: AquaDiva: Metagenomics assemblies of 32 groundwater samples
GGAGAAGTCGAGCCTTTTGTTGACGGAGACCAGGTCTCTTATGTAGGAAGTGTAGGACCAGAACAGCGCAATAAACTTCTTGGCGGTGCGCTGGCGCTGCTCCATCCTATTCAATTTGAAGAACCATTTGGCCTTTCGGTTGTGGAAGCCATGGCATGCGGCACGCCAGTGATCGCGTTTCGCCGCGGCAGCATGGCCGAGCTTATTGATGAGGGTGAAACCGGATTTTTGGTGCATACGATCGAGGAAGCAGTGGAAGCTCTCAAAAAAATCGATTCCATTGACCGCAAAGCTTGCCGCCATCGGGTCGAGCAGCATTTCACCGCCGATCGCATGGTGGATGACTACGTACGAGCATACGCTCGAATCCTCGACAAGTCCAATTATACGTAGCATAATGAGAGCAGTGACCATAGAGTACCATTCTACTAAAATAAGGAGGAGAAGATGTTCGGTAAAGAATTTGAGTATGCAGTAATTTCTTTGAATAACGAAACGCATTTCTCCACGTACGCAAAACACTCCCACAGGAGTATGCGGGTTACGCATGAACACACTCAAGACAATGAAACTGGAACGAGAACGAACCGAAGAAACCAACGGATGCAAAAAACTATGATGCGATCAGGTAGGCGCACACGGCAGAGAGGTAATGCGCCAGATACCCGTCTACGGAACGAGGAAATGAAGTGACGAGCCCATGAATGAAAGATTTGTGTTATTGTTGACTTGAGTGCGTGATAGATGATGAGTGTTGTTTCCATACCAGTGGCTGTCTTTCGACAGCTACTGATATTGGAGCAACAAATGGCGTAGATTGCATTTCGTTATTCAAAGTTTTTAGGCAAGATGGGTCTGTTGATAAAACTCGAAAAGCAGCTATTCTTTTTGGAGTTGCAGTAGAGAGTCTTGTCCACCTTGTATGGAGAAATGAACAGATCATCCAGAAAGGGAGGGAGAAAGAATATCCAGATCTTCAAATGAGGGTACGGGAATACAACGAACGAATTACTGAAGCAATGCGCCTTGTGGAAGAGGTGAAACAACGATGAACATTCGAGTTCAGAAATATCACGGCAATCCAATTCTTTTGCCGCAGCTGGGCGAAAGAAGTTTTGAGGGTGCATGTGTGTATAATCCAGCAGCAGTCGTGAAGGATGGGAAAGTGCATCTTCTCTATCGAGCAGAAGAAGGCTATTATGATAGGTATGTTTCTCGAGTAGCGCTTGCCATCAGCGAAGACGGATTTGCGTTTGAGCGGTATCCGAACAACCCGATCATAGACAGAGATCCGGCCCGAGAAGAGGAGAAGAGAGGAATTGAAGATTTACGGCTCATAGAAACAAAGCAAGGATACTTTTTAACGTACACTGCATACGCGGGACTCAATGAGGAGGGGATTACACAGATCAAGCTTTGCGGCGCGCTGTCAAAAGATCTTGTACATTGGGAAAAAATTGGGACACTTGTGCCGGGAAGAGAAAAAGCAGGCGCGATTGTTCAGGACTACAAGTATAAGGATCGATATGTGATGTACTTGGGGGAAGGGGTTCTAAAAGTTGCATTTTCAAAAAATCTAAAGCTTTGGGAAGTGAAAGAGCAACCGGTGTTGGAGCCGCGAGAAGGATACTTTGACGATTTTCTGGTCGAAGGAGGGCCGCCGCCGATTGTTATGGACAAATGGATTCTCGTGATCTACAACAGCGCAAGAGGAGGAGTAGGGTATGAAGGGAAAAGAGAGTTTGTCTCCTATGCCCCAGGATATGCTCTTTTCGACAAAGACGATCCAGCAAAACTACTTTTTCGCTCCAGTCAACCAATTATGGAGCCGACCGAATACTGGGAAAAATATGCCAAAATAAACTACGTGATCTTTGCCAATGGTCTCGTTCATTTCAGAAATAAGTGGCTTCTCTACTATGGCGGCGCCGACAAAAGCATAGGCGTCGCCGAGCTGATGTTGACAGAGTAAGTGAAGTAGCTTTTTTCGAGGGAAAGATACCTCTAAGATCTAGCTCGGCTCATAAAGGAGTTTTTATTGAATTCTTCTGTAGCGAGATAAAATTTTATAAAAAACCTTTTCATAGCCATCGACCATTCTTTCGATGGTAAAGTTTTCTTGGACCCACTCCCGACATTTTCTTCTATTAATTTGAGGAATGCATTTTACTGCCTCGATGAGTCCTCGAAGATTCGGTTTCCCTTGTTGATCGAATGGCTTTACGATGAATCCAGTTTTTTTGTCTTTTATCACTTCTTTCACAGAGCCTCGATCGAAAGCAACCACCGGGGTTCCGCAAGCCATTGCTTCAATCATTACCATACCAAATGGTTCTTCCCATTGTATCGGAAAGAGAAGCACTTTGGCGTCTCCATACACCTCGTGTACCTTCCTGTAAGGGACGGGTCCGATATAGGTGATATTATTTTTCAGGAAAGGCTTTACTTTTTTATGCCAGTAATGATCTTCTTCATGCGTTCCCATAATTACCAGTTGTTGATTGAGCTTCTGGGCTGTCCGAATTGCCTCGAAGATTCCTTTTTCAGGGTTTATCCTTCCGCTCGCAAGAAGATAATTTTGGGGGGTATGGTTGAGCTTAAAATCCTCGATTTTAACCCCATTGTATACCACATCGACAAAAAGATGCGCTGCTTGTTTGACTTGAGACTTGCTGATGCCAATGAAGTGCAAATGGGAATACCTCTCCTTATATTGGTTAAAGAGAAAGACGAGGAGAGGATCGAGTGGCTCGTTGAGTACAAAAATCGTGGGAGTTTTGATAAGAGCAGCAAAGGGGAGAGGTCTTATTCCAATGAGACTGACAAGGATAACGTCAAATTTTTTTGTGAGCGCTACTTGGTATAGTTTTGAAATAAGGAGATATTCGTACGATTCGACTGCGCCTCCGTTTTTGAGTAACTGCTTGGGTCCTGTTCTTTTATGGAATGAGATAAGCCCATTGGAAACCAACTGCGCTTTGGTTTTGGAATCAGAGCTTGCAAAAAGAGTTACGTGATGGCCTCTTTTGACTAATTCTTCCGTAGTATAGTGAGTGAGCCAGAGGGGGGCATAGATTTCTGCTGTTTGAGGGGCAGGAGGAACGGAAAACTCGTTTGCGCAAAACACTGCAATTCGCAAGGGTTTGTAGAGCGTAGTTGGCATAAGTAAAGCAGTCAAGATGGTCAAGGTTCGACCTTGACCATTTGATCTTCCGCGTCACGTTTTATTTTATTCGAAGGTGAGATATTTTTCTGGTTCCGTGCCATTGCCATTTTTTAGCCACTGCAGTGTATAGTTTTTGTACTCATTCGTTTGAGCAAAATACTCGTCTACTAATGTTGTATCAATTATCGATGGAAAATTTCGAATTCCAATATAGTCCAAGTAGCTTGACCAACGATAGTTTTCCAAAAATTTATGTACTTCTCGCCAATCCTTAATTCCTTTTTCCTTCCAATCTGGTTCTCCGAATTCTACAGGGTTCAAGTGGATATAATTGAGTAGTGTAAGAAAGTATTTTTCCTTATCTACAAAAATTGATTTGAACTTTCCTTGGAAGAGGACTCCGTTTCTTTTGTAACGTTCGTTGAAGTACATTGTGTATCCAGTTCCTAATTTTTGCATAAATCTCACAATACCGCCATCTCTCACTTGCCTAAGAAGTAAATAATAATGATTGGGCATCAAGCAGTAAGCAATAATTTTAACCAATAGCTCTTTTCTTTTTACTCGAGTGGTATTGTGCAACCCTATGGTCAAGGTCGAACCTTGACCATTCATTCGTCGGCCGATCTCTTCCATCGTCCAATGGTTGGAATGCGGAAGACTGGCAATCGTAGGTAAACACTCACTCCCGCGAAGTAAATGAGCAAAATGAGCTTAAAATTTGCGATATAAAAGTTTCAGGAACGGGCTTTTAAGCTTAAAACTTCGCTACAGTGAGTGTTTACTGTACACAATATCATGCGGCAATGAGGAGGAATCCTATTTCAGGTGATGACGTTGGAGGAGCAAGCTTTGCCATGTGTAAAATTGATAAAGATGTAATTACCATCGTGCTTGGCGGAGACTGCTTTGTTCTCTTCAAGAACGAAAAAGGGTTATCTTTCTTAACTGGTTTTGACGAAGCTTCCGCAGTAGAGCTAAGGTTCTGCTGATGATAAAAAACAGTGCAGTGGGTCTCGCATTACGGCTAGGCGAGACCCCTTTTCTTTCGAGAAACTAAAATCCGGCTTGTGCATCATATTTTCTTGGTGAGAGAGTTGAGAAGATCGTTCAGGTTGCAGGTGGCAAGGCAGCACGTGGTGTCTGCGGCTCCATAATAGACAAAAAGCTTATCCTCCACGATGGCTGCGCCTGAAGGAAAGGTTACATTCGGAACCATGCCTTGCCGTTCGTATTCTTCTTCTGGCCAAAGGAGAGGGTCTTTTGAGTACGCAATTATTTTGGCTAGATTTTTTTTATCGAGGAGTGCAGCGTGGATAAACCACTCGTCAGTTGAGCCACAGTAAATGAGGAGCCAACCTCTTTTTGTTTTGAGTGGAGCCGCTCCTACTTGAGAATCTCTCAAACCGCTTTGAGGTAGTGGAAGAAGAATACGTTGTTGCACAAAGGGGAGAAATTCTTTCTTCCAGTAATCTTGAGATGCATGGATGAATTGGTCAGTGGATGTGAACTTGGCATACGCAATCGAAGCGTCGAGCTTGTCGGGATGCCAGGTAAGGAGCATCCAGTATTTTTCATTGATCTTGAGCGGGAAAAGAACACCATCTTTTGAGTTGATATTCGGTCCTATAATGCCGTATTTGCGTACGGTTTTGAAATCCTTCGTTGCGCTTAAAGCGATTCGGAGAGGCACTCCTTGAAGGTATACTTGTTTTGAGACTGCAGTATAGAAAATATAGTAGGTATTTGCGATTTTGGTGATTCTTGGGTCCTCACATCCAAACCGCTCCCATTTGTATTCTGGTTTGATAAGGGGGTAAGGAGATTTGATAAAGTGAATTCCATCGGTACTTTGCGCATATCCAACGGACGAAATATAATTTTTAAACCCGCCGCCTTCAAGAATCTGGAGATTTCCGCCGACGGCTCGGTACACCATGTGGAAGATACCTTTGTCAAAAACAACAGACGGGTTGAAAACAGCTCCCGCTTCCCACGCACGACTTTTATCTGGCACGAGGATAGGATTTCCTTTATATCGTTGAAGTTTTATACCCATTCGTCAAAGAACGGCACTCTTTTTTGCTCGACAGACTCTTTCGCAAAAAGATACATGGCCGCAGACCATGCTTGATAAGGAGCACCTTTTGGCTCACCAGTCTTGCCATGGAGCCACTCGTTGAATTCCCACTTTTGTGTTTTGCCTTTTTGATTTGCTTGGGTAAGTACTTCAAGCTCGTTTTGCGCTTTTCTGTGCTGCTTTGCTTTCACAAGCGCAGCAACGTAAAACCCGCCGATAAAAGGCCAAATACCTGCATTGAGATAGTGATAAGGGGTGCGAGCCTCGCAGGTGACAAAATAAGAGTGCCATTCTTTGTCGTCTGGCTTGATTGGCGGATAGATTGCTTTGCAAGGATAAGGTTTGTTGATCTTTTCTTTTTCGATGTGGTGGAGAATGCGATTTGCGATTGTCGGAGTTGCAAGTCCTGTGACGATCGCGAGAAGATTCCCGAGGGTGTCGAACCATTCTCCTTGTTCTCGATAGCCATCGTGGGGTTTCCATGCCCAAGGGAGGTAGTAACCGAGCTTTGAATCGTACAACGAGAGATATTTTTCGATGTCTCCATTTATTACTCTTTTTATATGTTGGGCTGCTTGGTGCTTGCCGTACATTCCAAGCACCGCATAGTAAAGTGCGTGTGTGTTAATGGTCCTGCCGTATTTATGGGGAAACGCGTCTTGCCAGTCCATGGTAGGCTGTTGGGCTAAGAGCTTGTCTTCGTTGGGACTTTGGTATTGTAGCCATACAAGAGCTTTGGCAATATGCGTTTTGTGCTTCTCTACCAGTGTTTTGTCGTTATACGTCTTGGCATACACGTGGTGGCCAATGAGGTACCACAAATTCGAGTCAATGGTGTTAAACGTGACGCGCGATCTTCGATCTCTGTTGTAATCTCCTACTGCATTGGGAATCTGTCCGAGTTCTGATTGATGGGTGGAGAGCGTTTCGATGCTTTGGCTAATAACTTTTCTGAACTTTTCTCTTGCAAGAGCAGCTCCCAAAGAACTTATCATGCTGTCTCTTGCCCAAAGTCCTCGGTAGCCGCCCGGAAGCCCTGAAGCAGAAAAACCTGTTGATCCTGCGCAATGTGCAAGAACTGCTATTGCCTTTTCTTTTGCGTCTTGGTCAAACGACATAGGAAGATTTCTTACGTTTCTCCTTTTCTTCATCGACCATAGCTCCAATGGATAAACGCGAAAGAAGATAGGAAATGGTAGATTCAGCTCCTTGATTGAGGTTTAAGCTGTATTGACCAATTCCATCATGGCAGCCGCCAGTTGTTTCGTCGTACACCATGAGCTGTAAATGATTCTTTCCCAAAAACCATTGGAACGCGCAGAGTGCATCTTCCAAGTATGATGCGTTTTTTGTGATGGCGTACGCCAAGACTTGTGTTTCAACCATGGAAGCCGCGTCTTCTGGCTGTTGATCGAAATACGCTCTTTTTTCGTTTCGAACATACCATCCATTTTGACCAATCGGAATATAATACTCATTTTCAAAGGTGATCGATCGAAGAAACCGAAGAGCTGTTTGGGCGACTCGAAGATACTTTTCTGTCCGCGTGAGATCATAAGCGTACAAAAGCGCTTCCGGGAGTTTGCTGTTTGAATACGTAAGCTGATCTTCAAACCACTCCCAGTCAGGCAAAGAATTTTTGTCATAGAGTTCGACAAGATAATCTGCAAATTTTTTCAACAAGTCCATCACTTGTTTTTCACGGGGGAAGCGTTTGAAGTAAAAAGAAAGTCCAAGCATTGCAAAGGCGATTGATCTTGGCGCTCGGAGCTCTTTGATTCTTGGGAATGCCTTTTTGAACAGTTTGAGAGCCTTCGCTGAAATTTCAGTTGGGAGAAATTGTTGAGAGGCTGCATATCCCAATGCCCATATCGTTCTTCCCTGTACGTCTTCCTCGAAGGTATCATCTTTCTGTCTTCGGGAGGAAACAAAACTGGCGAAACTTCCATTGGGTCCTTGAGTGAACTGGAGGAAGTTGAGATAGATATTCATAAGCTCGACCAATTGCGCGCTTTGATTTTTTTTGTAATTCATCGCGCACACAAGGAGCGCTCTTGCATTGTCATCCACGGCGTACCCATATTTCTTTTGGGGTTTGGTATATTTTGCAAACTGGAGGACGCCGAAATTATCGGTCAGGCGCAAGAGGTGATCGAGTTTGATTTCTGGGAATTTATTTTTTTCCGACTTGATGTCGGCGAACTTCTGATACATCCGAAAATATGCCTGGGCGACATTTGGCCATGTCATTGGTCTGGTGGCTGCGTATGCGTTCTTAGCCATTGTTTTCATTGTTTTTTCGCTGGAAAGGAGTTTGTCGAGCGCCTTGGAAATATCAGAAGAGTTTCCGCATCGAACGAGAATGCCATTTCCCTTATCCACAATATATTTGCCGTACTGGGTGGCAGTACTTATCACAGGCCTTCCACACCCTAACGCGTACGAGAGGGTTCCACTCACCGATTGAGTCTTTGCCACCGAAGGGGAGATATAGATATCCGTGGCGCGGAGAAAATGAGTAAGCTCTTGGAATGTGAGGTATTTATTGTAAAACCTTACATGATCTTTCAAGTGTAACCGTTCCACTTCTCTCATGAGGAAGTTTCGATATTGCTCTCCTTCTTTTCTGCGCACGACCGGATGGGTGATTCCAAGGATAAGATAGAGTACGTTTGGGAACCGTTTTGTAATTTGAGGAAGAGCTCGAATTGCATATTCAATGCCTTTGTTCTTGCTTAAGAGCCCAAAGGTAGAAAGGACCATGTGTTTATCGAGATGCAATTCCTTTTTGTAGTTTTTGCTTGGCTCAAAGGGTACTTGGGGAATGCCGTGGGGAATAAACGCGATTTTTGTTCGAGGAACGGCATAGCGCGTCGCAAGGATTTCTTGGGAAAGCTTATTCATCACCACGACTGCGCGAGCCTTCTTTGCGATGAGTTGGATAATTTTTTTTGCATGGATACTCGGTTTTGGGAGGATGGTGTGAAAGGTCGAAACGAGAGGTTTTTCTAATACCTGGAGGAAAGGAATGAGATAGTTGCCCCACCTTCCTCCGAAAAGGCCGAATTCGTGCTGGAGATCCACCAGTTTGATTTTTTCGTCGTTATTTACGTCTCTTGCGAGGGCTACGTATTGCTCAAGTTCGGAAGCTGCGATCTCTCTGATTACCTTGGCATCATAATGGTAGTTCGTTGCAGGGTTTTCCTTGAGGGCACAGATTTTCGGCTTGACGATTGGATTGTATTGTTTTTCAAAAGCCGTGGTAAGGTCTTGAGTAAATGTAGCAATGCCGCATTCGCGCGGAGGGTAGGAGCTGATATAGAGAATATACGAGGAGTGGCTAGGAGTTAATTTCATGAGTATTAGCTCAAGTGCTTTGATTTGAGTTCAGAAAGGAGGCGCGAGAATTCAACGCGAGCTGCCGCAATTCGCATATCAGCCGCTCCATAGTAGATATAAAGATATTTTCCGAAGATTGCAGTGCCCGTGGGAAATACGACGTTGCTCACAAAACCTTGCTTTTCCCATTTTTGATCCGGGGAAAAGAGCGGATAATCGAGCCGTCCGATAACCTTCAGGGGATTTTTTTTGTCTAACAGGGCCGCGCTTGCGTGGTAAATACGCGCCTTATTTAATTCTTCCACGGTGTGGAAAATCAAAAGCCACCCCAGTTTGGTTTCTATGGGAGGCGCGCCGCCGCCGACCTGTCTCGATTCGAACCAGTATTTATTTTCTAATACGACGTAGTGCGCAAGTTTTCTGAAATACTGTTTCCAAAAGTTTTTTTGTTTGAGTTGCGCGAAAGTTTTGAAATACACGATATGAACATCCGGAAGAATCCGGTGGATCATGGCAAATTTACCTTTGATTTTTTTGGGAAACAGGAAACCATCTTTTTCCCAAAGGAGCACTTGTTTGCCGGCGTATTCTTCGTAGAACGACTCAAACATAAAATAGCGATCCTTGAGTTTTTCTTTTCGGAACATGCGAGCCGCGTCGTCATAGAGAATTTTTGGACTTATGATGCCTTTTTTTTGCAAGTGCTTGAGATCGCGGCCCTCTGCGTATGCAATAAGGGCATTTTTTCCATCGTGTGCGATGTACGTGAGGTAAAAGGTCTTATCTATTTTTACGATGCGAGGGTCTTCTAATCCCTTACTTTCGTGTTCGTATTCAGGCCACAGAATTGGTTGGTTCCATCTTTCAATCACCTCGGTTGGTCCTTTGAGCTTCGCATATCCGATGCTCGATATGTTGTTTGCATCAATGGCCCGGTAGAATAGGTGCACAAATTCTCCTTCTTGATAGGCTGCCGGATTGAGGACTGCCGCGCTTTCAAAACTTTTTTTCGTTGGTTCGATTATCACTCCGAGCTTTTCAACTTTGAGAGGCTTGCCCATACGATGAGCGTATACTACCATACCCTTGGAGGAGGGACAATAGTCTTTTGAATGAGAACAAAGAACAGATATGAGAAAGGTTCTTGTCATTTCTTTCATTGCAGGGATGGCTGGGATTGTGGTGTTGTTTGCCTGGCAAGGAATCTATGTGCCAAAAGAAGCTCGCGTTGATGAGCAAAGGTTATTTTCGATTGAAAGGGGAGAGAGCGTGTTTGAAGTTGGAAAACATCTCAAAAAGCAGGGGTTTATTCGGAGTTGGGCGTTCTTTGTGCTTTATGTGATTGGAACCGGAGGTCAAGCGGATTTGAAAGCAGGCGAGTATCTCTTGAGTTCCGGGATGAGCACAAAAGAGATTATTGAAAGGCTTGTTCGGGGAGAAAAGGCTTTTGCGACTATCCGGATTCGGGAGGGATGGAATATCGGGGATATAGCCGAGTACCTGGAAGAACAAAAGGTTATAAACGCAGATGAGTTTTTCAAAGCGGTTGGTTTTCCTCCTTTTTCTCAAAAAGAGAATAGATCCTTCACATCCCAAAAGGATTGGGCTTTTCAATTTGATTTTCTTGGAGAACTTCCGGAAGGCAGTACGTTAGAAGGCTATCTCTTTCCCGATACCTACAAGGCGGAACTTGAGACCAGCAGAGAAGATACTGTCGAGATGATGCTTCAAAATTTCGCAAAGAAGCTTGCTCCTGAAATAAGAGAAGAAATAAAGAAGCAGGGAAAGACAATCTTTGAAGTTGTTACGATGGCTTCATTGCTCGAGAAAGAAGTAAAGAGGAAAGAAGAAAAAGAACTCGTAGCCGGTATTTTATGGAAACGGCTCGAGCATGGAATTCCGCTCCAAGTAGACGCCACCATTTTGTATATTACAGGCAATCAAGACGGGGAGATTTTCAAACAAGATCTTCAGATAGACTCTCCTTATAACACTCGCCGCTATCGAGGATTGCCTCCGGGTCCCATTTCCAATCCGGGGCTCGAGAGCATTCTCGCGGCTGTGCACCCCAAACAGAGTAAGTACTGGTATTATCTCTCAACTCCTGAAGGGGAGACTCTCTTTAGTAAAACCCTTGCTGAACATAACCAGAAAAAAGCAAAATATCTAAGCGATTAAGACTTTCTTTGACTCTGTGGGAGAGTGTGGTATTCTTGAAGAAAGGGAGCATACACATAATAAGTTAAAGGCAAAACATATGAACAATACGATCAAAACTGCACTTGGAGTCGCGATCATCATGGGAATTTTTCTGTTCGGATATGCGGCGTTACAATACGTGGATTCTTACTCAAAATCGATTCAACCTTCTTCGTTTCGAAGTTTTTCGGTCACCGGGGAGGGAAAAGTAGTCGCAATTCCAGATGTCGCTCAATTTACCTTGAGCGTGATCACGCAGGGAGGGCTTAATATCGAGAAATTGCAACGAGAAAACGTTGAGAAGGCAAACGGCGCGATTGAGTTTGTTAAATCAAAAGGGGTTGATCCCAAAGATGTCAAAACGATCACTTTTCAGCTCGAACCTCGCTATCAACATTTTAGCTGCCCTGAACGGGGAGGTCCTTGCCCGCCCCCGGAAATCGTAGGATATACCATTATGCAGACCGTCTCCGTGAAAATAAGAGATTTTACAAAGATTGGAGAGATCTTTTCTGGCGTAGTTACCAAAGGCGCAAATTCAGTTTCGCAGCTTTCCTTTACGATTGACGATCCGGAGGAAATCCAGAGCGAAGCTCGAACTCAAGCGATTCAAAAAGCGCAAGAGAAGGCAAAATCAATTGCAAAAGCAGGGGACTTTCGTATAGGAAGACTGCTCTCTATCCAAGAAGGCGGATATTATCCACCTCCATTCTATGAGTACGCTCGAGGCGCGGATCTTGCTCCGTCTCTCCCCCAAGCCACCAAAGCTCCTACGATTGAACCCGGCTCTCAAGAAATCAAGGTGAACGTAACTCTCGTATACGAGATTGAATAACATCATAATTTCATGGAAGAACAAGGTAATCCATCTATTCTGAACCAACGTCAGATTTTTGGAGAGGGGACGAAAATGCTCGGTCCTCCGGAGATACGCCTCGAAAAACAGCAAGAGATAAAGCAGCCTAAAAAAGTTGGGATGATCTTTCTTGCTGCTGCATTATTGTTTGGCGCTGGAATCTATGCATGGCAGAGTTCGATTTCGAAAGTCTCTATTGAACAGTTAACCGAAGAGCCCTTTTTGTCAGAAGCGAGCATTTCGGAAATTCTGAACAGTCAGAATATCAATTCGACAGAGAGCGGCGCGCAGAATATCGAAAAGAAGTTTGCTCAAGGTACACCTACAGAGATTCAAACGGGTATGCTTGCTGCAGCGGATCGTTTCCTCAAGGTAGTTGTTCCTAATGGAGGTGAGATCTTTTGTATCGGAGATCATCTGAGTATTCAATGGGAGCAGAAAGGCATTCAAAACATCCGGTTTTACCTCCACCAAGACGCAGGGATGAGATATGATCTCGGCGTGTTCTCCGCGGGGTTCGAGAAGGATCAGTCAGGGGATTTGGTCCATATCCAAAAAGCGAATGACAACGTCGCGGTCTTACCCTCCGAAGGGTCAAATTACAGAGTTACCATTGGAGACGCAGAAAATCCCGCGATCACTGACATGAGTGACGCAGTATTTACGATTAAGCGTTGCGGACAATAATATCAAGCCCACATGCGTATACGTAGTTTCCTCATTTTTGTTTTTGTACCTTTCGTTTTTCTTTGGGGGTTCGATGTGACGGCTAAAGAACCCGAATTTATTGAAGGGGACTATGCGAGGATAGGGGAGGTGGTACAGATTTCAGGTATTGTGGAGGGAGATGTCTATGCTGTTGGAAGCCAAATTTTGGTTGATGGAGAGATTCGCGGAGATTTGTTAGCAGTAGGCGCTGCGGTGAGTATTTCGGGGAAAGTAGTACAGGATGTGAGAGTGGTGGGCAGCCAAATCGTTGTGAAAGGAGAGGTAGGGAGGAATATAACAGTGGCTGGCATGAATGTTGAGGTGACCGATTCTGCCAAGATTCATGGAGGGCTTACAGGGACAGGGGTGAATGTTGTGGTTTTAGGACCGATTGGAAGAAATGTGAAGGTGAGTGGGAGAAATTTGACGATCGGAAGCTCGATTGGAGGAAATGTAAAAGCAGCAGTTGAGAATGTGCGATTGAATTCAAACGCGAACATCCAAGGAAATTTGACCTACTGGAGCAACAAGAAGGCTGTAGTTGATCCCGACGCGATACTCAAAGGAACGCTTGTGCAGAAATCTTCTCAAGAACTTTTCTCACCGTTCGAAAAATTCTTGGGACCCTTCTTTCGATTTGTGAAAACAGTTCTTTGGGTTGGAGATCTTCTTGCCACGCTGGTGATTGGCCTTCTTCTCATTTCGTTTGCTCGCAACTATAGCGCACACACCCTTGGGCTTTTGCGAAGACAACCTTTTCGGTGTATAAAAGTTGGTATTCTTGTTGGTCTTGCGGCGCCCCTGTTGAGTGGTTTCTTGATTCTTACCATTGTGGGCATCCCCATCGGAATTCTTCTCTTAACAATTTCGTGGCTGTTCTTCTTTGCCGCTCGAGTTTTTGTGATCTGGTGGATGGGAGTATTCCTTTTGGAGCGTTTGGGAAAGAAGGCGCGAGAATTGGTTGTATTCGGAGCAGGGTTGATTCTCTATGTCCTGATTGGTTTGATTCCAATTCTCGGAGTATTTATTTCTTTCTTCGCTATGATTTGGGGCGCAGGAGCGGCAGCCATTGCGTTCAAAGAAATGAGGAAGAATATATGACAAAAAATCTTTTATTGGGAGCAATTGGCCTCGGCGCGTTTATGGTGGGTATAGGAGTAGGGAATAGAATAGTCCAAGAGAGCATGGAAGATGTTCTTTTTTCTGATACCCTTGCGCAGACACAAATTCCTCCCGGATCTTTGGGGAAGCCAGGGGATAAAGAAAAAAATGCTTTGTCAGAAGATTCTCAAAATATGGTAGAAAATTCGCAGGGAGAGAAGGTTTCTGCGCAACGGGCGCGTTTGGATTGCAGCAACTTTCGCTGCTACGAAGAGTATTACGTACATCTGCTAAGGACAAAAGATGTTGCTGCTGCATTTACGGATTTGAAGGAGCGATACCAAACAGATTCCTATGTGAAATCTATGTGTCATCCGTTGGTTCATGTGTTTGGCCGCACGGCTGTCGAGAAATACCCCAAGGTCTCGGAGGCATTTTCACACGGAGATCCTTTTTGTTGGTCGGGATACTTTCATGGAGTGATGGAGGGGATTCTTCGAAAGACGAATGACAAAGACTTGCCGCAAGTGATCAAGGCAGTTTGTGATGATATACCAGGGAAAGAGAAGTACACGTTTGACTACTATAACTGCGTGCATGGATTGGGTCACGGAGTAATGTATGTAACCAACAACGAACTTTTTGATGCGTTGCAAATGTGTAATAATCTGGAAGGGAGCTGGGAGCAGCAATCCTGTTGGGGAGGGGTGTTTATGGAAAACGTGATTGCAGATTTTGAAAATCATTTCACCAAATACTTAAAACCAGAAGACCCTTTATATCCTTGCAATGCCGTAGATGAGATGTATCGTCCCACGTGCTATCTGATGCAAACTTCCTACATGTTAAAAGTAACGAGTTACGATTTTCAGAAAGTGTTTGAGTTGTGCACCCAAGCAGGGAGCGACACGTTGGCCGGTCTTTGTTATCAAAGCTTGGGTCGAGACGCTTCCGGCTCGACCATCAGCGACCCCCTGAAGACAAAAAATTATTGTTTGCTTGGAAAGGATTTCCGCCAGCAATCCAGTTGTGTGATTGGAGCCGTAAAGGATTTTATTTCCTATTTCCATTCAGATATTCAGGCAAAAGAGTTCTGTGGAGCACTGCGGCAGGACCTCGGCCAGATTTGTTTTGATACCGCCGAGACTTACTATCGAACGTTTTGATGAGGCAAAATGAAAAAAGAAATCAAATTTAAGGAACCTCGGATTGAAGAACTTGTTGCTGCGCACCCTGATGGCGTTCAAAGAGAACGCCTTACGCGAATCATGAAGGAACTTATCGCAGGATTCCGCTTTTTGAGGAATTATGGGCTGTCGGCAACTTTTTTTGGCAGTAGCAGGGTTGGACCTCGAAACCCGAGCTATCAGGAGGCTTATAAGTTAGCATATCAGCTTTCCAAACAAGGTTTCGCGGTTATTACCGGTGGAGGGCCAGGCATTATGGAGGCTGCAAACAAAGGAGCATATGATGCAGGCGGGCAGTCAGCAGGATTGAACATTATGTTGCCCAAGGGTCAGCGAATCAACAAGTATGTGAAGGAATCGGAAGCTTTTGATTATTTCTTTATTCGCAAAATGATGTTGGCCTTCGCTTCAGAGGTTTACATCTTTTTCCCCGGAGGGTTTGGCACGTTAGATGAGTTTTTTGAAATCATCACTTTGGTGCAGACAAAAAAGATGAAACCGATTCCTATTCTTCTTGTGGGAAAATCATACTGGCAGCCCCTGGTCCATTGGATTGAAGAAGAGCTTTGCCAAAAGAGGAGAACAATTGATAAGGAAGATATGAAGATTTACCATCTGGCGGCCAGCGCAAAGGAAGCTTTTCTGATGATTCAAAAGATGGTAAAAAGATAAAATGGAAGGAGCAAATTTTAGAAAAGAATTTCGCGAAAGAACGTTAGGATACATCGTAGGGGCATTTGGGTTGGTTGCAGGCTTGGCATGGAATGATGCAATCACAGGATTGATTGAAGCATTGGCTCCAGTGGAGCGAGACACCGTTATCGTAAGATTCGGATACGCGATTTTGATGACCGTCCTTTTGGTAGTGATTACGATATATTTGATACGATTATTTAAAAAAGCATAAAAGGTCCCCTCTCATTACTAAAAACCTAACCCCCTCTCACCTTCTATGTGTTACAACTGTGGTTGCGGAATGCCTTCAGATTCCATGGGCAATGAGAAAAATATTACCGAGAAAACTTTCCAAGAAGCAGCGGAGGCAGCCGGTACTTCCGTTGAGGAGACAAAACGCAACGTTCTCCGGCAGTTAGAGAAAGAACTCGGCGAGTAGATCATCTGAATGGAGAGGAAGAAGAAAGAAGTCCCACTCATGCCGAGTGGGGTTTCTTGTCTTGACAGTTGAAGAATTTCATGGTAAGTAGCCGTTACAGGAGAATAAGAGATATGGAGAGGCGAATTAAAGAAAATCTTTTGTATGTGTTCCAAGAAGTGCTTGGACGATTTTGGAAGCCAATCGGAGCTTTGTATTTGGCGGCAGTGCTTTTCATGGGAGCTCTCATGGCATTTCGCAGCATCGATAGGTACTTGAGCTCTTATGAGGTGCGTTTTGAAAAGGAGATAGACGCTCATACGGGAGTTGTGCAAGCACTGGATTCTCAAGAGATTCGGGAAGCTCACATTGAAATTCAAAAGCTTAGAGTACAGGCTCCCATTATCTTTGTGGAGAGCACCAAACCAGAAGATTTCCGAGAACCTCTCAAGAGGGGAGTGACCCATTATCCTTCGGCGTTGCCCGGAGACAAGGGAGTAGCAATTATTCTCGGCCATAGCGCGCCCGTGGGTTGGCTTGGTGGCCCCTTTGATGGAGTGTTTAGCAATTTGCACAAATTAGAACAAGGAGATGAGATTATGGTAGTGGTTGATGGAAGCTCGCATCTCTATAGGATGAAAGAGAAAACATTCCTTCGTTCCGGACAAGATCTTCCGGAAGAATTAGGTACGGGCAGCGTTTCGCGATTGGTTTTATTGAGTTGTTGGCCTCCCGGGATTGATAACAAAAGGATTATGATAGAAGCAGAGCATGTTCAACAAAATTAAAAATGAAAAGTAAAACATTAAAAACTCTTACCTTTTTTTGGTCTTTGGTGTTTGCTTCCTTGATCGTTTCTCAAGTGTTTGCACAGACAGATTCACAAGGCGGATTTATCGTCGAGCAGAAGGTGCGGAATTTAACCCAAAAGAAGTTTTCATGGCTAGATTCGGTGGAAGCTGCGAGAAACGATCGAATCGAATTTCAGATCACCATTACTTGGCGAGGATTTCAGACTACCAAAAGTGTTTTGTTAAGCGAGGTGCTTGGTGATATGTTAGCTTACGAAGGGAATCTCAAGTTAGATGGAGCTCCTGTTGCCGGCAATCTTTCCAAAGAGCAGCTTTCTCTTGGGGATGGAGAGCCCAACAAACCCAAGATGGTGACGTTTGAAGCTACGGTCGCAGTCCCTGAATCGTTTACTGAAAGCAGAGATCTCGTGAACACAAGCACGGCGTTCAATGCCGAAGGGAGCGCATCTTCAAAAGCGATTGTGAGGGTTGGGAAAAATACGAGTCCTACCGAAGTTTCCACTGGAGCCTTTAGCATATGGATGGCTGCGTTTCTTGCCACCCTAGGATTGGTGTTTTTGGGGAGCTATCTCTTTTTGATAAAATACTATGTGAGCAAGGAAATTCTCCGAAGCTCCTATGAGACCCGCGCAGAGCGAAAACTTGCCTCGATGATCGAGCGCATAAAAGCAAAGAAAAGAAAGGGCGGCGAATAGGTCAGGGCCAATCGTAGCCTGGGAAGTAGTCTTCTTTGATGCGAGCGGAGGGGATATGGAGTTGAGATACCATTTGTTCAACTGCATCTACCATGGGTGGGGGCCCCGAGATATAGAAAATTGATCGTGAGAGACTTGGGACAAATTTTTGAATGCTCTCGCTCGTGATGCGTGTTGGCTCCACAAGATAGTGGATTTGAAAACTTTGATGTTTTTTCTGGAGGGACTCAAGCTCTTTTTGGTACACGAACTCCGCAGTTGTGTTCGCGTAGAGAAGCGTTCCGCCAGTAGGCAATTTTCGATGGTCAACATCGAGGAGAATCGCGCGATACGGAGTGATTCCAATTCCTCCTGCGATGAATACCTGTTCTTTGGTTGGGTCCTCGACCACAAAACTTCCCTTGGGCCCCTCGACTTCTACTGATTCTCCTTGAGCGAGATTGTACAGAGCTTTCTTGAAAGTGCTTGCAATAGGAAGATTGATGCGCGTGGTCAGCATTATCTCTTCCTCAAAAGGCGCTGAAGCAATGGTAAAGTAGCGTTTGATTCCTCGATTGTCGGGGTTGGGGTGGGGGAGTGTACATATGAAATACTGGCCCGCTTTCCAGAGAAGCGGTTTTGGATATCGAAAAAAGAATGAGAGTGCGTCACCCGCCTCTTTTTGTTTGTGAGAAAAAATGAGTTTCATCTTTTTTCCTTTATATTATAGAAAAGATGAAGGGACTTTGCAAGATTTTTCTGTTATCCTACAATAGAGGTATGGACATTTTACTGCAGGCAGACATCTTTTTCTTTGTGAGTACAATTGCGGTGATTGCGATTGCGATTTTCCTCGTAGCCATGTGTATGTATGTACTCAAGATACTTGGAGATATCCGTTATATCATTGGGCGCCTGCGCAAGGAGGGCGACTTCATCATTGAAGATATCGAAGGCCTTCGGGAGTTTTTAAAGAAAGAAGGGAAGAAGGTAACGCCCCTTGGTCAATTTATTAGTCTTATCGTAAGCAAAATTTTTGCGAAACGAGAAAGGTCGTCGAGAAGATAGTGAGAAGATCGAAATATGACAACACGTTCTTCAAAGAAACATTCGGAATTTCCTCTCAATGTGTTAGCTGGAGTAGGAGCCGCAGCGCTTGCCGTCGCAGCAGCGGGAACCTACTTTTTATATGGTACGAAAGCTGGAGTGAAGGGGCGAAAAAGGGTGAAAGGGTGGATGCTCAAAGCAAAAGGTGAGGTACTAGAAAAGATAGAAAGTCTCAAGGAGTTAAATGAGAAAATCTACCACGAAGCGATTGATGCCGTAGCAGATCAGTATCGGAAGCTTCAGCATATTGACGGAGAAGAAGTTGAGGCTTTGGTAAAAGAATTGAAGGGTTACTGGAAGCATATCCGCAGATCTCTTCAGTCGGGAAAGAAGGCGGCGCAGAGTTTTTCGAAGCGTTCTGGAAAGGCTCGTAAGTGAAAGGAGGGAATAAAAACTGCGGCGAAGATCTTCTATCGCCGCAGATTTGAAAATGGAACTGTAGTTGGAGCAATGAGCCATTGTTCGGGTACTCGCCGAATCATCTTTTCTAGCGCAGAAGCTACTTGCTGGGCACCTTCTGTTATTCGTTCTTCTCTGGTAGGGGCTTGAGGGATTGAGAGAGGAGGCGAGATGACGATCCGATGGCCATTTTTTTCAAAGTACACTGCTACGGGGAGAAGTGGCGCATTGGACGTGAGTGCGAGCGTGGCCGGCCCTCTGGGCATTTCGATCTCTTGTCCAAAAAAGGACGTAGAAATCCCTTTGATGCTTGGGAAGATTCTGTCGTTGAGGAGTACGACAACCCCTTCCTTGCGTAGATGTTCGCGAATTTGTCGTGGGGTATTTTGAGTGCCTGCAACAAGAACCTCGATATTCATTGCGCGTCTTCGCTTTGTACTCCATTTGAGAATCCGCGGGTTCTCAAGATTTTCAGTCACAACGAGAAGCTTCTTTCCATACCGAGCGGCATACCAAGCTCCTGCAACCTCCACATTTCCGATATGCGCCGATATCACAATGATACCTTTCTTTGTATTTTGAGCGGAGAGGAGATTTTCGATTCCTTCGACTTGGATGCGAGCGAGCATTTTTTCTAAGCGCTGCGATCGAATCCAAAAGATTTCTGCCCAGTAGCGACCCCAGAACCCAAGCATTCGACGCGTTGCTTTTCGAACTTGTTTTTGGGGAACGTCGCGCCCAAGAACCTCTTGCATGCGTTGTTTTGCGATATGAAATTTTTCGCGAGCGACAAATGATAAGAGATAGCCAATGGAGTAACCGGCATGCACCGCCGCACTTTCAGGAAGAATCCCAACAAGCAGCGCGAGAACTCGGTACCGTAGATATTGCCACATTTTTCACCCTCCTTCTTTTTCGTCGAAAGGACACCTATGCCCCATCAAGGGTCATATGCAATCCTAATGCCGCGCCAGCAGCATTGCAAGTTTTTGGAGAACTTGAGAAATTTGATAGTTAGGGCTACAATACGATACTTATGGAGGGGGATGCGATTAAAATCCGAGGTGCGCGCGTTCACAACCTCAAGAACATTGATGTTGATATCCCAAAGAACAAACTTGTGGTGATCACGGGCCTTTCCGGATCGGGCAAGAGTTCTTTGGCATTCGATACTTTGTATGCAGAAGGCCAGCGACGATATGTCGAGAGTCTGTCGGCATACGCACGCCAGTTTTTAGGGGTGATGGACAAACCCGACGTGGAGAGTATCGAAGGGATCAGTCCTGCAATTGCGATCGATCAAAGAAAGGGTGCACATAATCCGCGATCTACCGTTGGCACGATCACGGAGATTTACGACTACCTTCGTCTTTTATTTGCAAGAATCGGCATTCCCCATTGCCCCAAATGCGCGAACCCAGTAAAACGCCAAACCGTAGATCAAATTGCAGATCATATTGGAAAACTTTCCCAAGGGACAGAAATTGCGATTTTGGGCCCTTTGGTGAGAGATCGAAAGGGAGAACATCGAGGGATTTTAGAAGAGGCACAGCGAGCGGGTTTTGTGCGAGCTCGCGTGGATGGAATTGTGTATCGTATCGAGGAAGCGTTAGAGCATGAATTGGATCGGAAAAGAAAACATGTAATTGAGGTACTCGTAGATCGACTGGTGGTAGGAGAGGAGATGGATCGAATGCGGTTGACCGATTCCTTAGAGACAGCGCTGAAGGTGGGGAAAGGAGTAGTAATCGTGAATTCCAAATCCCAACTCCCAAGCTCCAAACAAGTCCCAAGCGGCAAACTCAAAGCTCAAAACGATCTCATTTTCAGTGAGCGGTTTGCTTGTGAAGGGTGTAATATAAGTTTGCCAGAGATTGAACCACGACTTTTTTCTTTCAATTCTCCGTTCGGAGCTTGCCTTTCGTGCCAAGGACTGGGAGAGAAGCTCGAGGTTGATCGGAAGCTTGTGATTCCCAATCCCAATTTGTCGATTGCGGAAGGCGCAATTTTCCCCTGGGCGCACGCTTCTCATAAAATCGGAAGGCAGGGTTTCTTTTGGTGGAAGTTAGAAGAGTTGGCAGATCAACACGGATTTTCTTTACGAGCTCCGGTGAAGGATTTGGATAAAAAAATAATCGATTTGGTGATCCAGGGGAATGGTGATTTTGAAGGAGTGATTCCGTGGTTAGAACGCCGGTATCACGAGACCGATTCGGAATATGCAAGAGAGGAAATAGAGAAATATATGGTCGAGAAACAGTGCGAGGTGTGCAAGGGCAAGCGTTTGAAACCCGAGGTTCTTGCCGTAACCGTAGGGAAAAAATCAATTGATGCGGTGGTGCAGGAAAGCGTGGAGAGGATTAAAGAATTTTTTGAAGAGCTTGCAGAGATTCAACCAAATCGTCAAGAAGGATTATCAGAAGCTGAACACAAGATTGCCCATCCGATTCTGAAAGAAATTATTAATCGACTCAAGTTTCTTGTAGAAGTGGGATTGGAGTACTTGACTCTCGCAAGAAAGGCAGAGACCTTGTCTGGAGGAGAAGAGCAGCGCATTCGATTGGCAACGCAGATTGGGTCAAAACTCACGGGCGTACTCTACATTTTAGACGAGCCCTCTGTTGGCTTGCACGCGCGAGATCAACACCGGTTGATCGCGACGTTAAAACAGCTTCGAGATCTGGGCAATAGCGTGATTGTGGTGGAGCACGACCCCCAGACAATCAGAGAGGCTGACTGGGTGATTGATATTGGGCCTGGCGCGGGAAAACATGGAGGCCGAGTCATCTTTACGGGAAGTCCAAAACAACTTTTGAAAAGCAATACGTTAACAGGAGAGTATTTGGTTGGAAAAAGAAGGGTTGAGGCACCCCGACGGCAGATGACGGGGCGGATTCAACATTACCTCACGATCAAAGGGGCAAGTGAACACAATCTGAAAAACGTTAACGCAAAAATTCCTTTAGGGAAATTGGTGTGCATTACCGGGGTATCGGGGTCGGGAAAGAGTACCCTCGTGAATGATATTTTGGCGAAAGCATTGTTTAAAAGATTCTATCGAGCGAAAGAGGAACCGGGAAAATATAAAGAGATTGCGGGTGCCGAATTTTTAGACAAAGTGGTGTTTGTTGATCAATCTCCGATTGGAAGAACTCCACGATCCAATCCGGTAACCTATACCGGAGCTTTCTCTTATATTCGAGATTTGTTTGCAAAGACGAAAGAGGCGAGGATTCGGGGATACGATCCAGGGCGATTTTCATTTAACGTGAAAGGGGGAAGGTGTGAAGCATGTGAAGGGCAAGGGTTAAAAAAAGTGGAAATGTATTTTCTCCCGGATGTGTATGTGGAGTGCGAGGAATGTCATGGGCAAAGATACAATAGAGAAGCGTTGGAGATTGAGTATAAAGCAAAGAACATCGCCCAGGTTTTACGAATGACGGTGGAAGAGGCATCGGATTTTTTTAAACATATCCCCCCGATTGCCGCAAAATTGCAGACGCTCCATGAGGTGGGATTAGGGTACATGGAACTTGGGCAACCCGCTCCTTCGCTCTCTGGCGGAGAAGCCCAGCGGGTAAAACTTGCAACCGAGCTTTCTAAAAAAGCAACGGGAAAAACACTCTATATGTTCGATGAGCCAACAACGGGACTCCATTTTGACGATGTGAATAAATTATTGCATGTGTTAGTCGAGTTAGTCGTAAAAGGAAATACCGTACTGGTGATTGAGCATCAACTCGACTTTATTCGAAATGCGGATTGGATCATTGACCTGGGTCCTGAAGGAGGAGAGGGAGGAGGCAAAATCGTCGCCCAGGGAACTCCTCTTCAAGTCGCAGCCAGCAACAACAGTTACACGGGGAAGTATTTAAAACAATCACGCCAGTCTCTAGGGGCTGGCGTGAGATAAGAACGAAAAATCCAACTATCCTACGGATCGCATACGTACGTGACATCTTTTGTCGCTCGACAGGTTGCCGTGACTCTCCATTTACTCGATTTTCCTTGAATCGGGTTAAGCCCTTTGAACTCGCACGAGCATGTAATATCTGGGCCGTGGAGGTTCCCTCGTATTGCTTTGCATTCCTTTTTACCTTCAGGGGCTTTTCCTTCTTGCATGCAGAGTTTATCTCCTGCTTCCCAGAGTTTCTTGGGGAGTTCTTTTCTTGCTTCTGCTTTTGCAGCAGCACACGCAGCCTTTCCTTCCGCGGAACCAGCCACCTCATCTTCTGTCATCCTACTGTCGGTATTAAAGGTATCTTGAGACTGTGTTTTTGAATCTTCAGTTCCACTTTTCACGGTTACGGTATCAACCAAACAAGCATTCTTTACATCAACACCCCACGCGTCACTTTGAGCGATAAGAAGGGGTTCTACTGGTGGATGATCTTGTGCGCGCCCTGCTTGGGTTATCATAAAGATTGCCCCGAGCATAAGAGCGCCTAGGCTGAACAATAGGAAAGATGTACGGAATTTCATTGTCTTACAAGAATAAAGGATTGATGATCTCGACCTTTCTTTTTCATTCTATCATTTTTGCGCGAGCTTTGCACGGTGCCTACAAATGGCTTTGACCAAAAGATTGTAATAGCTTATGATCCAAGTATATGGCGATGGTTGAGGAAATTCGGAAACAACGGTTAAAAAAGCTTGAGCGGATTCAGAAAAATGGAGAGGTGACGTATCCGGGGAAGGTGAGAAGGACGCATCAGGCGGCAGAGGCGGTGAAGGATTTTGCAAAGCTTTCGAAAGCCGCAAAAGAGATTATTCTTGCAGGCAGAGTTCGCGCGATCAGGGGGCACGGCGGCTCCACCTTTTTTAACATCGAAGATGGAAGCGGCCAAATCCAAGCATATCTTAAAAAAGATCGCGTAGGAGAAAAATTCTATCAGTTTTTCTTGGATAATTTTGATATTGGCGATTTTGTGCAGTTGCGCGGCATATTGTTTGCAACAAAAAAAGGAGAAAAAACGCTTGAGGTGGCAGATTATAAAATACTGACAAAGTCCCTGTTGCCTCTGCCTGAAAAGTGGCATGGGCTCCAAGACGAAGAAGAGCGGTATCGCAAGCGCTATCTCGACTTGATTTTTAATCCCCAAGTGCGAAAGAAGTTTGAAACGCGAGCTGCTCTCATCAGAGCAATTCGCGAATTTCTTGAAAAAGAGGGATTCTTGGAGGTAGAAACTCCGGTGTTGCAATCCATATACGGAGGAGCAGAAGCAAAACCCTTCCTAACGCACATCAACGCCTTTGACCTCAATGTATACTTGCGTATTTCTCTTGAACTTCCTTTGAAACGTCTGATTGTTGGAGGGATTGAAAAAGTGTACGAGATCGGACGGGTATTTCGCAACGAAGGCGTGGATCGCATGCACAATCCCGATTTCACGATGCTCGAATTCTACTGGGCGTACGCGGATTACAAGGACATGATGAAGCTGACCGAGCGCCTTTTTACGTTTGTACTCAAACAGGTGTTCGGGAACACAAAGATTGTGTACGGAGGCAAGGAAGTAGATTTTAAGACCCCTTGGCCGCGAGTGGAGTATGCAGAATTATTTAGAAAATATGCAAGAATCGATATTGAGTCTCTCAACCGCGATACATTGTTCAAAAAGGGAAAAGCGCTCGGCGTAGAAGTCGAAGATGCGTTCAGCAAAGCAAGAATAGAGGATGCGATCTACAAAAAGTTGATTCGTCCCAAACTGTGGGAGCCGCAGTTTGTGATTCATCATCCCGCGGGAAGCATTCCGTTGGCAAAGGCATTAGATAAAGATCCAAAAAAATTGGGCACGTTCCAGGTGCTTGTGGCTGGAGGATGGGAGCTCGTGAAGGCATATACAGAACAAAACAGTCCTATTGCGCAGCGAAAAGCATTTGAGGAACAAGAAAGGTTTTTTCATCAAGGTTTGCAAGACGCCCAGCGCATGGATACCGATTTCATCGAGGCGCTGGAGTATGGGATGCCCCCAACCGCTGGTTTTGGCATGGGCATTGACCGTCTCGCCGCATTGCTTACGGATTCCCATTCTCTGCGTGAAGTGATTTTGTTTCCAACAATGAGACCGAGAGAGCATGATCATTGATTCCAATCTCTCCAGATTCTGGTTTCTATGGTATATAAAATGTAGAGTTTTTGAGGGGAGGGGATAAAGTGCCTACAGCTCAACAGATAGAAGCATTAGAAGAGAATCCGGGGCTCGCCAGAGCCCGTTTGGAGCAAGGATGTTGTCCCTGGTGTGGAATTCGAAAAAGGGGAGTTGACTTTTGCTCATCCTGCAAGGGGCCGTGGAATATTGTCATCGCACGCCAACGATTCTCCATGCAAGAAAATGGGGTTCGTCAGTGTCCCTTGTGTGGGAAACCTGCTCATTACGGTCTTGATTTTACGGATGAGGGGAAGAGGGTATGGGGTTCCTTTTGTGAAACGTGTGGTTATACCTATTGGATGAAGGGACAAAAGCTCATGGCGCACCTCCAAGAGAAATTCCCATTCCTCGAGCAGAAATCTCGCGTAGAACGAAAGAGGAGTATTCTTTTCCCTTTTTTGACTTTCCACTGAAGGCTGGGGCATTGAGTTCCCCAGCTTTTTATTCTCCTTAGACGGTGGAAGTACTATACTATAAATGCTATAGCAGCTATAGGGAAGTAAGGTCTTCGGATTCCCCCAATCCTTTTTATTCCTGATATTGCGAGAGAAGTTTTGCAAACTGATAGGCAACGCGGGGAGGTACTTTCTGTTCTGTGATTGTGAAGTAGTATATGTACTGTTGAATTTCGAATGTGTTGGTGAGAAGATCAACCTCCTTTTCGCATTCAAAAGGATGAATAAAAACACTGTCTTGAAGTCGATAAAATGTAAGATATTTGAGGAGTCCCCGCAGTGCTTCGCGAGCCCTTTTCTTCTTTTCCGGGATGTCGAATACGACGAGCCGCCATTTTCGATCCCACTTTTTGGGAAAAGGAATTCGCAGCCCTTCCATCATTTCTTGGAGTTCGTATTCTTTTTGTTGTTTTTTCCCTTCTTCCGTTGTCTCCAAAATATATTTTCCATCCACTTCTTTTACGGTTACCAATTTTCTTCGAGCAAGAATTTTATAGGTTTTCCAAAGAGAGGATTGCGAAACTTGCCTCTTTTTCAAAAAGGGCTTCAAGGCAATGAGTAATCCTGGCATGGTAATCGCGCTCCCAATGAGTAATCCCGCTCCAATAGCGATTACTACCTTCTTCATAAGTTCACCTTTTGTAAACTTTTCGGTAGTGGTACTCGATCTCATACATTCTGTTCCATTTCCACTCTATTACCTATATTTACTATACTATAGTTGCTATAGCAATTATAGTATAGTCATCTTGGTGAAGAATGTACTCGAGAACTCCAGAACTTCTGTGCCAACTCCTACCTTACCTCTATCATGGAAATCCTTGAATTCTTGAGCAAGAATACTCCTCTCGATGGTATGTGGAGAGCATTATTCACCAAACTCCACTACATAATTTTTACAATAAATTATTTCTATGTTAAGGTTTATTTTGTCATAATGGCAAAATTGGAGGAGGATCGCGACATTGTATATGGCTGTCCTTTAATTTAAGGGGGTATCAGACATTTACTGACTTTTGTAAGGTAACCTTAGCAATTTTTATGGGAATAGGGTTGATTTTTGGGGAATCCGGAAAGGGTATACGCGACGGGTATGTACGACATCAGACGTCTAACGGGATGTAGACAAGGCGAGAGAAATTACATAAGATGGACTATGCTTGATATAAAGTTTATAAGAGAAAATCCAGAGAAGGTGATGGAGGTCTGTAAAGCAAAGCAGGTGAAGTGTGAAGTGGAGCGAATTTTGGAGCTCAGTGATGAGCTCAAGAAGTATAAAACGATACAACAACAAATTGATACTATTAAGAATAAGGGTAGCGAAAGGATTGGCACGATTCAGGACCCGCGATTGAGGGAACGAGCGATTAACGATACCACATCAGAAGTCAATGGCTATCTTGTCCGGGAGAAGGTTGACGTTGAAGATGAACGCGAGATCCAAACACGGATTCAAGGACTAGAAGCAGAGATCACAAAACTTCAGTATGAGATCCCCAATATTCCCCTAGAGGGGGTCCCTGTAGGAGGAAAGGAAAATAATCAGGTGTTGCGGCATGTCGGAAAGATTCCCTCTTTTGATTTTGAGAAAAAAGACCACCTGGAGTTGGGGGAAGCGATGGATGTTATTGATATGAAAAGAGCAGCCAAAGTTTCAGGAGCAAGGTTTGCGTATCTGAAAGGGGATGCTGTATTACTCGAGTTTGCATTAGTGCAGCTTGTACTGAAAGAAGCTATGGATAAGGGTTTTAACCCTATTATCCCACCGGTTCTTATCAAACAGGGATTGACAGAGGGCTTAGGGTATTGGCAACACGATGGGAATGAAGACTACTATCTAGTTTTTGATCCCCGCTGTTGGAATTGCAACCACGAGATTAATCGTGAACCAAAAGAGATTGTATGTCGTGAGTGTACCAGCAACGATGGAAGGAGGGGTAGGACAGTGAAGCAGGTTATTACAGAAGATGGATACATAGTATGTCATAATTGTAACCAAGAAATTCGTTTAATATCTCCGTATCTTGTTGGTACTGCAGAACACACGCTCGTTCCCATGCATCAAAACGAGACGTTTGAAGAAAGGGACCTACCCAAGAGATATGTGGGATTCTCCACTGCATTCCGGAGGGAAGCAGGTTCCTACGGTAAAGATACTAGGGGTATATTACGCGTCCATCAATTTGATAAGGTAGAATTCGTGAGTTTTACAACTCCTGAACAATCGCGGGAAGAGCACAAGTTTTTGATAAGCTTAGAAGAGAAGTTGTGGCAAGCATTGGGAATTCCTTATCAAGTAGTGCAGCTGGCCACAGGCGATAGCTCTTTGCCTTCCGCATCTACTATAGATATTGAGGCGTGGATGCCAGGGCAAAATAAGTATCGTGAGGTTTCTTCGGCTTCTAACACAACGGATTTTCAAGCTAGGCGTTTGAATATCCGATATCATAGAAGGAAAGGACTAGGCTTTGTGCATATTCTCAATGCCACAGGCTTTGCTATTGGTCGCACCCTCATTGCCATTTTGGAAAACTACCAGCAAAAAGATGGAGGCGTGGAGATTCCAAAAGTATTGCAAGGGTATATGGGCAAAACAAAAATAGAAAGATCGGCCTAGCGGCCGACCTTCGAACGATTCCTCTTGAGGAGAATCTTCACTCCTCCTAGAAACAAGGAAACTCCACAGAAGACCACCCCCGCTTTTTCTCCTCATTTTAACCTCCTTTCAGGATAGCTACCATAACTGCAGTAATTGTTATAACCCCTACCATCAGAAAGAGTAATCCAGCTATAACTTTGAAACAGAACTTGCGATACGCCCACTCCGTCTCACTTTCGCCTTCCCGTCTCAATGTTTTCTTTTGTTGATGGTCGGTCAATTTCGTTCTCATGTATTGAAGGAGAATCATAGGAAGAACGAAAGAAAGAAAAGAAACAAGCGACGTGAATGCAGAAAACTGGAGAGCTAGTCCCGTACATCTCACCTTGAGCCGATGGAACATCTCTGTCCTCCTCTTTTAACTCTTTAAGGCCACACTCTTTATGCTAGAAGAAAAACGAGTTTTCATCAATGGTTTCAAGGCTTTGCAAGTGAACTATAAAGTTGTTGGAAGTGGGAAGCAAATTTTGATTTTGCATGGATGGGGAAGTTCTTCGGATTCGTGGGTAAAGATTCAGCAAATGATCGCAGAAAAAGGATTTCAGGCTATTGCTCTTGATTTACCAGGGTTTGGGAAGACAGAGGCGCCTAGAGAAATATGGGGAGTGGAGGAGTATGCGAATTTTGTGAATCAATTTGCAGAGCAGTTGGGGCTTGCGAAATTTGTTTTAACTGGGCATTCTTTTGGTGGGCAGACCGCGATTCAATTCGCGGTTCAGCATCCAGAGAAAGTAGAAAAGCTCGTGTTGATTGCTGCGGCCGGAGTGCGCCGTACTCCCGGCGTAGCAAAAAAACTGGTAATGGCTGTGGCAAAACTTGTAAGTTTTCTTTTATATCTCGTGCCATTCGAAGATTTGCGCAACAATATTCGTAATGCAATGTACATGCTGATTCGCAGGCGCGACTATGTCAGAACGCAGGGCATCATGCGCGAGATATTCAAAAAAGTCATTATGCACGATCTTACAGCAAAATTTTCCAAGATCCAAGCGCCCACTCTTATTGTCTGGGGTGATCGCGATGAACTCACACCCGTACAAGACGCTTATTTAATGCACGAGCTTATCCCAAATTCAAAGCTCGAAATTATTTCTGGTGGCAAACATGCCCTGAATTTTCAAATGCCAGAGAAGTTATCAAATATTATTGCACAATTTTTATCATGACTTCTTTTCTTGCTGATCTATCAGCACCTCTGATTCTTGCTTGCTTCTATCTTGTGGTGATATTCTGGTTCTTCCGGACTGCAAAAGCTGCTTTATTTTACCTTTATCTTTGGCAGCTAAAAGAATACCATATAGGGCGTTTCTTAGATCACTTTCGTACTGCGCAAGGGGAAAAGCTCCTTGTAAACAGAGTCTCTGTTGCGAAGATTTTTATCCTTTTGGCTCTCATTTTTTCCTTGTGGGTGGCAACTGTTGATTTTGAGATTTTAGATTTTACAGCAATCTTTTTGCTGTTCGTGAGTGTGGTTCCGCTTCTCGCTCTGACTGTTTTGTATGGTATGGAAGCTTTAAGACTGCGTGGTTCGAGAAGGCCTATCTTTACGAAAAAAGTCATTCTACTTTTTGCAATAGTCTTTTTCGGTGAGCTCCTTTCGATTCTTTTCGTCCATCGATTGTCTGTTTTTGTTTATATGGCAACCGGATGGAACCTTTTTGCTTCCATTTTTTTCTTTCCAGTTGGATTATTAGTAATCGACTTGTTCATGCCCATATTTGTTTCTGCAGTAGTGCTTGCATTTCAGCCGTTTGCGGTGCTGGCGAGGAATCGGATTATTCGACAGGCAAAAGAGAGGCGGCAGGAATTCAAAAGTCTGAAAGTTATTGGTATTACCGGGAGTTATGGGAAGACGAGCACCAAAGAATTTTTGGCGCATATCTTGGGTCAGAAATATCATGTTCTCAAAACACCGGAACATCAAAATTCGGAAGTAGGAATTTCAAACACCATTTTGCAGAGCTTAACAAGCAAGCACGAGATTTTTGTGTGCGAGATGGGAGCGTATAACAAGGGAGGGATCAAACTTTTGGCCCAGATCGTAAAGCCAAGGATAGCGATTGTTACGGGAGTAAACGAGCAGCATTTGGCAACATTTGGTTCTATGGAAAATCTCTTGAGCGCAGAGGGAGGGGAAGAGCTGTTGAACATATTGCCGGCGGACGGAGTCGCGATTTTGAACGGCAATAATACGTTTGCATATGGGCTTTATGAAGAGACTTCGATGGTTAGAAAAATCCTCTGTCTCGTAATTCCTGCTCGAGCAGGAATTATGCGACAGCCTGACGTTTGGGCAGAAAATGTGCGAACGGAGCAAGAACACGTCGCTTTTACAGTCTTTTTGAGAGACGGAGAAAAGGCAGATTTGAAGGTAAATCTTGTCGGAGGGCACAACGTGGAAAATGTATTACTCGCAATAGCGGCTGCAAGAGAACTGGGAATAAGTTTGCAAGAGATCGCAAGGAGTTGTGGAAGTATTACTCAAGAACTGGGCGCAATGAAGCTACGCAAAGGGATCAATGGTTTGAACATTATTGACTCCACGTATTCTGCGAATCCAGATGGTGTAATCGCGGCGTTAGAATATTTAAAAGTATGGGAAGGGAAAAGGATCATTGTAATGCCCTGTTTGATTGAATTGGGCCCAGCCTCAAAACATGCGCATAGAAGAATAGGGGAGAAGATAGGAGAAGTGTGCGACCTCGCGATTATTACTACAAGAGATAAGTTTGAGACAATAAAAGAAGGAGCAATGACAAGAGGGATGAAGGGAGACGATGTTCTTTCTATGGAGAATCCCCAAGCGATTTTTGGCAAAATAAAATCTTTTTGCAACGAAGGAGATGTCGTACTCCTTGAAGGAAGGGTATCGAGCGATTTACTCCATTTGCTTGGTCGAGTGCGATAGTATGATCTCAAAAACTTTTCAACGCTGGAGACCGATTTCAATCTCACTTTCTCCCAATACCGAACAAGACGACGTCTGGCTTGCTTTCCAATTACTTTTTCAGCCGTGGCGATGGAGAGAATCTGTTCCTCATGAGCAATCGGCAGCGAACATCTTGGAAGAGGAATGTAAGAAGTATTTCGGGGCAAGACATGCCATTTCATTTAACAGCGCAAGATCAGCGTTGATGGCGATTTTATACGCGCTTGGATTAGAAAAGGGAAGTGAAGTTCTTCTGCAGGCATTTACGTGTAATGCAGTACCCAACCCCGTTATCTGGAGTGGACTAAAGCCCGTATACGTGGATTGCAGAGAGGATGATTTCAACATTGATGGCGAGGATCTAGAGAGCAAGATTACCCCTTCAGGTAGAGCGGTGATTGTCCAGCATACATTTGGATTGCCCGCAGATCTGGATAAAATCAGGGAGATTTGTCGGAAGCATAACTTGCTTTTAATTGAAGATTGCGCACACGCTCTAGGAGCCAAGTACCGAGGGAGGGTCGTTGGCACCTGGGGAAAGGCTGCATTTTTGAGTTTCTCAAGAGATAAGGTTATTTCTTCGGTCTATGGGGGAATGGCAGTCACCAATGATGATGCATTGGCAGAGAAGATAAAAGAGTTTCAGGAAAAAGCGGGGTATCCTTCGCTGTTTTGGATCTTCCAGCAGCTCTTGCACCCGGTACTCATGAACTGGAAGATTTTGCCCACCTATCGAATCTTAGGGAAATATCTTTTGGTTGTTGCCCAGCAGCTTCATTTGCTCTCGAAGGCAGTTCACTGGAAAGAAAAAAGAGGGATGAAACCCGCGTATTTTCCCAGGCGCATGCCAAACGCTTTGGCTCTCTTAGCTCTCAAGCAGTTTCAGAAGCTCGATCGATTGAACGAACATCGAAAAGAAGTTGCACGTTACTATACCCAAGCACTTCAAGCAACCTCCTTTGAGCTTCCCAAACACTTTGAAGAACGGGAGCATATTTTTTTACGGTTTCCCCTCAAACACCCAAGGGCGCACGCCATCATTAAAAATGCTTGGTCAAATAATGTATTGATAGGCGATTGGTACACGAGCCCCATAGCCCCAGCAGACACCCAAATGGAAAAAATAGGCTATGTAGGGGGGAGCTGTCCTACGGCGGAAAGATTATCAAAGGTAGTTCTTAATCTGCCCACTCACATTAACATCTCAAAAAAAGAAATGGAACAAATTCTCGCTACCATGGTAGAGTTTGCGCGCGAGAAAGAAAACGGCAAAGCGAGCAGAGCGAGTTAAATGGCATGTTTGGCTGGAGAAGCCGCGCGCTTCTTTATTTTTGACGGTGAACCTCGTATAGTGATTTTATGGCACTTGGAGTAAGAGAGATCGAGGATAAGGTTTTGTGGGAAGAGTTTTTGGCAAGATGCACCGAGAGAACTTTTCTTCAGTCTTGGAGCTGGGGGGAGTTTCAGGGAAGAATGGGAAATAAAATTTGGAGGTTAGGCGTGTTCCAAGGAACAGAATTAGTTGCGTTAGCGCTCGTGATAAAAGTAATCGCAAGGAGGGGGATTTTTTTGATGATTCCCCACGGACCAGTTCTTAAGGTTCTCGAGGCGCAACTTCAAACTTCCAAAGAGGAGATAGTAAGACTCCTCGTTGAAGAGCTCAAGCAGGTTGCGGCAAGGGAGGGAGCAAGCTTTCTTCGCGTGGCACCGCTTTGGCAGAGAACGGAGGAATATCGGAAGGTTTTGCAAGAGATAGGATTCAGGCAAGCCTCCATGCACGGAAACGCTTATGAGGCGACATGGAAATTAGATATCAGGGACTCGGAAGAAGAGTTATTCAAGAACATGCGCAAGACCACTCGATACCTTATCCGTCAGGGTTTGAACAATCCAGAGATTACAATCGAAAAAAGTGAGAATGCAAAAGAGGCGGAGATTTTTTCAAAGCTTTCTCAAGAAATCGCCAGACACCAGCATTTTACTCCTTTTTCTTTTGAGTTCATCAAAAATGAATTTGAGGTGTTTTACAAAGAGAAAGGTGCTTTATGGATTTGGGGTCTCTACAGAGGAGAAATTGTTGCCGGCGCCCTCATCATCTTCTGGTCGCAGATAGGATTTTATCATCAAGCAGTATCAAAAGTTGCGTACGCGAAATTCTCGCTCCCTTATTTGGTTCAATGGGAGGCGATCAGAGAAGCGAAACGTCGAGGATGCACCCTTTATGATTTTTGGGGATACGTGAATCCAAAAACACATCCTTCTCATCCTTGGGCAGGCCCCGCTCTTTTTAAGATGGGGTTTGGAGGGAAAGCGTGTGAGTATATCAGAACCCAGGATTTACCTCTTTCATGGCGATATTTGCCAACAGCGATTTTCGAGAGGATACGCAGAATACGCCGTCATCTGTAGTATGATAAGGAAGTATAAACAGCCAAGGAGAATAAAGCAGAAAAGATCAATCGTAAGAAAGATCGCAAAGAATGGAGTATTCTGGGTCGGCGTTTTAGTTTTTCTTTTGATGGGAGGAATGACATACGGCATCTTCCTTTCGCCTCTGTTGCGCATTGAACGAATTGAAGTAAGGGGGAATCAAAAAATCGCTGCCGATATACTCTCTCAATTTATCAAAGAGCGTCTGTCGCGAAATATTCTGTTTTTTCGGGTAAGCAATCTTTTGCTAGCAGATTTTGCGAAAATCAAAGAAGATGTGGAAAGGGCTTTTTCCCCCATCGAGTCAGTCTCCATCAAAAGGCAGTTTCTTCACTCCATTGTTCTTGAGGTGCACGAGAGAAAAGAAGAGGCGTTGTGGTGCCAGAAGAAAAACTATACGGTGGAAATTTCAGATTCGAATGAGAAAAAAGCAAGAAACATCCAACAGTGTTTTGCGCTCGATCGGAATGGAATAATTTTTGAAGAAAAAGAAGGAGAATCGCGGCTCGTTGCCTTGTTTAGGGAAGGGGAGAAAAGCGTTCACATAGGGGCAAAGGTAATTGCTCAAGAGTTGCTTGAAGTCCTGTTGCGATTTCAGCAAAAGATAGATGATTTCCCTTTATTTGAAGACATTGGGTTGAGAGTTTCTTCGATTCTGCTTGTTTCTCCAGATCGGGCAAATGCCCGAATTTCCGAAGGTTGGGAGGTATACTTGGATCCAAAACAAGATATAAACTGGCAGATTACGAAACTTACATTAGTATTAGAAAGAGAAATCCCTTTTGAGAAAAGAGCAAAACTTGAATATATTGATCTGCGCTTTGGCGACCAAGCATATATTAAGTATCGTTCGCCTTGAGTTGGCCTATCGAAGTGTTAGATCCACTTCTTTTTCTTGAAATACCAGATCATGGAGGCCACTCCGCTTCCCATGAGACCAACGATAAGCCAGAAATCTCCTCGGATGCCCACCAGAGGGATATAGCCTACATTCATACTAAAGATTCCGGTAATGAGTACTGCCGGAAGAAAGATCACGGAGAAAAGGGTAAGCAACTTTACGATCTCATTTGTTTTATCGGTAAGAAGCGCATTATTTGTTTGCTCTAAAGACTCGATTGTTTCTTTCGAAGTGACGAGATCATTTTTTGCCTTACTCCATTCTCCCAAAAGCCGGGTAAAGTAAGGCTCGAATTCTCGACCAAAAAATGCACCCCCTTCTCTGGTAAGCGACTCGAGCACTTCTCCTTGGGGATTTACAATTCGCCAAAAGTTAATAATGTCTGTTTTTACAAAGGAAATTTCTTTGAGCATTTCTCTTTCTTTCCCCTGGAAGATTTGCTCTTCAACCTGATGGAGTTTTTTGTTGATTCGGTCGAGTTTTATAAAAATGCTGTCTTGCATTCTCTTGAAAAGTTGAAAAAGAAGGTAGGCTCCAGCTCCATTCATGTATTCGTTTCGACTCTCTTCGTAGAGGTTACATGAATCAAAGAGCGCCTTGAGGGGAATGATTGAATTATAATGGCTTGTGACGAGAACATCTTTTCCCACAATAACATCGAGTTCTCGCGGAGTAGTGTGCCGGTGTGTTTTGTTAAATACCGGAAAGTAATAAACGAAAAAGAGGTGATCAGAGAAGCTTTCTACCTTGGTCCGAGAAGCAGGAGGAATGAGCTCATCGAGTATTAAAGGATGAAATTGATAGGTTTTCCGTAAATACTCGACATCTTCCTGAGCAGAATTTTGAATATCAACCCACGTAACTGTTGGTCCTTTGATAATATTGCGCATGAAGATAGTATAGCAAATCCTGGACGATTTCCAATTGTTTTTTTCTTGAAGCAATAGTACATTGGACTTGGAACCATATATAAAAGAAAGGAGCAGAGAAGGTGGGTTTCGTTGGCGCTTCGGTTTTGGTGCTTGTAATCCTTGGGGGTATTGCGAGTTTAGATGTGGTAGGAAGCATTCTGTCCGGGAGCAGGGCTATTATTTCCGATCTTGGGCATGTAGGCATGGATTTGAGCGCGCAAGCTCTGGTATTTTTGGCAGTGTGGAATCCATTTCGGTGGAGCCGCGCAGCAGGAGCGAAGATCGCGCTGATCAACGGGATCCTTCTCTTTGGCGCAGGATGTTATTTCTTGTTCGCGGGATTCAAGCGACTTCTCGAACCTCAAGAGGTCGAGTCCCTTTTGATGATCGCTTTTGCGACTGGCGGACTCGCAGGAAACATCTTGGTGGTCTGGCTTCGACGTCAGGGGAGGAAACAAAATATTGCTGTTGAAAGCGGTTATCTGCATGCCCTTTTTGATACGATCGGGTCTATTGGATTGGTGGGAGGGGGAGCGCTCATTGCGTTCACCAATCAGTTTTGGCTCGATGGAGTGCTGATGCTCGGGATTTCCTTGATGATCTTTTGGGGAGCAACTCGACTTCTCAACGACTCGTGGCATACCCTCCATTGTTCAACATATCTTTTTGGCGTAGGTGGGCCTACGGGCTGTCAAAGGGTTTACTGCTTAAGGTCATGGACAACGGGCTGAATCGAGGTACCTCCGATTCAGCCTTATTTTTTCTCGTAACAGCCGGTAACCCCTCATACTACAACATACTCTTGACAAAAAAAGAAATATATGCTAGTATTATTGCAGCACGGGGAGGGTGGAGAATGTCAATTCTTCACTCTATCCGGAATTTATAGCAGGAGGTCACAACATGGTGTTCTCGCACGACCCAGGAGGTTTCCTTGTCCCCAAGCCCAAGGAGTTTCGTTCCCCTGTTCCTGTCTCCGAAGACTTGGGATGATTAGTCCTCCCTCCGCCGGCCCCTGAAGACTTGGATCCACCTCGCGGTGGATGGTGGCCACGAGCGGTTCGTGGATTTTGATGGGGAGATAACTCCCGAAGCACCTTGAAATTATAATCCTTCCGGGTAATCAGTCCTTCAACATGTGGAGGTTTGATTGCCCGGAAGGAATTTCCTTCTTGTTTGGCAGAAAACAGCAAAGGAGGGAGTAGAATGACGAAGGTCTAAAATGTAAAACCAGTCAGCAGCATCGAGATTTCTAAAAACTACAAAGGAGGTATGTACAATGAAGACTGTATTGCTTTTGGTGATAAGTGTCATTACGATGTCGTCTATTTTGGTGTCCTGTGGTGGTGGAAAAGTTTCTCCCACTTCCACTGCGACTCCTTCTTCGCTTCAACAGACAGCTACTCCTATCCCTCCAGTAATTTCGGAAGCAACCCCGAGGAGTAAGGATATCCTTCGGAGAGCGCTCGAAGAGCTCATTCCAGACAAAGAGTCAGTGCTGCCCATTATGTATGAAGTAGAGGCAGCAAAGACGGAGTTCGAGGGAGAGTCCATTCTGGCTTTTGAGATCTATCAGAAGGTTGAGCCGGGATGGAAATGGGGGCGAGTAGAACCAGACCCTCCTTTGAGCCCATACTACCAGCTAGAGGTACAGAAGGGAGGAGTGGTTGTAAAAAATAGTTACAACTCAGCCAGGATCTATGGATTCGGGGGTGGAGGAGGACAGATTACACTTGAGGAAGGAACGAAGATAAGAGATAAATGATAAGGCAATCTAAGGGCATCCATGCCAGCCAGGCATGCGATGTCCTCCTATCAAAATTCAGGACTTCGACGAACTCAGTCTAAAGAAACAGGTGCATAGTTAAAACACGACCGCAAAATAACGATGTACCTTTCGTGAATTTTGATGGGGGAAAGCAAATTAAAAACTCAAACTCGCTCGGAGGAGTGGAATGATAGAATGGATCAACGAACGAGAGCTCGACAGGGATGACTACGTGTTAATCGAAGTAGACCCTGTTAAGCTAATCGAGAGAACTGTTCTTTCGGAAAATGGGCGACCATTGATATGGAGCCCCAAGAGGTTTCAGGAAATGCTCATACGGTTGTTGCTTGGTGGTGAGATAGATGCGCCCGTGGTAAGCCATTCCACGAACAAAATTTTCTTTGTGGATGGGCGCCACCGCACAGCTGCAGCCCTGGTCTTGGGTCTTTCGACTATTAAGGTTATGGCTCACAAAGAGGAAGCAGAAGCGATTCGCTTGCTGCTTCTTGAATGAAGGTACATACCAGCCAGGTATGCCCCTTTCCCGAGTCCATCACATGATAAGGCGGATTCAGGAAAGGGGATTGAAGTGTATCAGCACCTTTCAACACAACCCTCCATAGCGGCGAAACGAACACGAGTTAGACACACTTGAAGAAATGGATGATAGGAGTGCAAAACAAGATTCGTGTTTGTCTCGCCGCTATAGAAAGGAGGTAAAGCATATGGCGGGGTTAGAACGCGTTATGCTGGAGGGAGTAGTTCGATCGGTCCTCGCAAGCAGCAAAGCTGATGAATTTATCGGAGACCCGATGACGGTCCAGCAGATTGTCGCTTCTCTAAAAAGTATGGGAATCGCTTGCGACCCTCAAGATCTATCTCCGATCCTTTCCAAGCTCGTAAGGGAAGGAGGCGTTGAGGTCATTGTAGACGGAGAAGGAAATGTTTCTTTTCTCAGTCTGCGGTTTCTCTCAGGGGAAAGGCGAATTGAATAGTTCGCCACCCATCAAAGTTCAGGAAGTAGCTACTACGAAATTATGCATATGCATAAAATCGTAGTACCAGGAAACTGTTTGTGAATTTTGATGGGTAGAGTTCGTGGTTGCTTAGCCGGGCTAAGCAACCACTCAGAAAGGTGGGAGAAGTTAGCAATCAACAGTCCTTGACTGCTAATTTTGGAGGAATATAATAAAAAAATGCTTCTTTCCGATCGGCAGAAAGATATTCTTACCAAAACTGTTTCCGAGTACATTTATCGAGCGGCGCCGGTAAGTTCCCGGTTGCTTGAAGAACAATGCGATCTGCGAATTTCCTCCGCGACGATTCGAAATGAATTGCAGGTTCTGAAAGAGAAAGGATTCCTAACGCAGCCTCATTTCTCGGCAGGCTCCATTCCAACCGACAGAGGATACCGTTTTTTCGTGGATGAAATTTCTAAACAAAATGGGGAGCTCCCGAGGAATGCGATGGAAGAAGAGCATAGGGGATTGCAAGAGATTCGAGATTATGTGGGATTTTTACAGTTGCTTTCTCGAAACCTGGCTTCTTGTTCTTCAGACTTGGTGGTTGCATATCTGCCCCGGCAGAATATTGTTTGGAAAGAGGGATGGGAAATGGTTTTGAGAGAGCCGGAATTCGAGAGGAAAGAGTATACCCTTCACTTCACAAAGTTTATTTCTGATGTTGCAGCAAGGATCAGAAATTTTAAGACAGAGAAGCTCATCCATATCTACATTGGGAAAGAAAACCCTTTTTCAGATATGAAAGAGTTTAGTATCATACTCGCAGAATATTCTTTTCTTCAAGAAAAGGGAGTGATTTCCATTACGGGGCCAAAGCGTATGGCCTATCAAACAAACATCAGACTTATAAAATCATTGGTTTACCCCCACGCCAAACGAAGACAAGTCGCTGAAGGGAACTAACAGACAAAAAGTCCTGGTTATGGTCTAGGGGTACATTGGAACATGGACGAACAGACGAATCAATCTTATCCGCAGGGAGAGGAACAAGGAGAACAGGGTGGTCCAGAAGAGGATTTGAAAAAGAAATTGGAGATATGTGAAAAAGAGAAAGCAGAGTATCTTTTAGGCTGGCAGCGCTCAAGAGCTGACCTTCTGAACTATAAAAAAGAAGAACTCGAGAGAATGAGAGAATTGATCGAGGCCGCTTGCGAAACCCTCCTTCTCAAAATATTGCCGATTTTGGATAATTTGGAAATTGGAGAAAAAAATTTGCCAGAGGAGTTAAAACAGAACGAAAATGTGAAGGGACTTTTGCAGATGAAATCTCAACTTCAGAATTTTTTGAAAAGCCAAAACGTTGAGGGCTTCGAATCGGTGGGAAAGAAGCATGATCCCTTTTTGCAGGAAGCCATTGAAGTCGTAGAAGGAACAGGTGTGGAGTCAGGAACTGTACTTGAAGAAACACAAAAAGGTTATAAAATTCAAGATAGGCTTTTGAGGCCGGCTAAAGTAAAAGTCGCAAAATAACTGACGACTTCCAACGAACAACGAACGAAGGATCACCAAAGTCATCAGTCGTACGTTGTCAGTCGTAAGTCGGGTATCAATCATGGCTAAAATCTTAGGTATTGATTTGGGCACATCGATTTCAAAGATGGCCGCTATTATTGCTGGGGAGCCCAAGTGCTTGGAGGGGAGAGAAGGTTCCATTTTAATTCCTTCCGTGGTTACACTGACAAAAACAGGGGAGAGACTCGTGGGAGTTTTGGCAAAACGCCAAGCAATTACCAATCCGAAAAACACAATTCATTCGGTCAAGAGGTTTATCGGAAGAAGATTCGCAGACCCTGAAGTGCAAAAGGAATTAAAGATTCTCCCGTACGAGACGCGAGAGAGATCAGATGGCCACCAAGAAAGCGGACCTCTCGGAGGGACGGGAGGAGTGGAGGTGAAAATGGGAGAGAAATGGCACACTCCCATTGAGATTTCTGCGATGATTTTGCAAAAGATCAAGTTAGATGCAGAAGAGAAATTGGGAGAGAAAATTGTCAACGCAGTCATTACGTGCCCCGCAAACTTTGATGACTCGCAAAGAAAAGCCACAAAGACCGCAGGAGAAATTGCGGGATTTAACGTGTTGAGGATTATCAACGAGCCCACTGCTGCCGCGCTCGCTTATGGCTTTGGAAAGAAACAGCAAGAGCAGGTTGTGGTGTATGATTTTGGAGGAGGAACATTCGATGTGACGGTATTAGATATTTCTCCTGATACGGTGGAGGTTTTAGCCACTGGCGGAGAAGCGCACTTGGGGGGGGACGATTTTGATCAGAGAATCATCAATTGGATTGCAGAGGAGTTTAAGAAAGAACAGGGGATTGATTTGTCAAAAGATCCTTTGGCTTTGCAAAGGTTAAAGGAAGCCGCGGAGAGAGCAAAGATCGAATTGTCGAGCGCTCAAGAAACCGAGATCAATCTTCCTTTTATCACGTCTGATGCCGCAGGCCCCAAACACCTTGTGTACAAACTCTCACGAGCTCAATTTGAGAATATGATGAGAGATCTGATTGAGAGATCTATCGAGAGAACAGGAAAGACGTTGCAAGAGGCAAAGCTTACCAAAGACGATATCGAGCAAGTTATCTTGGTTGGAGGGATTACGTTGATTCCCGCAATACGCGATGCGGTACGAAATTTCTTCGGGAAGGAGCCCAATAAAACGATTAATCCAGAAGAAGTCGTAGCAATGGGCGCAGCGATTGAAGCTGAAATTCTTACGGCAAAAGAAGAGGGGAGAACTCCCGAAGGAGAGATCAAGAGCGTACTGCTCCTCGATGTGTTGCCGCTTTCCCTTGGGATTGAGACGCTCGGAGGAGTGAATACGGTGATGATTTCGAAGAATACGACCATTCCAACCTCGAAAACCCAAATCTTTTCAACTGCCGGCGATAGTCAAACTTCTGTAGAGGTCAATGTGTTGCAGGGAGAAAGATCTATTGCAACAGATAATCGATCGCTCGGACGATTTATTTTAGACGGAATTCCTCCTGCGCCTCGGGGTCTTCCGCAGATTGAAGTCACTTTTGATATTGACGCGAACGGGATTTTAAGCGTGACTGCAAAAGATAAGGCGACAGGGAAAGCGCAATCGATTCGTATCGAAGGCTCCACGGGTCTTTCCAAGGAAGAGGTTGAGCGAATGAAAAAAGAGGCAGAGCTCCACGAAGAAGAAGATCGGAAGAAAAGAGAATTCGTTGAAGTTAGGAATAATGCAGATTCTCTTCTCTATACCGCAGAGAAAACCCTTCGAGATCTTGGAGATAAGATTTCCGAGGGAGTAAAGAAGGAGATTCAAGAGAAGATCGATGCTTTGAAAAAAGCAAAGGAAGGTGATAGCATAGAAGATATCCGTCGAGCGGTAGAGCACTTGTCTCAAACAGTTCAGAAAGTAGGAGCCGAGATGTATCGAGGCGGAGAGACGCAGCAGAATCCGGGGAAGGATGATAAAAACGACAAAGGACCCGAAGCGCAGGAAGGGGAGTATAAGGAAAAACAATAGTACTTCGTATGAAAGATTACTATCAGATTCTTGGGATTTCCAAGAGCGCGTCTCAAGAAGAGATCAAAAAAGCATATCGGAGGCTTGCTCACCGACATCATCCCGATAAGGGCGGGGACGAGAAACAGTTTAAAGAGATTAGCGAAGCTTACCAGGTACTTTCAGATCAAGACAAGCGAGCCCAATACGATAAGTTTGGGCGGGTGTTTGAAGGAGCAGGAGAGCCGGGCTTCGGAGGGTTTAGATGGGGATGGCACGCGCCGCCCTCTGACGTCGACTCCGACGAAGAAGGATTTGGATTCGATTTCCAAGATATTGGCGACATCTTTGATGACTTTTTTGGAGGCACTGGGGCAAGACGCCAGGAAGTAAAACGGGGAAGGGATATCGAACTGGAAATCGAAATTCCTTTAGAAGCAGCCTTGAAAGGAACAGAAGAAAAGATTTCTCTTCTGAAATTTATTACTTGTTCCCGATGTCAAGGAGTTGGAGCCGAGCCCGGAACTCCAGTGAAAGAATGTTTTTCTTGTCGGGGGACTGGTCAGGTACAGCAGATTAAACGTACCATCTTTGGCTCTTTTACGCGCATGGGAATGTGTCCTGAATGCGGAGGCGAAGGACTGAAGCCAGAAAAATTGTGTAATGTGTGCAAGGGAGAGGGAAGGATTAATGGCCAAGAGGAGATTCATGTATCCATTCCTCCTGGAATAGACACGAATCAAGTTTTGAAGATCGAAAGGAAGGGAGATGTAGGAAGGAGAAAAGGGAAGGGCGGCGATTTTTATGTAAGGGTTATCGTAAAGCCGCACAAACTCTTTCGTAGGAAAGGAGATGATGTGAGCATCAGCATTCCTATCCAATTTTCTCAAGCAGCATTGGGAGATGAGGTGGAGGTGCCTACCCTTGAGGGGACTGCGATTTTACTGATCGTACCCCCAGGGAGTGAGTCTGGAAAAATAGTAAGAATTGCGGGAAAGGGGATTCCGCACTTTGCGGGTCTAGGGAGAGGAAATATGTATGTGGAGTTGAAAATCCAAACTCCCAAAAAACTCACGAAAGAGCAGAAAGAATTGCTCGAAAAATTGAGACAGCAGGGGATATAAGTTTTAAATCTTCAGCGTAAGAAACCGTGGGTTTCTTACGCGGAGGGCAGGGTAATTTGTTTGCCCCCGTAGCTCAACCCGGTAGAGCAGCTCCCTTTTAAGGAGTTGGTTCCGCGTTCGAATCGCGGCGGGGGCACCATCGTTTTACACCTCGCAGACAAGTGTGATCTTTTGTTACAGCAAGAGGAGGTAGAGGCGTTTGAGAAAGGTTGAACCGGAGGGTTTCAAAGTGGAAAGAGACAGCACTGTATGATTTCAGTGCAAGACAAAGGAGACGTGAGTAGTCGCAGTAATTTCCTTTTCTTTCGTGGATAGATCATAAGCTCCGTAATCTTCAATATTGGTAGAATGGGGGCTTAAAATTTGAATAACTCCAGTTCTTGCAGAGTGCAGTTTCCCTATTTTTACTCCGGTGCCTCTTGCGATTGCTTGCGCGCGGATCAATGCATCTTTCGTTGCCTCTGCATAAAGTTCTGGCCGTAGTTCATTGAGTTTCGTGTAATGATATTCGGAGGAATTATATTGAAAAAGTATCCCGTCTTTTGCAAGTGCATTTACATTCTGTGAGAGCTGTTCGATTTTTTCGATATCTTCGCTTTCCACTCGCAGTCCCCTGGTTACGAAGTATCCTGCGATCCTTGGTTGGGAATATCCAAATTTGGCTCCGAATTCTTCGAGAGATTGATAGAACGGTTCTGTTTGAATAGGAAGAAAAGTAATTGATCTTTCTTGGAGTCCAAATGAAATGAGAAATCTCTTTATATTTTCTGAATCGGTTTTTATGGCTTGGATGGCTGCGGGGAGGTTGGCGAGATTAGCTTCTCTCTGGAAACTCGAACTCCATTTTGCAAGATCTGCCATAACAATCTTCTTTGCCGATCCCGTCACCGTAATGATGTTCGTGGCGCGTGTACTTGCAATCTGCATGCCATGGAGCCACAAGCCCAGGACCAGAGAGAAGCCTAGGATTGTAGGTAGCCATAAAATAAATTTCAATTTTTGTGGATCCATATAAGCTTATGCCTTTATAATATAATGATGATATGTCTTTGTTGGTCGGGGTGCCGGGAATTGAACCCGGGTTACTACCACCCCAAGGTAGCGTACTGCCGTTATACTACACCCCGAGCATAACTCAAAAAGCGAGTTTATGTTTTGCTTAGAGACTTGATACACTTGGTACAGGCTTTTACTCGTTTGCCTGCAGGCAACTGTAACTTCGCCGCGATATGAACGGGTAAATGCACCCATTGGAGATTTGGTTTTTGATCGTGTTTCACCGTAGGGTTGTATTTCCCTCGAAGTTTCACTAAAGTCCAAGCTCGATTTTTTGTTTTTCCACAGACGGTGCATACTCGTGCCATACAAGAAAGAGTATATCAACCTGCCGTGCATTTTACAAGGGGGAGTTTGAATTTTCTTGAAGGCAGGCGTATAGTAGTGGAATGGAACACATTATATTTTTTCTTAGTATCCTCATTTTTTCGGTGGTTCTCCACGAAGTCTCTCATGGTCTTGTCGCACATGCACTCGGAGATCCGACTGCAAAGAACGCAGGGAGGCTTACGTTAAATCCTATTCCCCATATTGACCCCATCGGTTCTCTCCTTCTTCCGGCGCTTTTATTGTTTGTATCAGGCGGACAGACGACATTTGGATGGGCAAAGCCAGTACCAGTGAATCCTTTCAATCTTCGAGATAGGAAATATGGATCAGCAAAGGTGAGTTTTGCAGGCCCCGCATCGAATCTTGGCATCGCATTGCTTTTTGGGCTTTTTTTAAGATTTCTTCCCATTACCGAACTCAATCCCGCGTTGGTTCCTCTCTTTGTGAATATCATCTTTCTTAATCTCATTCTTGCGATCTTTAATCTTCTCCCTATTCCTCCTCTGGATGGTTCTCACATCCTATTTCCATTTCTTCCTTCGTCTCTTGAATTCGTGAAAACCTTCCTGCTTCGGTACGGATTTTTTATTCTGCTCTTTGTCATTTTCTTTCTTTTTGATTTCATCCTTCCAGTTGTCCAATGGTTCTTTCATCTTATCGTCGGATTTTAGTTTTGTATTGACGCCCCCCATACGATATGCTAGTACTGAGTTCATGTAATTCTGACTGCCGAAGACATCAAGATGTAAGGGGAGAATTCCCAAAACTGCTCGGCAAAATCAACTTATCGAAGTACTAGATTAGATTGGAAAATTCCAGATTCCGCTCGACTTTCGAGTTCTGTTAATTTCTTTGTATGCCAACCATCCACCAATTATTGAAGAAAGGAAGAGTAAATACGAAGAGAAAAAGCAAGGCGCCTGCTTTGATGTTTGGTTTTCGCGCGCAGAAAAATCAGATAGTGAGATACGCCTCTCCATTCAAGAGAGGAGTTTGTTTGCGAGTTTTCACGGCGACCCCAAAGAAGCCAAACTCTGGATTGCGTAAAGTGGCAAGGGTGAGATTGAGCAACGGAATGGAGGTGACTGCATACATTCCCGGGATTGGACATAAAATTCAAGAACACTCGATTGTGATTGTGCGAGGAGGAAGAGTAAAAGACTTGCCGGGGGTGAGATATCACATCGTACGCGGAGTACTTGATGCAGAGGGGGTAGAAGGACGCAAGCAGGAAAGGTCAAAGTACGGAGTGAAGCGTCCCAAATAAAACTCCAAAAATTCCTTCTCCATCAGCTTCTTATTTTTAATTTTTCATTTGAGTGAAACGAACATGCCTCGATCGAAATTTAAAAGGAGATTTCCTCCACTCGATCACATCTATAACGATGTGATGGTGACAAAGTTCATCAACCACATTATGAAGAAGGGCAAGAAAAGCATCGCAAGGAAGATTGCATATGGAGCTTTTGATATTGTGAAAGAGAAGTCCAAGAGCAATCCTCTCGAAGTTTTTACAAAGGCAATCGAAAACGTCTCACCACTTTTGGAAGTGAGATCGCGAAGGGTCGGAGGAGCTACCTACCAAGTTCCCGTAGAAGTAAAAGGAGATCGGAAGATAAGTCTGGCGATCCGCTGGATTCTGAAGGCAGCAAGAACGAAGAAAGGAAAGCCAATGGGAGAAAAATTGGCAGAAGAACTTTTGGCAGCTTCCAGGAATGAGGGAGCAGCAATAAAAAAGAAAGAAGACACGCACCGTATGGCAGAAGCGAATAGAGCATTTGCTCACCTTGCGTGGTAACTCATCGAACACATCAAAATCGTGCCTCGCGCCTATCCCATTGAAAAATATCGAAATATTGGAATTATCGCCCACATTGATGCAGGGAAAACCACAACTTCAGAGCGTGTTTTATTTTACACGGGAGTCTCCCATAAGATAGGCGATATTGACGAAGGGACCACCATTATGGATTGGATGGTTCAAGAGAGAGAAAGAGGAATTACGATTACCGCAGCCGCTACCACCTGTTTTTGGACTCCCACTTCATTGCCGAAAACCAAAGAGAATGAATTTCGAATCAATCTTATTGACACGCCCGGCCACATTGACTTTACCGCCGAAGTGCAGAGATCTCTGCGAGTACTCGATGGAGCAGTTGTGATCTTTGATGGAGTAGCAGGAGTAGAGCCGCAATCGGAAACCGTATGGCGTCAAGCAACAAAGTTTGGTGTGCCTCGAGTCTGTTTTATCAACAAAATTGACCGGATGGGAGCGTCTTTTGAAAAGAGCTTAAAATCCATTTGGACAAAACTTACCAACAACGCCGTAGCCGTTCAGTTGCCTATTGGAGAAGAGGAAAACTTTTCAGGAGTTGTGGATTTGTTTTTAATGAAAGCATTCAGCTTTCAAGGAGACTTTGGACAGATTGTGAAAGAAGAAGAAATCCCTGCTGATCTTCAGGAAAAAGCGCGAGAGTGGCGAGGGAGACTCGTAGAGAAGATTGTGGCAGAAGACGAGAATCTTCTTACGAGATACTTGAATGGAGAGAGTCTCGGAGTTCAAGAGTTGAAAAAGACCTTACGGAAAGCTGTTTTGCAGAGCAGATTGATTCCGGTATTCTGTGGAGCTTCCCTGAAAAATAAGGGAGTCCAGCTCGTATTGGATGGTGTAGTTGATTATCTTCCAAGCCCGGCTGACCTTCCTGATGTGGTGGGTATTGATCTCAAAACCGGAAATCCAATCGCAAGAAAACCTTCGGATGCCGAGCCCCTTGCAGCGTTGGCATTCAAGGTGGCATCAGATCCTTATGTGGGAACTCTCACCTTTTTTCGTGTGTATTCGGGTAGTCTCCAGAAAGGTTCCTATGTGCTTAACGCGACTACGGGAGAAAAAGAGAGAATCAGCAGGATTTTGCGCATGCATGCCAATGAAAGAGAAGAAGCAGATGAACTTTTTGCCGGAGATATCGCGGCGACCGTGGGATTAAAAAACACAAGCACCGGGCATACCTTGTGCGCAGAAACAGCGCCGATACTTTTAGAACAGATTGTTTTCCCAGAACCTGTGATTTCAATCCGAATTGAACCGAAAACAAAAGCAGATCAAGAGAAAATGGGTTTTGCCTTAAAGAGACTGGCCGAAGAAGATCCGACGTTCAAGGTAACCGCGGATCTGGAAACTGGAGAAACAATTATCTCTGGCATGGGGGAGTTGCACTTGGAAATCATCGTGGATCGAATGAAAAGAGAATTTGGGGTAGGTGCGAATGTGGGAAGGCCGCAAGTCGCGTATAAAGAAACTATTCGAAAAGAGGCTGACGCGGAAGGAAAGTACATCAGACAGTCAGGAGGTCGAGGTCAGTATGGTCATGTGTGGCTGAAGATAAAACCAAAAGAACGGGGGAAAGGATTCGAATTTGTAGATGAGATCAGAGGAGGGGCTATTCCAAAAGAATATATACCGGCAATAGAGAAAGGAGTGAAGGAAGCAATGGCAAAAGGAGCGCTTGCGGGGTATCCGCTCGTCGATCTCCAAACAACTTTATACGACGGTTCCTATCACGAGGTTGACTCTTCAGAATTCGCTTTCAAAATCGCGGCTTCCATTGCTTTTCAGGAGGCGGCAAAAAGAGCGCAGCTGGTGATTTTGGAGCCCGTGATGCGAGTGGAGGTAGTCATTCCTTCTGAATTCCTTGGGGATGTGATTGGAGATCTTTCTGCAAGACGCACGAAGATTGAGGAAACAGAAGATAGCAGCAACTTGAAGATCATTGGAGCAAAGACGCCATTGTCCGAGATGTTTGGATACGCCACAAGCCTTCGTTCATTGACAGAAGGAAGAGGAACGTTTACAATGGAGTTTGAAAGGTATGAGGAGGTGCCAAACAATATTAGCCAGGAGATTATCGAGGGAAAACGGAGATAATTGATCTTCGTATGGATTTCAAAGAAATCAAAGATATTATTCAGCGAGACGGAGGAAAGTTTATTATTGTCGAAAACGACGAGCCTACGTTGATCGTGATGTCGTTTGGTGAATATAAAGGGAAGTTCGTGAATCGAAACCCTTCTTTTTCCAATCCCCTCCGTCAGATGGGGCAAGCTGTTCAACCCCCTTCTTTTGGCAAGGGAGGAGAGGGGAAAGAGAGAGAAGAATTGACGATTGATGATTTGCCAGTATAATAAATCAATAACTAACAAGTCGTAAGTCAAAAATATATGGCAGCAAAATTTGAACGCACAAAACCACACGTCAACGTCGGCACAATCGGTCACGTCGATCACGGCAAGACTACCCTTTCTGCCGCGATTCTCCATGTGCTGAAATTAAAAGGATTAAACGCAACCGAAAAAACAGTAGATCAGATTGATTCAGCTCCAGAGGAGAAAGCGAGAGGCATCACGATCAATATCTCTCACCTGGAATACGAGACGGAAAAACGCCACTATGCTCACATCGATGCACCAGGGCACGCAGACTATATTAAGAACATGATCACCGGAGCCGCCCAAATGGATGGAGCGATTTTGGTGGTTTCAGCTCCCGATGGTCCTATGCCCCAGACAAGAGAACATATTCTCCTTGCGCGCCAGGTAGGATTGCCTTCCATTGTGGTCTTTCTGAATAAATGTGACGCGGTTGACGATCCTGAAATTATTGATTTGGTTGAGTCTGAAGTGAGAGAATTGCTCAAGAAATATAATTTTCCAGGAGATACAACTCCGATAATCCGGGGATCTGCGCTCAAGGCGCTCGAGGCAAAATCCGCTGATGAGGAGGGTGCAAAGCCCATTTTAGAATTAATGAAAGCAGTAGATGAGTATATTCCAGAGCCGGTTCGAGAGATCGCCAAGCCCTTTTTGATGGCAGTGGAAGATGTATTCTCCATTGAGGGCCGCGGGTCAGTTGCCACCGGGAGAATCGAGAGAGGAGTTATCCATCCCAACGAGGAAGGAGAGCTTATTGGAATAAAACCTACCACAAAAACGGTTGTCGTAAGTATTGAAATGTTCAACAAGACCTTGGACGAAGGAAGGGCAGGGGATAATGTAGGAATTTTGCTCCGCGGACTAAAAAAGGAAGATATCGAGAGGGGACAGGTGTTGGCAAAACCAGGTTCGGTAACTCCTCACACCGAGTTTGAGACAGAGGTGTACGTATTGACCAAAGAAGAAGGTGGTCGGCACACTCCATTTTTTAATGGATATAAACCTCAATTCTATTTTCGAACCACTGATGTGACCGGGGAAGTTTCGTTGCCTCAAGGAGTGGAGATGGTGATGCCCGGCGATACGGTGAATTTGAAAGGAAAACTGTTAGTTCCTATTGCAATGGAGGAACAACAGCGCTTTGCTATTCGGGAAGGAGGAAAGACGGTTGGAGCAGGTGTGGTAACGAAGATTCTCCAATAATTTTTGAAAAAAGCAGAAGATGCCAGCAAAAAGCACTGATAAAGGAAAAGAAGAGAGCGTCCAGCAGAGACTGCGCATTAAAATAAGTGCCTATGATCACAAGGTAATCGATGCCAGCTGCAATCAGATTATGAGCACGGTACTCCGTCAGGGTTGCCAAGCGATGGGTCCTGTTCCGCTTCCTACGGCGATCAGAAAATATACGGTAAATCGCTCCCCATTTGTCCATAAAGACGCGAGAGAACAATTTGAGATGCGAACGCATAAGCGCCTGATTGATATTTTGAATCCAAATCCCAAAGTGATCGAGGCTCTCACAAGCTTGAATCTTCCAGCAGGAGTTGATATTGAAATAAAGATGTAGTTCTGACGAATAAAAATAGACTTGAGATGAGGTTCAAGTCTATTTTTTTACTTCTCTAAATAAATGGGGCAGGAATTTCTTCCTACTGTATTTTAGTTGAATGCCAACAAAAGCCGACCAAGTCTCTGTGTCTAGTATTCAATTAAATTAATGTTCAGCCTTGGCATATTTGAATATTCGTCGTGCATCTCGTGTGGTGAATCCTTTGTGCTAGGCTAAGCCTAGCACAACTGTAAGTTTCCCAGTGAGAGTAAGATCGGAAAGGATGGCATAAGAGCACAGGAAAAGGAGAAATGAAATGTTGCTAATGCATTCCCCGGATGCGGATCGCTTGAAGGCTTCTGCCCGGGACATAACTGCAACCCGATGGGAGTTGGCTATTTTGCGAGCAAAGCGGCTACGAGAGGTAAACGAGCAAGACCGGGCCTTTATGGTGAGACTCGTTCAGCTCCTTGAGGCAGCCCTTATGGGCCACACTGCTTTTCTCAACGTTCAATTAGCGAGCGAAGACACGAGAGAAGCTTTCCGAGATGCCCGGACAATATTTCCTTGGTGGTCTCTCTCAGAGAACGAGCTTGAGCGTTATCTTATAGGACTGATAAAAGTTGCCCTCTCGCTGTCTGAAGGCAAGGTCTCTTATCGCGACGAGG
>ERZ1292623.351-Hain-H51-01um-R1-351-length-50242-cov-15_pt1 | contig 50242 bp, 51 predicted proteins | sample MGYA00564398_ERZ1292623 | MGnify/ENA primary metagenome ERZ1292623 (study PRJEB36523, sample SAMEA6512633) | groundwater metagenome | collected 2019-01-07 | study: AquaDiva: Metagenomics assemblies of 32 groundwater samples
ATTTCCTACGTGGTGCAGTATTCTTGAATTAGTCCGAACGCACTTTTCCGAAAAAATCCCCCCGCGAAAATTCGGAACGGCGGCGGAGCCGCACCGCTCAAAACCGCAAAAGAACCCGTAGAAAAACATCGGCTCGAACCATATTTTAATTTTGGGGGAAGAAAATTTTTTAATCATAAAGTCAAAAATTATTAACTAATAAACACATGAATATGAACCAAAAAGGATTTGTGAATATAGTGCTCATCGTTTTAGTCGTTGTTCTTGTTGGCACGGTGGGATATTTAACATTGATCAAAAAACAACCACAACCAGGTACGCAATTAACACCTACTCCAACTGATACTGTACCCACTCCCACACCAAAGAGTGAAACCATAAACTCCAAAACATATCGGAACAATAAATTTGGTTTTGAATTCAAGTATCCCACAGATTTTGAACTTAAAACGGACGAATCTTCCATAGGAGTAAATGTTACGGTTACAAATTATACTGTCCGTTTCCCCAACGAAGGAGATCCGTCGGGACCTCTCGATGAAGCAAATCTACAGCTCTCGTTTTCCGTGTACGCACGAAGTAGCAAAGATGGTCAACAACTCGAGCAGTATAGTAAATCTCAATCATCTGTTGGAGTAAGTCTTGGACAGAACACTTTTTACAAATATCAAGTAACCAACACGGACAATAATATTAAAGCATCGGTTTATTACTTGATATCGCCGGATAATAAATTGTTCTTTTACATCCCTCATCGAGCTTTACTTGGAAAAGAGTGGCAAACTAACAAAGATTTTTTGAATTACACCGCTCAAGAAAAAGCTGTAGAGAATATCCTTTCGACTTTTAAATTTATTCCTTAAAGAACTTGCCGCCAAAGAAAAACTTGAAATTGTCAGCGGTGCGGCTCCGCCGCCGTTCCGAATTTTCGCGGGGGGATTTTTTCGGAAAAGTGCGTTCGGACTAATTCAAGAATACTGCACTACTTTTAAATATTAAAACTATATCATGCTTACCTACAACGAATTAAAACCTGGAATATTTATTATTTTAGACGGTCAGCCATATGAAGTGTTGGAATTTGCGTTTTTACGGATGCAGCAAAGAAAGCCGGTAAGCAAAACAAAGTTGAAAAATTTAATTACCGGCAAGGTAAAAGAGCAGACATTCCATCAGAGCGATATTATTGAAGAAGCCGAGCTTGAAAAAATGGCTTCAAGGTTTCTTTATGAAAACAAAGGAGCTTATTGGTTTGACGAAATCGGCAATCCGAAAAATCGCTTTTCTTTCCAGAAAGAAGAAATAGGTGATGCGGCAGTTTTTTTTAAGCCGAATTTTGAGGTAATCGCTTTAAAATTCTATGATAGAATAATAAACATTGAATTGCCGGTAAAGGCTGACTATAAAGTTATTGAGGCGCCGCCGGCTATTAAAGGCGACACGGCTTCAGGCGGCGGAAAGATAGTTATTATTGAAACAGGCGCGAAAATCAATGTGCCATTTTTCATAAATGAAGGAGATGTTGTAAAAGTCAACACTCAGACAGGGGAATATGTTGAACGCATTGAGAAAGGAAATTAATTTTTTATTCATATCTTAAAGCCTCAATGGGATTTTTTATTGAAGCTTTTCGCGCTGGATAAAGCCCGAAAACAAGCCCGACAAGCGCCGATACGACGAATCCTATGATAGCTCCCTCTATTGGAAAGGTGAATTGCCAATTCAAGCCGACAAATCGGCTTAAAATAAAAGACGCAATTAATGAAAATGAAACTCCTAATAATATTCCGATAATTCCGCCGCTTACAGTAAGGATTATCGCCTCAAAAATAAATTGAGTTAGAATATTTTTTTTGGTTGCTCCCAAGGCCTTGCGCAGGCCTATTTCATTTGTTCTTTCAGTTACGGAAACCAGCATAATATTCATTATACCGATGCCGCCGACAACAAGGGAAATAGCGGCAACGGCAACCAGAAATAGCGTAAGGATATTAGTGATAGTGCTTATGCGGCTTACTAAATCGGCCTGTGTTTCAACAAAAAAATCATCTTTTTCCGGGTCGGTGATATTATGGGAATTTCTCAGAGTTTCTTTAATATCGCTGACAGTTCGTTCAATGTCGCTTTCCGTTTCCGCTTCTATCATAAAGCGGTGGAAATATTTTATTCCGAAAATATATTTTTGAGCGGTCGTGTATGGAATAATGGCGATTTCGTCAAAGTTGAAAAAAGAAACTTGTCCTTTCTTCGGCAAGACGCCGATTATCGTGAAATTTCTATTTTTAATTTTTATTTTTTCGCCGAGCGCTTCCGACGAGCCAAAAAGCTCTTCTTTTATTTTAGCGCCGATTACCGCCACGCTGGAGTTGTTTTTAATATCTTCTTCAGCGAAGAAAAACCCTTTTTCCGGAAATAAATCGAAAATATCCATAATTAATTCCGAAGCACCGAAAATCGTCATCCGGTAAGTTTCATTTTCAAACGCCGCTGTTTCTCCGCCAAAAACAATCGGCATTATATTTTTTAATGTCGGAACATTGGTTTTTTTATTAAGTTCCAGTAAATCTTTTTCTTTCAGCGAATCGCTCATAATCTGCGCTACGTCGGTCGGGCCTTTAGGTTCGCGGCCTGGCGCGACAGCGATAGTTTTCGAGCCTAATCCCTGAATTTGGCTTAAAATAAGTTCTTGAGCGCCGGCGCCTAAACTCATTATCAAAATAATCGCGGCAATGCCGATGACAATTCCGAGAATCGTCAAAATAGAACGCATTTTATGCGCTTTAAGTCCGTTAATCGCTATTTTAAAATTGTTTTTTAGCGTCATTTTTAGAGGTGTCACTTTCTATCATGCCGTCGCGGATTTTAATAATTCGGTTGGCGTAATCAGCGATATTCTGGTCATGAGTAATAAGTATGACGGTTCGGCCGTCTTTTCTATTTAATTTTTCCATTATTTCCATAATCATTTTTCCGGACTTAGAATCAAGATTACCGGTTGGCTCATCGGCAAAAAGGATAGGCGGATTATTTACTAAAGCGCGCGCTATCGCCACCCTTTGTTTTTCTCCTCCTGAAAGCTGGGAGGGCTCGTGATTCTCGCGAAGCGATAATTCTACGGCTTTAATTTCTCGCTTGGCTATATTATTCCACTCTGATTCTTTTTTGTTTGAATAAAAAAGAGGCAGTTTAACATTTTCAAAAACAGTCGCCCGCGACAATAAATTAAAGGATTGGAAAACAAATCCGATTTTTTCATTTCTCATTCTGGCAATTTCGTTTTCGGAATAATCATTAACATTTTTTCCTTCAAATAAATAAATTCCTTTTGACGGCTTATCTAAAAAACCGAGAATATGAAGTAATGTTGATTTTCCGGATCCGGACGGTCCCATAATGGCGACGAATTCACCTTCTTTTATTGAAAACGATATTTTTTGAAGCGCCGGAACTGAAACTTCCTCGTTTTGGTAAATTTTATAAATATCTTTAACTTCAATAAGAGCCATTGATTTAAGTTATAAGATTATTTTATCGCCTTCTTTGATGCCGTCGATTATTTCTATGTTGCCGTCGGAGCCTTTTATGCCGGTTTTTACTTTTATATCTTTAACAGCGCCATTTTCAAGAATTTTAACTGTTTTTTCTTTATCTTCCGATTTAATAGCTCTTTGAGGAATGATGATAATATTTTCCTTAGAGGCTGTTAATATATCAATATTGGCGGTCATTCCAGATTTAACGCGGGCGTCGGGAATAATAAAATCAAGAGTTATTTTATAAGTTGAAACTCCTTCAATAATTGTTTCTGCCGGGTCAATTGTCGTGACTTTCGTTTCAAAAATAATGTCATTGCCGTAGGCGTCAAGAGTGATTTTGGCGGTATTGCCGATTTTAATTTTAGCGATATCAGTTTCCGGAATATTTGATTCAATTTCAAGCCGCGATTCCGAAATTATCGATAAAATTGTTTTGTTGGCGGCGATTACTTGTCCGATTTCAGCGTCTCTTTTTATTATTGTGCCGGCTATCGGAGAAATAAGCATTGTTTTTGATATCTGCGCTTTGATATTTTTAATATTCGCTTCCGCTTCTTCAACGCGCGCTTCCTGGGCGGTAATTTGTTCGTTGGTTGAACCGGTTTTTATCAGAATTAGTTCTTGTTCGGCTAATGAAAGACTTGCTTCAGCGGTTCTTAATTTTTCATCAGCTGATGAGACATTATTGATGGCGGAACTTGTATTTGTCCGGGCAGTTGAAATATCTGATTTCCAGCTGTCTATAGTAGATTGCGCTAATCCCGAGCTTGGCGTTAAGCTATTCACCGCTAAGGCCGCTTTTTCTAGAAAAGTTTTTATTTCATTAAGATTTTTTTTCGATAAGTCGATATTAGAAGGGGAGTTATTTGTAATAATTAATTGATTCAGCGATAATTTCCATGATTTTAATAAATCTTCAATTACTAATCTTTCAAAACGGAGATAATTGTCCAGTCCTGAATCACTGGTTAAAAATTTAAGCTGGGGATTGATTGTTTTAGGATTATCAAAAATCTGGTCGGTTTTATTCCTGACTGCGTCGTCTGATTTTGTATAGGCGTCGTTAAGCTGGTTTAGAGCGTTTCTTTTTGCGTCTTCAAGGCTGATTTTGGCGTTTTCGATTTTTGTTTCCTGAACTTTTATTTCTGCAGATTTTGGGCCTATTCGAAGCTCTTCTAATTTTGCTTTTTCTGATTTTAGTCCGGCTTCCGCTTGGGCTAATTGGGCGGCAAGTTCGCTGCTGTCAATAACCGCTAAAAACATGCCTGCCGAAACTTTATTTCCGACAGAGGCGTTAATTTCAGTAATTCTGCCGCTTTTTTCGAAAGCTAAATCAACGCTTTCCGTCGGCTTTACTTTTCCGGTGGCGCTTACTTCGTAAATCAAATTGGTTTGTTTCGCGATTATGAAATTATAAGACGGAACACTAGTTGTTTTAAAATAAGCGTAAATGGCGGCAACAAGAATAATGATTATTATCGCAATAATTGCGATATTTCGTTTTTTAAAGATTTTTTTCATTTTAGAATAATAGCATATTTATTGATGAATTTAAATATTGAATGATGACAAATATTTAAAACGTGTTATAATTTTTGCCATGCGAACAATAGTTAAAAATAAAAAAACAGTGTTTGTGGCGATGAGCGGCGGAGTAGATAGTTCGGTTGCCGCGCTGTTGCTGAAAAGACAAGGATATGGTGTTGTGGGCGTTTTTATGCGTTGTTTTAATCTTGATGGTTGCGCTGAGCGCGATGCTGAAGATGCGCGCCGAGTGGCGGAAAAATTAAAGATTCCTTTTTACGTTTGGGATTTTGAAAAAGAGTATAAGAAAAAAGTTGTTGAATATATGGTGAAGGGATACAAAAAAGGAATTACGCCTAATCCTGATGTGATGTGCAATCGTGAAATCAAATTTGGGATTTTTTTAAAGAAAGCGCTTCAAATGGGAGCGGATTTTGTGGCGACAGGGCACTATATAAAAATTCAAAATTCAAAATTCAAAATTCAAAATGACAATTCAAAATTTAAAATTATTTATAAATTATTCCAGGCTAAAGATAAAAATAAGGACCAGTCTTATTTTTTATGGGCCCTAATCCAAGCGCAATTAAAACATTGTCTTTTCCCGATTGGCGATTATTTAAAGCCAAAAGTGCGGGAAATTGCGCGAAAAGCCGGATTGCCGACCGCTGAAAAAAAAGATTCGCAAGGGATTTGTTTTTTGGGCAAGATTTCACTTGAAGATTTTTTAAAACAATATATTCCGAAAAAACAAGGAGATGTTTTAGACGTTTTTGGAAAAAAGATAGGAAAACATAAGGGCGCGCATTTTTATACAATCGGCCAGCGACACGGATTAGGCATCGGCGGTTCTGAAAAACCTTACTATGTTGTTGAAAAAAATGTAAAGAAAAATATTATTGTAGTTGCTGAAGGGGATGATAATTCAGCGCTTTATAAAAAAAGAATTGAATTAACTGATGTAAATTTCATTAACCAGCAACTATTAATCAATAACCAACAACAGCAAGTTTTAATGCGGGTTCGTTATCGCCAACCGCTTATTAATGCCGTTCTGCGTCAATCCGCGTTGAAATCTGCGTCAATCCGCGCGCTTTTTGAGAAACCTCAAAAAGCGGTGGCTCCAGGCCAATCAGCGGTGTTTTACAATAAAGCCGGCGAAATGCTGGGTGGCGGGACTATTGACAAAATATTATAAAAATACTATTATAGTATAGGTAAATATTAAAACTAAAAAAGAATCATTCATGAAAGGGGGTGATTGTGATGGTAACAATAATAGTTACGGTTGCGGTTAGAAGTCCTTGTCGGAATTGCGATTCCGGAGTTGACAGGCTGGATTGTTCGAAAACTTGTTCTGCTCTTTCTCAATATCAAATGCTAATTGATGATATTTATGGAGAGGAGCATTCAATCGGCCTTTCCAGCGCCGAATGCTCGGACAATTGGTTTGTTTATCACTAAAATGAATGATATTTTATATTTTAGCCGGGAATAAAACCCTGGCTTTTTTTTGAAGCAAAAATATATTAAAATAATAAATGCTAAATAAACTAACTGTTAATTTATTAATCAACTAATTAACTATGTTTTATACCCGTAAAGGCGATAAAGGCGACACCGGCTCATTTGGCTGTTGCGACAGGTTTTCCAAAAATTCTGCTTTTGCCGAATCTTTGGGAAGTATTGATGAAATAAATTCTTTGCTCGGCGTTTGCAAAGTTAAATCCGCTGATTTTAATTTCAAAATCAATAATCTTGTTGTTTCAGAAATTATAGTAAAAATACAGGAAAATCTGTTTATTATTCAGGCTAATATTGCCGGAGCGGATAAAAAAATCAATCAGGAAAATATAAAATTCATAGAAGAAATAACGGACGCGATTGAAAAAGAGTTGCCGTTGATTAAATCGTTTTTTATTTCCGGCGGTTCGGAATTATCGGCTTTGCTGGATTATAGCCGAAGTGTTTCCCGGCGGGCGGAAAGAAGAGTGGTTGGATTAGCGGAAACAAAGAAGATAGATGACGAGATTTTGGCTTATTTAAACCGGCTTTCGTCTTTGCTTTATGCTTTGGCGCGGTTTGTGAATTTTAGATTAAAAATCAAGGAAAAATCTCCAAAATATTAATGCGGCTTCATGACATCGCTTTTTACGCGATATTATTTTTTCTTTTCGGCGTTTTATTTGCCAGCTTCAAAATAAATTTATTAATTATTATATTCTGCGTATTTTTGGCGTCGTTGATTATTTTATCTTTTGGCATTTTAAATTTCCCCCAAAAAATTTCTTTTTTAAAAACAAATTGGATTGCCGGCTTATTGTTATTCGCCATCGCCGGCGGTTTTTATTATATTCAATTCAGCAAAACGCAGGCGGAAGATATTAAGATAATTTTCGACAAAAAAATTGTTTTTGAAGGCTTAGTTGTTGAATATCCGAAATACGGCGACAGCCAGGATTTAATCATAAAGTTAAGCGCGCCATACAACGGCAATATTCTTTTAAAAACGAGGCCTTACCCGCGATATAAGTATGGCGACATGATAAAATTTGAAGGAATTATTGAAGAACCAAAGCCGGCAAATTACGCTGATTATTTATCCAAAGAAAGGATTTTTGGCGTAAGCGCGTTTCCTAAAGCAGAATTATTGGCGCGAGGGCGGGCATCAATTATTAAATCAACGCTTTTTGAAATAAAAGAAAATGTTTTGGGGATGTTCCAAAAAACGCTTTCTCCTTCAAAAGCGGCATTTATGGCCGGTATTACTCTAGGCGAGCAAGCGGAGTTTTCAAAAGAATTCAAAGAAAAAATGAAAAACAGCGGCACCGCTCATATTGTGGCTCTTTCCGGATATAATATTACGATTGTCGGCTTGGCGGTGGCTTCTATTTTCGGATATTTTTTCAGGCGGCGGATTGTTTTTATTTTAACGATTTTAATAGTCATCGGATTTGTGGTAATGACCGGCGCCGAAGCGTCGGTTGTAAGAGCGGCGATTATGGGCGGCATTGTTTTGCTCGGCCAGCAGATAGGCAGGGTCCATTCAATGCGCAATGTTATCGCAGTGGCGGCATTGATAATGGTTTTATTTAATCCGAAAGTTTTGCGTTTTGACATAGGATTTCAGCTTTCATTTCTGGCGTTAATCGGCATTATTTATCTCGCGCCGTTTATAAAAAAAATATTAAAAATGAAAAATGAAGCGGGATTTTTAAGCTGGAAAAAGAATTTTCTGGAAACAACATCGGCGCAGATGGCAGTGGCGCCTTTGCTTATAATTAATTTCGGGAGTTTCAATTTAACGTCTTTTTTGGCGAATATTTTAATTTTGGAAGCGATTCCGATTACGATGTTTTTGGGGTTTTTAATGGCTGCAATTGGTTTTATTTTTATGCCGTTCGCAATAGTTATCGGCTGGTTTGCCGGATTATTTTTAAGCTATGAATTCGCGATAATTGATATTTTTTCTAAAATTTCGATATTATAAAATTTTGACAAATATTAAATTTTTTGCTTAAATTAAGTATTATTTTTTGATATTTGATAACTGAAAAAGATAGAATTAATAATAGAAATCAATACGGAAAGGAGGTGTTTTTATGGGGATAGCGGTTTTACAGCAATGTCCGCAAAGGTTGCCGTTGAATGTCTGGATAGAATACGGTAAAAACGGCAAGAAATGCGACAAGGCAAAAAGTTGCATAAGGAAAGAATGTATTTATCGCGTTGTTGATAAAGTAACTTAATTAATTTTAATGCCAAAAAGGCGGAAAGGAGCAGTAAAATGAAAATGGAGGATAGAATTATCAAGAGTCAGAAAAGCGTGATTATCGCTACGGATGTTGAGATTAAGAAATTATCAAATCTCATTGATGCAACAATGAATGTGCCGGGAATTAGCGGCTACAAGATTGGATTTAATCTTGGTCTTCAAGGTTTATATAGTGCAACCTTTAGAATAAAAGGAAGTTGCAAGGATAAGAAATTTGAACCAGTTATTATTTATGACCATCAAAAAGCCGGAAATGATATTCCGGAAATGGGCAAAAACTTTGCCAAGATATTAAAAGATGCCGGCGTTGATGCGGCTATTCTATTTCCATTTGCCGGGCCGAAAACTCAGCAAAAATGGACGGAGGAATGTCTTAATGCCGGGCTTAAAGTAATAATTGGCGGCATAATGACCCATGAACAATTTCTTGTAAGCGAAGGCGGTTATATTGCCGATGACGCGCCGGAAAGCATTTTTATTTTAGCTGCTAAGATGGGAGTCAGGCATTTTGTTGTGCCGGGCACAAAGATTAACTGGATAATAAAACTTCGCGGAATTCTTGATAATTTGCTTGGCCCCGATGAATATGCGCTTTACGCGCCGGGTTTTATCAGCCAAGGAGGCACTATCACTGAGTGCGGCCGGGCGGCTGGCAAAAATTGGCATGTCATTGTCGGCTCGGCAATTTATAATCAGCCGACCGTGGAAAAAATGCGGGAAGCGGCGATGTTAACGGTTAGCCAGTTGGTAAATGCATAAAAAAATCAGAAATATAAAGGAGGTGATGAAAATGATAGTAGTAAGCGGTGTTTTAATTGAAGACCTAAGGAGATATGGTGGATATTATATTTGCCCGAAAAATTCGCAAGGCGAACGATTGGGTCCTTTAGTCGGATATGCGGGCAAATACGAAGCTCCCGATGGTTCAAAAAAGGCATTCGTCGGAGATGTTTACTATAATTTCGCCAAAATGGAGGTGTATCCTGATATCTATGGATACTATGCTTCTAATTTGGCAAATAAAGTCTCAGATTTTCCTGAAAGGAAATGTGATATTGTTTTAGGGGCGCCGATGGGTGGTATTATTTTAGCTTCTGATATGGCCCGTTTCTTAAATTGCAGAAGAATTTTTGCGGAGAAGAAAGTGATTTCCGCGGCCACTAACGATAAGAGAGAGGAATCGATTCTTGTCATAGATCGCCATGATATCAATTTTGGAGATCGCGTAATATTGGCTGAAGATATCTGCAACAATTTTTCTACAACAGAGAAATTAATTGAATTAGTGGAAAAAAATGCCGGACAAATTACGGCTATTGCTTGCCTGTTGAATCGTTCAGGCAAACGGGACTATTTGCATAGAGGAATAACAGTTCCAGTTATTTCTTCTTTATATTTGCCGACGCTTCAGTATAAACAAGAAGACCCTAAGGTAGTTTATGATATGGAAGCTGGTAACGTGGTTTGGAAACCGAAAAATGAATGGGTAAGGCTTGAAAAAGCCATGAATGATGCTGAGCTGAATGAAGCTGCAAATTAGATTAATAATTGTTATTGGGGCAATTGCTATTTTACGGCAATTGCCCTGTTTTTTTAAATATGATATTATTTTAAAATGTTTAAATTCAAAATTAATAAGAAATACTACCAAATCGGAATTTTTATTGTTATTTTAGCTATTATTGGCGTAGGCGCTTTTTATTACGGCTATGATTATGGCTATCAGGAAGGCGTTGAAAAGCCAAAAACGCTGATTATCCGGGGGGTAGCAAATCTGGAAAAAGATAAGCCAGAAGAGGTTAATTTTGATGTTTTCTGGGAAGCGTGGCAGGTTTTAAAAGATAAATACGTGGGAGCTGATAAGTTGAAAGCGCAAGATTTAGTTTATGGAGCGGTTTCCGGATTAGTGGATTCGTTAAACGACCCGCATTCTGTTTTTATGCCGCCGACAGACGCTAAAAAATTCAGCGAAGATATTAGCGGCGAATTTTCCGGAGTGGGAATGGAAATCGGCATTAGAAACAATCAATTAGTAGTTATTTCGCCCTTAAAAGGCACGCCGGCCGAAAAAGCCGGTATTTTAGCCGGCGATAAGATTTTGGAAGTTAACAGCACATCAACTGAAGGATTAAGCGTTGACGAGGCTGTTAAATTAATCCGTGGCCCCAAGGGCACAAAGGTAATCTTGACGATTATGAGGGATAGTTTTGAAAAGCCGAAAGAAATTGAAGTGATAAGAGATGTTATTCAAGTTCCCACTCTTGATTTTGAAATGCTCGCCCTAAGAGAAGCCAAAGGGAAAGATATAGCTTATTTCCATTTGTATAATTTTTACGAGAACGCGCCATCGCTTTTTTACCAGTCAGCCATTAAAGCCGCGCTTTCCAGCCCTAAAGGTATTATTTTTGATTTAAGGAATAATCCGGGCGGTTATTTGGAAGCGTCGGTAAACATTGCCGGATGGTTTTTAAACAGAGGAGATTTGGTGGTAAGTGAAGAATTTGCTTCCGGCCAAAAGCAGGAATTTAAGGCCTATGGCAGCGGATTTTTCAGAAATACGCCAATGGTGGTTTTAATTAATGAAGGTTCGGCGTCAGCTTCGGAAATTTTAGCCGGCGCGCTGAAAGATAATAAAAAAGTGAAATTAATCGGCAAAAAAAGCTTTGGTAAGGGAACTGTCCAGGAATTGGCGAGCCTAAGAGACGGTTCGCAAATTAAGATAACAACAGCGCACTGGTTGATGCCAAAAGGGCAATTAATCGAGAAAAACGGCATAACACCTGATTATGAAGTTGAAATTACTGAAGAAGATTTAAAAAACAAAAAAGACCCGCAATTGGAAAAAGCGATAGAGATTTTGAAACAAGAGATTGATAAATAAGTATGAAGGTTGTTTTTCTTCAAGACGTAAAAGGCGTTGGTAGAAAGCGCGACATCAAAGACGTATCTGAAGGATACGCGAAGAATTTTTTAATTCCGCGCGGATTGGCGAAAGTCGCGGATGAAAAAATAATTAAAAATATTGAGAAAGAGAAAATTTTAATGAAAACGCGGGAAGATAATTTAGATAAGGCAAAAGAAATAATTATAAAGAAATTAAACGGAAAGGAATTTCATTTTTACGCGGAAACAGGTGAGCATAGGGAAGTTTTTAAGCCGATCACAAAAAACGATATTTATGATGCTGTAAAAAAATCATTGGATTTTATTTTGGAGAAAACCGTAAAAGAAAAAATTTTGGAAAAGACGCGCGTTAATATGATTCGGTCGCTTAAAGAATTAGGAGAACACGAGATAGAAATAAATTTAGGAGGAGATAAAAGGTTTAAAATTTTAGCGATAATCAACCAAGTCGCGATTACTGAAAATAGCTACTGAACAGCTATTACAGTGGCGTAGCGGTGATTGCCGTCAAAGCGGATTTTTTTCTTTGTCGAGAATTGAATCACGCCCTCTTTTAAGGCATAAAGAGTGTCGTCTTTGGCTTTTGCTACGTTTTTTCCGGGCAAATATTTGGTTCCTCTTTGGCGAATCAAAATTTCGCCAATTTTTACAAATTGGCCCTGTTGTCTTTTTACTCCTAATCTTTGTGCTGCGGATTCTCTTCCTAACTTGGTAGAGCTTCCGGATTTAGTATGCGCCATATTTTATAATTAATAGATTATAGTATATAATTTAGCCATATGTCAACAATATTCGATTCTCAAAATAATTATAAACGGCTTATTTTCGATATTGAAACAATCGGCGATAATTTTGACAGCTTAGATGAAACGACGAAAGAGTCCTTAACTAAATGGATTAAGAAGGAATCAAGCGGTGAAGAAGACTACAAAATTGCCTTAGAAGAGCTTAAAAGCGGGCTCGGATTTTCGCCGTTAACAGGAGAAATCGTCGCCATCGGAGTTTTGGACTGTGCTAAAGACCAAGGAGCTGTTTATTTCCATGCGCATGGAGAAAAAATCGAAGAATTCCAGGAAGAAAATTTCAAATTCAAACAAGCAACAGAAAAAGAAATGCTTGAGCAATTTTGGAATATTGCCAAGCAATATCAGGAATTTATTACTTTTAACGGCAGGGCTTTTGACGGCCCATTTATGATGATTCGCTCCGCTTATCATAATATTCGGCCAAGCAAAAATCTTTCGGAAAGTAGGTATCTTTATCAGCAAAAAACATGCGTTCATATTGATTTGATCGACCAGCTTACTTTTCAGGGTAATATGAGAAAAAGGGGAAGCTTGCATCTTTGGAGCAGGCTATTCGGCATAAAAAGCCCGAAATCAGACGGCGTAACGGGAGATGATGTCGGCAGATTATTCAAGGAAAAGAAATTTTTGGATATCGCGCGGTATAATGCCGGCGATTTAAGGGCGACTAAAGAGCTTTATGAAAAATGGAGCAAATATTTGAATATTTAAAAGAAAATCAAAAAAATATTGCCTTGGGCCTTTTTTTGATTTTAATAATCAGTTTAAGTTTCGGACTTGGATATTTAGTCAACCGCGAATTCACTCACGCGCCGATTGTGATCGAAAAATGCTCGGATTTAATTGCTGATAGTAAAAATATACAATAATGCATATGCGTAAATTACCGCACGTGCGGTAATTTACGCATGTAATAAAAACAAGCGTTATTTAAGTAGTTTCCATAATTCTTCAAAAATCAGTTTTTGAGTTTGAGCTAGTCCGTTATCTTCCATTAGAACCGCAATCGGAGTTTTTTGGCGCCCCAATGATATCATTGCCACTTTATTTCCGTAAATAATGATATAAGTAGGGGAACTATTATTTTTGGTCAGCCAGCGTCTTTCATCAAATCCTCGCAATTCGCCGCCAGCGCCCATGGCAATCGCTTTAATTTTTATTTTAGCGGCAATCCGGCGGTCGGAAAAACTGGCAAAATCTTTATACAGATATTTTCTGATGTCAGCCGATGAATAAACAAAATATTCTTTTTCTTTTTCATTTTTCATTGTTTCCAGCAGGTCTTCTAGAATAAATCTTGTGCCATTAGTTCCTTCGTAAATTTTTATTGCCGGTTGTAAAGGTATTTGATTATACGCTTCTTTTAATTTCGGAAGCGATTTTTGCAGTTCTTTTCTTAAGCCGACTAATTTACGACGTTCGTCTTTAAAAAGCGTTTTCAGTATTTCCGGATTCTCGGCAATAAATTGGTCTCGCTGTTTATTTTTAGAACGGCTTATAATTCCTTTTTGCAGTAATTTTTTTAAAGATTCATAAACTGTCCCTCGATTGATATTGGCTTCTGAAGATATTCGCCTGATGGAAGCCGGGCCAGTTTGGAGAAGAGTTAAATATACTTGTGATTCTTTCTGGCTTAAACCTAAATGCTCTAAAAGTTGAGTTGGCATGTTATTTTAAAATAGTTTTTTAATCGACCTTTTCTATTATTATATTTTACATTGTATAATTGTCAATGACAATAATGACACTTATCCACAGGTAAGGATTCCCAAAATTATTGACAATTGAAAATAATTTTGCTTTAATATAATTAGAAATTAATATTATTAAATAAGAAAGACATAGAAAGGAGGTTAGATATGATAGATTTAATAATTAATGAGATATGTAATTTGGTTCAAAAGGAAAAAGAGCGGTGCGCTAAAAGTATAACTAGTTGCATAGGTTTTAAAATTAAAATAGCTATGTTGGAAAAAGGCTTCTTTAGCTGTGAAATAAATATTGAATATTTTACAGCGCCATATAGCCGTGGCATTGAAGGGGGATATTATAGTAAGGATGGAATAGCGGATAGTAATATCACTTTGGAAGACGCAGTGCAGAAGGCTTACAAAAAATTAATGTCGCAATTCAATATCATTTCATAAACTTATCTGTTTGGAAAATAGTATTTGTTTTTCAACGCCCGTTCAAGGATAGAAACCTTGCGGGCGAATTTTTTTATAAATATCCTTCTTGTTTCAGCCAGAATTCGTTTTCCCATTCCCAGAGTTTTTTAGCCCCCAAAAACGCTTTATAATCTTCCTGCCAGTAGGGGAATTCTTTGAGTTCTATTTCGCCTTTAAGTTCTGACCATTGATGCTCGCATTTTTCATGGTTTACGCCATTTTTTATTTTCGGTTTCCTGATTTTATCCCGTCCGCCCTTGGAACGCAGTGTCGCTCCGCATTGAAAGCAGGTTTTAATCTGATCAATTCTTAAAATCCATCTGGTTTGCAGATTTTTAAACTGGCTTTGCAAAGCCGCCATATAAGCCGAAGTTTGCAGATTATAATCGCGATAAATAGCCTGCGAAGTTTTAATATCCAAAACGCCGAATTTGCCGTCTATTAAAGCCAAGGCGTCTAAAGTGCCGGCATAGCGGTCTTCATAATTGACAACCTGTTTTTCAACAAAATCATTGTCAACTTGAATATTATTTTTTCCGATAAAATCCATAAATGCATTAACTGATGGAGCAATTGATGGGTCAATAACAGGGGATTCGCCAATCATAATTTTTTCTACAGTTTCATGAATTAAAGTGCCTTCGCTGGCAGAAAGCTTTTTTACCGATTCGCCTTCCGCAAAATTATTTAATTCAGCGTAAAATTTATAAAGCGCGGGCTTGGCTTTAATCTCCACTATTTTAGTGACTCGGGGATACCATGTGCCGTCTATTTCATAGCCGGACAGGCCTTTAAAATGTTCAAGAGTTGTATAGTACAATTCGCTTTGCTCAAATTAAAAAATCAAAATGCAAAAATCAAAATTACAAATTAAAATTAAAAAATAATTAATTAAGATAATTTCGAATTTTACATTGTCATTTTAAATTTTGATATTTACATTTTGCATTATCTTATCAATTTAGCTATAGATTTGCAAATTTCAATAATTACTCTTTTCTATGAAGCAAGTTATTGGTCATTTTATAGATGTCTCCTGCGCCCATCATTATTATAATAACAGAATCTTTAATATTGGATTTTGAATCTTGAATAAGAGATTTTATTATTTTTTTTAATCCTAATGGATTCTTAATATATATTACAAAAGGGGATTGCCTTCTTTTTTTAATTGCTTCAGCTAAATTTTCTGAATTGATAATATTTTTAAACGCCCGATCTCTGCCTTTTACCTTAAAAATATCCAATAAAATAAGATAATTAGCCTCGCCAAAAGAGCTTGTAAAATCTTTAAAGAGTTTTTTTAGCCTGTCTGCTTGGTGTGGCTGGAAAACGCAGATAATTTTTGAATCTGGATATTTTTCCCGATAGCCGGCGAGAGCGGCTTTTATTTTTGACGGATGATGCGCGTAATCGTCATAAACGGGGATTGAAAATTGTCCGCCAGCCGGCGGATTAGGAATTGAAAATTTTCCCTTGTATTCCATTCTTCTCCAGGCGCCGTTATATTCGCTAAGGGCTTCTAAAATAATTTTTTCTTTTATATTGAGTGTTTTTGCGAGTGTGTAAACCTCTAAAGCATTTGAAATATTATGTTCACCGGGCACTTTCAAAACCTTTTTAATTTTGTTCTTTATTGCTTTATTATTCTTATTGCCACACCAGAAAACTTTTAATTTGTTTTTTTGCGCTATTTTTTTAATATCATCGCTTAAACTTTTTAAATTTTCATCATCGCTGTTAATAACTAATACTCCGCCGGATTTGATATTATTGATAAATTTTAAAAAAGCATTTTTAATATTTTTTAGATTTTTGTAAAAATCCAAATGGTCGCGCTCAATATTAGTGATAATCGCGGCAAAAGGGGAATGATTCAAAAAAGCGGCATTATGCTCATCAGCTTCAATAATAAGATAATCGCTGTTTCCTTTTCTAAAATTAGATTCGCCGGCTGGCGAATTAAATTCTTTTAGCTTAGTGCCGATTATTACCGTTGGATCAAAGCCGGCTTTTATTAAAACCAGCGAGAGCATTGCGGTAGTAGTGCTTTTTCCGCAAGTGCCGCTCACTGCCAAAGTTTTATATTGCCTGGTTAAATCTCCAAGTCTTTCAGCATATGACTTCGTAGGAATATTCAGTTTTCTAGCCGCAATTAGCTCTGATATATCTTGTTTTATAGCATTACTATAGAACACTTGTTGAACGGATTTGGCGATATTTTTAGGAGAATGGCCAATATAAACCTTAATTCCATCGCTTTTTAATTCATCAATTAATTCAGAATAATCAGAATCAGAACCGCTTACTTTATATCCCAATGATAAAAAATAGCGCGCTAAAGCGCTTATGCCGATTCCACCAATGCCTATAAAATGGATATGTTTATTAAGGGAAGATAGCTTTTTATGCATTAATTTGAAAAACTATATCTGTCGCAAAATCATTCTTTTACGACGCATATCAATATTCATCGTAAAAGAATACGGTTATTTTGCAACAGTTTAAGTTTATAAAAAACTATCGCAAAATAACCTTTAATTTATTTAATCAATTAAAATAATTTAAAATAAACTTTATAATATCAATTGTAAATTGTAGAATAGTCATAAATACTCCGCTAAAAATATCCCAAAGCCACAACAAAAGTTTTTCAATCGGCTGGAGTATTTTATTAATTAAAATAACCAGAAGATCTATTAATTCTTTAATCTTTAAAAATATCGGGTGTGAAAATATTTTATCCATTTAATTTATTTAAAGCGATTTCAATGCGTTTTAACGATTCGTTTTTTCCGATAACATTAATAATTTCAAATGGTCCGGGCGAGGCTTGTTTTCCAGATAAAGCGGCTCTTAATGGCCACAAAACATCTCCAATACCGCGCTCTTTCGCCAATGGCATAATTATTTTTTCCTCGTTATCTTTATTAAAATCATTTTCCGAAATATTTTCAAGCTTTAATTTGACTGCTTTTAGATTATTTGAAATTTGGTTGTTTTCCATATTTTTCCATTTCAAAAGCAATGGTTCATAATCAGGCAACTCAAAAAAGAAATCAGCAAGCTCTTTAAAATCAGCTAATTTTTTAATTCTTTCTTTTTCTGCGTTGATCGCTTTAGCTAATAATTCTTTTTTAGCGAACCAATCCTTTGGCACGAAATTTTCCATTTCTTCGATTAAGCGAATGGGGTTAATTGTTTTAATGTATTGCGAGTTGAGCCAGTCAAGTTTTTGAACGTCAAATATCGCCCCGGCTTTTTGAACTTTTTTCAAATTAAATTGTTTAATTAATTCTTCTTTGCTTAAAATCTCTTTTTCGCCTTCGGGATGCCAGCCAAGCAAAGCTATAAAATTAATAATTGCTTCCGAAAGGTATCCTTGATTCTTGTAATCAACAACTGAGGCATCCATTCGCCTTTTTGATAATTTTGAACGATCGGGGGCTAATATCAGCGGTAAATGGGCGTAAATGGGGTGTTTTAAATTTAATACTTCTCTGATTAATATTTGTTTAGGAGTATTGGAAAGATGTTCTTCGCCACGGATAACATGGCTAATATTCATTTCATAATCATCAATCGCCACCGCGAAATTATAAAGCGGTTCATTTAATCCCTTAGCGATGATAATATCACCCATCAATCCAGCGTCAAATTGAATTTTTCCGCGTATAATATCTTGAAATTCAATTTTCCTATCTGGAATTTTAAGGCGTATAACTGGCTTGTCCCCTATCTTCATTTTTTTCTCAACTTCGTCAGCGCTTAAATTTCTGCAGCGGCCGCTGTATTTCGGCGCCAATCCCTGGCTCAATAAAGCTTGCCTGTCAATTTCTAATTCCTCTTTCGAACAAAAACAATAATAAGCTTTTTCCTGATTAAGAAGTTGTTCGAGATATTTTTCGTAAATATTGATTTTTTCTGATTGTCGATAGGGTCCGTAATTGCCGCCGATGTCCGGGCCTTCATCCCAATCCAAGCCAAGCCATTTTAAGCTGTTAATAATATCTTCTTCGTATTCTTTTTTTGAGCGCTCCTTATTCGTATCTTCAATCCTTAAAATAAATACGCCGTTATGAGATTTGGCGAATAACCAATTAAAAAGAACCGTCCTTGCTCCGCCAATATGAAGAAAGCCGGTCGGCGACGGTCCAAAACGAACTCTCACATTTTTTTCTTGATTAATCATTTCAAGTATTAGCCGATTTAATGATTTCTTCCGCGATTTTTTTTGTGGCGTCTGTTTTAGAAAAGCTTTTAGCCGATTTTGACATTAAGTCTAAATCATCCGGGCTGCCAAAAATTTTTTTAATCTGAGTCATGAAAATTCCTTTATTCAAATTATCTTCTTCAATTATAATCGCCGCGCCAGTTTTAGCGTATTCATAAGCGTTTTTTCGTTGATGGTCGTTAGCGGCGACATTTTCCGGCAAAGGAATTAAAATCGCCGGTTTGCCGAAAGCCGCGATTTCAAAAATTGAACTGCTGCCAGATCTGGAAATTATCAAATCAGCGGCTGAATATGCATCACTCAGATCTTTTTCAAAATATGGCACAAGCCGATAATTCAATCTTTCGTCTTGCGCGCTGGTTTTTAAAGCAGAATTAAGATCAATCCTTATTTCTTCAAAATTTTTAATGCCAGTTTGATGCAATATCGCGTATTCTTTTATCAATTCAGGAGCTATTTCTATAAAAAAATCATTAATTTTTGCCGCGCCCTGAGAACCTCCAATAATTAAGATTAATTTTTTTTCCGGATTAATTCCTAAAACCTTTTTAGCCATCATTTGTTCAAGCGGTTTGTCTAATAATAATAATCTGATAGGGTTTCCTATTAAAGCTGTTTTTTCAGCTAATTTTTCGCCGTTTTCGCTATTTTTAAAATATTCAACAGTTGATTTAAAAGAGATTCCTATTTTGTAAGCGTATTTGAAGGATAATTCGTTTGCGCGGCCAGGCACAGAATCTGATTCATGAACTATGATTGGTATACGATAAAACCAACATGCTAAAACAACCGGGAAAGAGCCTGTCCCGCCTTTGGAAAATAAAATATTAGGCATATAGAAAAAAACTTTCCAAAATGCTTGGATAATACTTAAGATAAATAAAGGAATGTCTAATAAATTACGGATATCAAAATATCTGCGCCATTTGGCGGAAAATATCCTTGAAACTAAAATGCCGTTGGTGGCGAGAAAATATCGATAATTTTCCGGCGCGCCAATATAGCGAAATTTTATTTTAATTCCCTTCTGATAGGCTATATTTTTAAGTTCTTCGGCAACCGCTAAAATTGGATAAATATGGCCGCCGGTGCCGCCACCAGTAAAAAGAATGCGAAGCATAAATAATTATTAAGTATACTTTGATATATTAACAATAATTCCCGTCATCGTCAAAAAAACCGCCAAAGACGTGCCGCCGTAGCTTATAAATGGCAATGGCACGCCGGTTAAAGGAATGAGTCCGGAAATTGATGCAATGTGAATAAATGCCTGTATTGCGATTATTGAAGTAAAGCCAAAAGCGGTTAAATAACCGAATCGGTCGTTTGATTTTCTGGCTATTTGAAATCCTTTTAAAATCAGAATCGCGAAAATGGAAATTGTAAATATTGAGCCGATAAATCCCAATTCTTCGGCGATAATAGCAAAAATAGAATCGCCGATTGCTTCCGGAAGATGCGTGTATTTGTCTGTTGATTTGCCAAAGCCAATGCCAAAAATTCCGCCAGAACCTATCGCAATAAGAGATTTATCTAGCTGATAGCCGGTTGTCTGCGAAGTCATTTCTTTATTAAAATAACTCTTTATTCTTTCATAACGATAAGGAGTTAAATATATAAGCAAAGAGATTCCCAATATTCCTAAAATAATAATTCCAGCGATGTGCGATAATTTAACGCCGCTTAAAAAATAAATTATTATTGCCGATATCATGACAATTATAAAAGTAGTTGTCGCCGGCTGAATAAAAACTAATACGGCTATTAAACATGTAATGGCTAAAAACGGCAAAAATCCTTCATAAAAACTTTGCCGTCTTTTTTTGACGTTGCTTAACCAAGCAGCCAAATAAATAATGAATGAAATTTTTAAAAGCTCTGCTGGCTGGAGAGACATCTGTCCGATTTCTATCCAACGGCTTGCGTTTTTATCATGAGATGTTCCTAATGGCGTAAAAACCAATATAAGTAAGATTATGTTGGATATTAAAAACAAAACAGTTATTTTCTGAAAGTTTTTATAATATAAAAAACTTGTTATTAGAAATCCTATTATGCCGAAAGTTAATCCGTAGATTATTTGGTGTTTAAGGTAATAATAAGTGTCATTGAATTTAAGCTTCCCTAGGTCGGAAGATGCGCTTGAAAGTATAATTAAGCCGAAAATGACTAGTATGGCAACACAAATGAGAAAAACATAATCTGGCCGGTGGAAATATTTTGGCTTTGAAAAATTAAACATACCCAGTAATTGAATTAAGCGACTATGATTTTAAAAATTTTCCAGCTGACACTCCCTGAGACTTTCCGTTTTTTATCGTTCTTTGGCCGTTAATCATCGTTTCTTTAACTTCGCCATCTTTAAAAAGAACTAAATCGGCGAAATAACTAATTTTTATCTCTCCCCTATTTTTGAGATTCAACAGTTGCGACGGGAATAGTGTTATTTTATGTATCGCTTTTTCTATCGGCATAATATTTTCTTTTTGCGCTATTTCTAAAAATTTTTTAAATGGTTTGCATTGGGAGTTTATATTGTTGCCAGTTGCGATAAGCGCTTTATCATTCCGGAACGCGCTCCAAATCGTTTCTTCATCGGCGTCCGGTGAAGATATTTCAGCTTGAAGATTAGTTATTTTCATAAATTCATAAAAACCCTCAATTAAGCTTAAATTTCGATAATGGCTGAATTCCCTTAATGTTCTGCCGATTAAATGCTTATTGCTATTTGTGCTGATGAAGGTCATTTTACCGGTTTTAATTGTCTTGGCTAAACATTTCATAATTTCTTTCTTTTTCACTTTTAAATTTTCCATTAATAATTCGTTGTTTTCCGCTAAAATATTGTTTGGCAGATAATTTTTAATCGGCCTTATAACGTCGCGGCACGGAGCAAAATTGAAATATGCATCGCAGGCAGTTTGGTTTTCGTTGAGCATTTTAATCGCTTGTTCGAATTCCCCTTCACGTCCGATAATAGGCGTAAGTTCGTTGATAATAATACGAGAAGCTGTTTCTTTTCCGAGATGGATTATTTTTCTTACTTTTTCCGCCATCTCCTCGTTATTTTTATCAAAACTGATTGAACAGATTTTACCGGTTTTTTTCGCTATTTCTAAGATTTTTTTAATTTCATAATAAGATATTTTCGAATAAGCGTCGTCAAGGTTAAAAGAAATTCCGAAAGCACCCTGAGAAAGACTTTTTTCAACGGTTTGGTATAAAATTTTTTCTTCGTTTGCTTCCAGACTTTTTAGCAATTTTTCTTTGACTATGTTGTTGTAAATTGTTCCACAACCTGCCAATGATCCGAAATTCACTCTTAATTTTCTTTTTGAAAAAGCAGTGGCGAATTCGGAAAATTCATGCCAATTAACGTTGATTTTTTGATTGGCTGAAAAAGGGCTTAAAGAATTTAATGTTCCGTAGAAAAGCGGCGCTAAAGAAATTCCATTATGTCCGCCGATTATTGTCGTAACGCCTTGCGTTAAAAGATGTTCCTGGGTTTGGTCGTTAAAAATATTGAGATACTTATCGCTGGAATTGCTGATATCAATGAATCCCGGAGCCAGATAAGCATTCATGCCGTCAATAGTTTCTTCGGCTTCGCAATTAACAAGATGCCCAATTGCCGATATTTTATCTTTTTTGACCAAAACATCGGCTTTATAGGCCGGCTTGCCGGTTCCGTCAATAAGTTGAATATTCTTTATAAGAATTGATGTCATTAATTATATTATAACAGAAATTTAAAACGGAATTTACATGAATTTGCTTAAAAAAAATAAAATTAATCCGAAACCGCTAAAAACGCCGGAAAGAATCCAGAATCTCATTGTAATTTTGCTTTCAGGCCAGCCGAGAGCTTCGAAATGATGATGGATTGGAGCGGCTAAAAAAACTTTTTTGCCTCTGAATTTTTTTGATGATAATTGAATAATATCCGATAATGATTCAATAACTAAGACAAATCCGATAATCGGCAGAAATAGAACAGTATTTGTTAGAAACGCAATAACTGCCAATGTAACGGTTAGTCCCATAATTCCCGTTTCTCCCATATAAAATTTAGCTGGATGGACATTAAACCATAAATAAGTGATTAATGCTCCTATAATGACGGCTATCAGCGCTGTTAAGTCGTAGAGGCCTTGAGTATAAGCAATTACTCCAAAAGAAGCGAAAATGGGCGCTAAAACGCCGGCTGAGAGGCCATCTAGGCCATCTATTACGCCGGTTGAAAAAGTGGCAAGCATTACAAGTATGAAAATCAAAAGATATAAGCCGTCTATTTCAACATTACCGTGAAATGGTATGTAAATAGTTGTCCATCCTAATTTGAAATAAAACCACCATGCTCCGATGACGGCAATTAATGCGATAAGGGATAGTCTTACCTTAAATCTCATTCCGCCGCCGATATATTTGCCTTTATTTTTGATTACCAATAAATCATCGACCAGTCCGAGGATGGAAGCTGAAATCAGCGTGAATAACGGGAGCCAAGTTTGGGAACGGGAAATAAAGTTAAGTTTCGCTATGAAAGAGCCGGGATAAAAATAGTTGGAAATAAATACAATTAAAGAAATAATTAAAACCGTTGCCCAAATTAGGATTCCTCCCATTCTCGGGGTGTTGATTTCTTTTTCCGCGTGAAATTTGGTAAAAACCGGCAAGCTATCTCCGTTCATCGCTTTTTCTTTCGGTTTTTTCTTCCAGCATTTATACTTGTATAAAAATTTAATTAAAAATGGCGCTCCGGCAATGGAAATAAAAAATGCCAATACGAATAAACTTAAAATTTTTATTATTAAAAAAGCGTGGGTGAAATACATGTTAGCATTTTTTCGGTTTCTATATATGCGTCTTCAGCGCCTAAAATAATAATCAAAACTGGCTGATTATTTATATTAAACAGCGATATTAAATTTTTGCCGGATTCGCCAAGATAACCGGTTTTGCCGCCGATAAAACTATTTCGGCCGGAGAATTGATTAATATTAACAAGATTCCGAGTTTTTTGAAAGCTAAGTTCAATAATAGCCGTTTCTTTTTGTTTGGTAATATCAAAAATTTCTTTGTGATTATTATAAATATATCCGGCTAATTTTGCCAAATCATTAGGCGTTGATTGATTGAGGAAAGAAAGTCCGGAAGGATTGAAAAAAATCGTGTCCGACATTTTCAATTCCCGCGCTTTTTGGTTCATTAGTTTTATGAATGTTTCTTCTCCGATTGATTTAGCAAGCGCAGTTGCCGCGTCATTTGAAGAAACTAAAAGCATTGCTTTTATAAGGTCTAACGAATTGAAAATTTCGTCTTCTTTAAATTCTCCCGCCGTTCCTATGGTCGCGACGCTTTCCTTATTAATTTTTATTTCTCTATTAGCGCCGATTTGTTCGAGAACAACAATCGTGGCCATCAACTTCGAGATAGAGGCGATTGACCAGCGTTTGTCAACATTCAATTCAAAAATATTTTTATTTTGATTTAAATACTTAATTAAGGCGGCTTTGGCTTCAACTTTTAAAGAGCATTGCTTATAAGACGTTTCATTACTTTCTATATTACTATTTAACAAACTTGCCGCGTTTAAATTATTAGAAAAATTATTTTTGCCTTCGGCATTGTCGGAAATAAAAATATCAGCTCTGATTAAATATAGAGATATAAAAATAAAAAATATAGATATTGTTGTTAATAACGCTTTCAATTAATTATTATTAATTACTGATAAATTTTTATATTTTTCAAATTCCGGTAAATCTTCTATCTTGGATATTCCTAAGTATTTTAAAGAGTCAAAGGTTAACTGATATAGATAACCGCCATGTTCTTTTTTATCTTCAAGCCGCTCAATTAATCCGCGCATTAATAAGCTTCTTAAAGTAAAACTGGAATTAACTCCTCGGAAATAATCAATTTTTGCCCTGGAAATCGGGCCGAAATAAGCTATTAAAGATATTGTTTCCAAAGTTGCCGGCGTCAAGCTTTCTTTAAATTCTTCTTTGATAAATTCCTCGAGCAGGTGCGAAAATTCCGGCTTTGTCGCCATCTGAACTTTATTATCGCTAAAAATTAACCTTAATCCCCTATTCTCGCTTTCTAATTCTTTTTGTAAATTCTCCAATGAAATTTTTGTTTCATCAATTTCAACATTCAATAATTTAGCAATTTTATTTATCGTTATCGGCTCGCCGTAAGCGAAAAGAATCGCTTCAAGAGAAGCAATCGAATTTTGTTGATTTATAGTGTTATTATCCATCTTATTTTTTAATAATTATATCACCAATCCCTTCGTTTTGCTCAACTTTTATCAATTGTTCTTTTAAGAGATGAAGCAGAGCTAAAAATAAAATAACTATTTCCCGGCGGGATTTTTCTTTTGTAACATCGCTGAATTTAGCAATGCCGCTTTCAATTTTCTTGATTATTTCATTGATTTTATCTTCCAGCTTAATCAGCTCGGGCTCTATTTTTTTGGTTTCAATCGTTAATTGGCTGAAAATTTCAAATATGCTTTTCATCGCTGATTGCATTGAAGAAACGTTAAAATTATCAGCTGGATAAAAAATCGGTTCGTGATTGCTTAAAAACTGCCGCGAAACGGAAAAATTATTCACTTCAAAAAGTTTCTTGAAAATTGCCATCGATGGCTTAAATTCAGCATAACGCCTCAATCGCTCTTCCAAATCTTTGATATCTTCTTTTTCTTCTTCGTTTAATTCCAGTGTCGGCAAAAGCGCTTTTGATTTTATTAAAATCAGCCGGCTGGCGACAACAATAAAATCCGCCAGCATGCGAGGTTCTTTTTTTTCAATTGTTTTAAGGTAATTCAAAAAATCAGCGACTACTTCCGCCAAGCTAAGCTCCGTAATTTCCATTTTTTTCTCCTCAATAAGTTCTAAAAGCTTTTCAATCGGCCCGGAGAATTTTTCAGTTTTTAATTGATAAACATTCATTATTCTATTTTTAACGCTCCTTTTGTATATTCATTTTTAGGGTCCCATAGCATAAAACCGTTAATTAGTTCGGGGGTACTGGAAGCTGAATCATAAACTGCCTGAATTTGTTTTTTTACCATAGCCGCATTATAGTTAGCGCCTAAGTCAAAATCCTGAAGCCATGGACGTAGTTGTGATTTGTTAATTATTAATTGTGAGTTTTCAATAAAAGTTGTTGTTGCGTTGTTTGTGATTCCTAATTCATAATTATTAAGGCGTTTTAGTGCCGATTCCATTGAATATTTAATAACTTCATAAGGATATTGAGCTGGACTTTTATAACCTAAAAAACCATTCGAGTAATGAGACGGATAAACCATTGGCGCTACATAGTCAAAATATAGATAGGCATCTTCTATTACTTGGCCTATGCCCAAATCATCACTGTTAATAGTCGATAAGCCGAATAAATCAGCTGATATTTTCGCGCCCTTGGTTTTTTATCTCAAGTAGAAGAAAAAATCTTTAATAATTTCATTTTTTGGAGTTTTAACGTCGTAAAACGGGAAAACCATATCGTTTAAATTTCCGTCAGATGCGAAACGGATATAATCAAAATTCAGTTCGTCAAATCCTCTGTTGGCGGCATCTTTGGCAATAGCGATATTATAATTCCAGGCGTCTTTAGCGGTTGGGTCGATCCATGCGAGTTTTTTATGGTCGAGCCATAAGGTTTCAGGTGTTAGGTTTTGGGTGTTAGATTTTAGTGCTAGTTTTGATTTGCTGTGAATTGCCAAATCAGGACGGGCATTCGCCAGAACAGGATCTTGAAAAATTGTAATTCTCGCAATCACATAAATATTTTCTTCATGGAGTTTTTTTATAAGGGCGTTAATTCTTTTAATTTTGATTTCTTCGGCTTTATATTTTTCAACTTCTAATAGGTTGATGTCGTAAGCGATGTAGCCGGAGAAATCTTTGATGTCAATTACAATGGCGTTTAATTCAGTTTCTTTTACCAGTTTTATAAGATAATCAATTTTGTTGGGTGTAGCGGCTGACCAGCTTGTGGCGTAAATCGCTTTAATACTTTTTGGTGGATTTGCTAATGGCTTTTGCGGTTCAATATCGGCATCAGGGTCAACTATTTTAACTTTCTTATCTTGATCTGTTAAAACTTTGGTTGAAGACGCAAACGGAGTTATTTCAAAAGTTTTATAATTGTTTGAAAATAAAAAAAAGCCGCCGAAAGCTATTATTGGGACAACGAGAAAAAGCATTAAATAACGCATTAGATTAAATTTATACGATATTTTCTGGTTTTACAATACGTGGCGCTAAGTTTAAAATATTTGCTTCGGTTAGTAAAAATGGTTAAAATACTAACTAACATGCCACTCGCCATCTATCGCAAATATCGGCCGAAGAAACTGGCGGATTTGATCGGCCAGGAGATTATCGTTGAAGTCATTAAAAACGCGGCTATCAGCGATAAATTCAGCCATGCTTATTTGTTTTTTGGTCCTCGGGGAAGCGGAAAAACAACAACAGCAAGATTAATCGCTAAAATCGCCAATTGTGAAAAAAGACAGGAAAATGAAAAATTCAAAGCCACAGGAGAGCCGTGCAACGAATGCTTATCTTGCCGGGAAATAGATGAAAATCGGGCAATGGATGTTATTGAAATTGACGCCGCGTCAAATCGCGGCATAGATGAAATCAGGAATTTAAAAGAAGCCATTAAATTTTCCCCCACTTCGCGGCGTTATAAAGTTTATATCATTGACGAAGTCCACCAATTAACCAAAGAAGCTTTTAACGCCTTACTCAAAACTCTTGAAGAGCCGCCGGCTCACGCGATTTTTATTTTAGCGACCACTGAATATGAAAAAGTACCGGCAACAATCCTTTCCCGAACGCAAAGATTTCATTTTAAGCGTCTGCCGCTTGGTCAGATAATTGAAAAATTAGAATTAATCGTCAAAGAAGAAAAAATAAAAGCTGATGAAGACGTTTTGGAATTAATCGCCGCTTCAGCCGAGGGAAGTTTTAGGGACGCAGAGTCCTTGCTTGATCAGATTGCTGGAATGGAAGAACAAATTTCGTTTGAAAACGTGGAGAAAATTTTAGGCCGGGTGGGATTTATAAGAACTTCGGAAATGGTCGATGCTTTGTTAAAAAATAATTCTGACGGAGCTTTAAATGTTCTGGCAAAAATCAATGAAGGAGGGTTTAATTTAAATCAGTTCAATAAGGATTTAATTTCTTATTTGCGCAGGGTTTTGGCTTTAAAATTTTCAGCGCTTCTGGAAAATGAATTTAAAAAAGAGCTTACTCAAAATGAATTAAATTTGCTTAAAAAACACAGCCAGATGCTGGATTCCGCGGCAATGGAGCAAAAAACAATTAATCTGCTTAAATCTTTAATCCGCGCTTACGGCGAAATGAAATATTCCCCTTTTCCGATAATTCCCCTGGAGGTTGCAATTATTGAAAATTTAAGGAAAAATTAAAAAGTTGAAAGGCTGATTTTGGAAATATGTAAATGAAAATGGCAAATAAATTAAAATTTATTTTAATGTTAATTATTGTTATTAGCGCCGGATTGCTATGGTTATTCTTATTTCAAAAAGGATTAATTAATAAAGAATCATTTCAAAAAGAAAAATTTGCATTCAAAGAAATATCAGTGGATGGAGATATTGTAGATATTATATCGCCATCTACTATTGTTTTAGCTCTGGGCAGATTTGGTGAACAGACCATTAAAATAAATGAAAATATAGAACTAGTTAGATTTACTGGAGTTGTTTGTTTTGTAGCGCCTTGTCCCGAAAGTTATGAACCAATATCTTTTGATAATTTGAAAAAAGGACGGCGAGTAAAAATTGATGGAGAATGGCTTAGTGTTTTATCAAAATTAAAAGTAAGGCGGATTATTTATTATTAAAAAGGTCGTTTAAAAATAGAATTAAAATGTTTAAAAAATTAAAACAAATTTTTAGCGGAATGGCGGTTTTTGCCGTGGCGGCCGTTGTTTTGCCATCGGGACAAATAGTTTCTGTGCCTCAAGTGGCGGTAGATAAATCACCAGCATTAGAATCAATCACTTTTATTCATTATCGCGATGGCTTAGTAAAACCTGCGTTTCCGGGCAAGGGAGGCGGTTCAACAGTTTGTTATGGCTTTATAAGCAAAGACGCGAAATTAACCGCAATAGAAGATGTTTTTGTTAATCCTGACAATTCGGGAATGTCTGATTTGATTGTATTGAATCAAACATCCAATTCTTTAACGGAATGGGATAATCATACTTCGGCAAATATCTTTGGCAGTACAGCTTTTGATTATTCGGCGAATTTTGACAGTATCGCGGATGGCAAAAATGAAATTTCTTTTGGTCCGTATGATAATGCAAGTGTCATTGCCGTAACTAGGGTTTGGGGAATTTTTAGTGGTCCGACATTTGCGCGAAGAATCGATCAATTTGATATTTTGTTTAACACAACATATAGCTGGGGTGATGTTGCGGAAACAGGAAATGCAAATTTAATGGATTATATCAATATCGCTACTCATGAAATTGGACACGGATTGGGATTGGCTGACTTATATAATACCTGTACAAATGAAACAATGTACGGATATTCAACAGAAGGAGAAATTTCAAAGCGCGACCTTAATACCGGTGATATTCAGGGATTGCAGAAATTGTATGGAGTATAATGGAAATTCGCAGCTTAAATATAATCTACTAAAATAGCCACTTAAAGTGGCTATTTTAGATTTTTCGTGGTAGAATTTTAATATTAGCGCATTTCTTTTTTAATTTATCGATGCGATTTCACTCAACTAAAAAAACCGCTACGTGCTTTTAAGCATCGTAGCGGCTTAAAGGACAAAATGTCCTAATGGTTAATTATTTTTTTAATAATTTAACTCCGATAAATAATCCGATCAGGCTGCTTCCAACTAGTATCAATGTTGCAGGTTCGGGGACAGGAATAACCTCGAAATCGCTTGCCATCCCTAATTTAGCAGTCAAAACCAGCGAAGCCGTTAATCCAATTAAAAAAAACTTTTTCATTTTAAACCTCCTTTCTTTGGTTAATGTTGTTCTATCACCAATTAAATTTCTCAAGAACTATATTCTATAATATGCCCTTTTTTATATTTGTCAAAGTTTTATATTAAAAATAAGTGGTTATTTTTATATTTCTATGATAAAATTTTAACGAATTTTAGGTTATTGCGGGGTCGTCTAATGGTAGGACAGTAGCCTTTGAAGCTATTTATTTAGGTTCGAATCCTAACCCCGCAGCTGGTTTATGAAATTCATCGGCTTATCTGGAACTATAACAATCGAATGATCCATACAGCCTTCAAAATGCCGCCTGTATTATTTGCCCAACGTTTCCAAACCTACCAAAAACTCATAGAAAAAGTGTCTTAAGTTTGGGGGTATTGACAAAATAATATTTCTGGAGATTTGAGCAGATTTGAGGGCGAAGAAGAAATTTTCAAAGATGAAAAACTTATCTATTATGCAGTTTTCCATGGAGGACTTATAGAATAACCACTTGCGAAAGTTGACAAAATAATTTAAATCGTTTATCATTATATCAATAAATTATCTCACTGAGACCGCGAATAAGTTAAATGAAATGTCGCCGGATTCCGTGCGGCATTTTATTTAACTTAATTATGTATCAATCAAAATTCTCTAAAAGCAGGTCATTTGGCCGTTTTTCCGACCAGGCAAGCAATAATAGGCGTCCGGTTCGTCGTGGCGTTTCCCGCCCATCGGCGGGCAAGTTCGGCAGAAGCCAGCGAATTGATATTTCAAAATTTATTAATAAAGCTGTAATTACCGAAACCGCGGAACATTTTATTCCTGAACATAAATTCAGCGAATTTAATATTGACAGCCGTTTAAAGGAAAATATCCTTTCTAAGGGATATGATTTACCAACCCCGATTCAGGATAAAGCTATCCCCCATATTTTACGCGGCTCTGATATTGTCGGTATTGCCAATACCGGCACTGGAAAAACCGGCGCGTTTTTGATTCCTCTCATACAAAAAGCAATTGCGGATAAAAAAGAAAAAATATTGATTGTGGCGCCGACTCGCGAGCTTGCTATGCAAATCAATCAGGAATTCAAGAGTTTTGCCAGGAATCTAAAAATGTTTTCCGCGTGCTGCGTCGGCGGAGCGCCCATCGGAAGGCAGATTTCAGAGCTTAGGTATCATAATAATTTTGTCATCGGGACACCCGGAAGATTAAAAGATTTAATGATAAGGAAAAATCTCAATTTATCAGGATTCAACAGCGTTGTATTGGACGAAGCCGATAGGATGCTTGATATGGGCTTCATTAATGATATGAAATTCATAATGTCTCATATGCCGGAAAAACGCCAGACATTATTTTTTTCAGCGACGATGTCAAGAGAAATTGACGGGCTTATTAGAAGCTTCCTTCGCGAACCGATATCAATATCGGTAAAAATCGGCGATACCCCAAAAAGCGTCGACCAGGATATTGTAAAAGTTTCAAATGGGAGCAAAATAGATACGCTTCACAATCTTTTAAAAGATGCCGAATTCAGCAAGGTTCTTATATTCGGCAAAACAAAATTCGGTGTAGAAAGATTGTCAAAAATTCTCATAGAACGCGGCTTTAAGGCGGAATCAATCCATGGCGACAAAAATCTTAACAAAAGGCAGAAAGCTTTGGATTTATTTAAAAATAATCGCGTTCAAATCCTTGTTGCCACTGACGTAGCGGCGCGAGGATTGGACATACTTAATGTGAGCCACGTTATCAATTACGACCTTCCGGCCACGTATGACGATTATGTGCATCGCATTGGCAGAACCGGCCGGGGAAACAAGAAAGGAAAAGCTCTTACGTTCATTGAGTAAAATCGCATTTATTGAATAAAATGGCGCAAAAAGAAGTTATAATCAGATTTGATAAAGTTTCATTTGAATATGGGCCGAACAAGCTTATTCTTAATGAGGTTGATTTTTCTGTCCGCCGGGAAGCGAAAATAACTTTAATGGGTCAGAATGGCGCCGGCAAAAGCACTATTTTTCAGCTTATTATCGGAGCATTAAAACCGGAGTCCGGAGCGGTTCATATCAATAAAAATCTTACCATTGCTATTTCGCGTCAGATAATCCCCCGCGACCAGATGGATTTAACAGTGCGGGAATTTTTTGAAAAATGTTTTGCGGAAAAAATTTATAATATTGATAAAATAATTGATAACATTCTTGAAGTCGTAAATTTTAAAACATCGCACGACAGAATAATCAAATCTTTTTCCGGCGGCCAGCAGGCGCGGCTTCTTTTAGCTTCGGCCCTTATTCAAAATCCTGATATTCTACTGCTTGACGAGCCGACTAATAATTTAGACAAAGAAGGTATTGCCCATCTTACGAAATTTCTTATTGACTATAAAAAAACCTGTATTGTTATTTCTCATGACGCCGATTTTTTGAATTCGTTTACCCATGGCGTAATTTATCTTAATGTTTTTACCCATAAAGTCGAGCAATATGTCGGCGATTATTTTAATGTTGTCGGGGAAATAAAAGCGCAGATAGAGCGCGAACGGATGAAAAATGTGCGGCTTGAAAAAGATATCCAGCATCGCAAAAAACAGGCTAATTTTTTCGCTCAAAAAGGTGGACACATGCGCGATGTTGCCAGAAAAATGAATGAGAAAATTAGCGACCTTGAAGAAGAAATTGTTGAAACGCGCCAGGAAGACAGAACCATCAGAAATTTTATAATTCCCAGCCAGGATGATATCAGCGGCCAGTTGCTTGAACTAAAATTCATTACCGTTATTAAAAACCATAAGCCGATTAATAAAAAAGTTGATATTACTCTTAAAAAGAATGAGCATTTGCTGTTAATCGGGCCAAACGGCATCGGCAAGACAACTCTTCTTGAAAAATTGGCAACAGGGCATGCGAAAGGAGAATATGTCGCCGAAGGAGTCCGTATCGGATATTATCGCCAGGATTTTTCAACTTTGGATTTAAATGAAACGGTTTACAATATATTGGCAAAAGCGATGATAAAAGGCGGCGAACATGAGCTTCGCTCTCATGCCGCCGGATTTCTGATAAATTCAGATATGTTGAAAAATAAAGTAGACTCGCTTTCCGAAGGGCAGAAAGGTTTGGTTGTTTTTGCCCAGATAGTTTTACAGCAGCCCGGACTGCTTATTTTAGACGAACCGACAAATCATATAAATTTCCGTCATATTCCCGTAATCGCCCGGGCGCTTGACCGCTACGGAGGTGCGATGATTCTTGTAAGCCACGTTCCGGAATTCGTAAAACAAATAAGAATTGACCAAGTGCTGGATTTAGAAAAGTAAAATTATAAATAAATTTTATTTTTCTAATGGTATGCCGAGTTTGAATTTTTCAAAATATTCGTTATTTTTGTCAAAATCTTTGGCTTCTTTATATGTTAATGCTCCGTCTTTGCCGAGCGCTTTTACCATATAGCGTGCGAAGTCCGTTTCAACAAGAAGCTGTTGCGGATTAATTTTGAGCCGCCCTTCGCTTACTCCAATACTAGCTGTGATGTTTATATTATTCTGTTGCGCTGAAGTAGGCGTATTTATTGACTCATATTTCGAACGCAATTCCGCCGTTACGTCGCGCATTACGTCAACCACTATTTTTGAAATAATATCCTGAGCATATTCTTTATTTGTATTGGGGAGCAAAATAGTGAATTCATCCCCTCCTTCGCGCGCGAGAATATCGGTTTCCCTGAGCCGTTCCTGAATTTTACGCGCGAGCAATACTAGACATTCATCTCCGGCGGCGTGCCCGTAAGTATCATTAAGCTTTTTAAAACCGTCTAAATCAAAAGACAATATTGCATATTGATGTCCGCTTCGGTCGGTCATTGCCTGCTCGCGGGCGAGGAATTGTTCAAGCGCTCTGCGATTTGGCAATCCGGTAGTTTTGTCTATGTGGGCTATTTTATAAATTTCATCAACTTCCTGTTTTAAGGAATTGATATTGCCGCCTAATTCAACGGCAATTTTTTTTAATTCGCTGCGCAAATCTTCCGGAATGCGCGGATTATTGATTAAAGCGTCATATTTTGCTAGCCCTGTTTCCATGGATAATAAATGAGTATCTGTTGATGATTTATCTATCGGCGAACGATAGCCTTCAATATTTATAAAATCATTATTTTCTTTATTATTTTTATTTTCGAGTAATGATTTTTTAAACATATTTTATTTATAATAACTATATTATTAATTTATGATAATTTTTTCGCTTTTAATTTTATTCAGAATCTCTTTTACTTTTTCCAAGCTGTCCCAGTCATAAATTGAAATTGGTATTACATTTGGATTTATTTTTTTTATTAAAGCGATTTTCTTTTTCAACGCGTCAGGCTTTACTAAATCGCTTTTTGTCAGGAATAAGTACTCCGGTTTTTCCGTTAAATCGGCGTTATGTTTTTTCATTTCATTTTTAACTATCTTATAATCTTTTCGAGGATTATCTGATTCAGCGGAAATAAAATGAAATAAAATTTTAGTCCGTTCAATGTGTTTTAAAAATTTTATGCCTAATCCTTTTCCCGTTGAAGCGCCTTCTATTAATCCGGGAATATCAGCTAAAATTAATTCATAATAGGCCCCTAAATTCGGCTCTAAAGTTGTAAAAGAATAATTGGCAACCTTGCTTTTAGCAGCCGTTAATTCATTTAACAGGCTTGATTTGCCGACATTAGGAAATCCGATAAATCCGACATCAGCTATTAATTTTAATTCAAGAGCAATGGCAAATTTTTCTCCTGATTTTCCCATTTGAAATTCTTTCGGGCTGGTATTGGTGGCTGAACGAAACAGGAAATTTCCTTTTCCGCCCCGGCCGCCTTTGGCGATTAAAACCCGCTCTCCAATCTTCATAATTTCAATTTTAACTCCGCTATCTAAATTGCTGATAACAGTGCCAATGGGAACTTTAAGAATAACATCCTTGCCGTCAGGGCCGTCGTTAAATTGCGGCTTTCCATCTCCGCCATTTTCAGCGAAAAATTCTTTTTTAAATCTAAATTGCCTTAGCGCGCTTAAGTCAGAGATTCCTTCAAAATAAACATTGCCGCCATTGCCTCCGCTTCCGCCTGTCGGCCCCAAACTCATCATATTTTTATTGAAAGCAACAGCCCCTTTTCCGCCGTTTCCGCCGGCAATTTTAATTGTTATATTATCAATAAACATCGGCGTTTTCTATCTATCTTGATATTTTAGCTGAAATATTGTAGAATTACAATATAATATGAATACCTCAAAAAAACAGCCGGTTACTTTAAAAGACTTAAATTATAAGCTTATTGAGGAGGCTAAACGGATAGTTAAAATAAAAGAAGATGGAGCCGTTAAATTTGTAAGCAAAAAAGCTAATTTAGTCGGAAATTCAACCTTATTATTTAAAAATAAAAACGGTGAAAATATCACGATATCTCTCAGGCTGAATAAAGACGGTAATTTAAGATTGGCCTATGAATCGCGTTTCTCTAATCTTTAGCGCGTTTTAATGAAAATTATCTCAATTCAAAAAATTCGCGCTTGGAGGTTGAAATACGAGCGCTACTTCTCCCCTCTTGCGCTTTTTATCGGTTTTATTGTTGATAATTTAACATTGCGCCGGATTGATTTGCAGGCGGAAAATTTAGTGATTCTTTCATACCTTTTTATTGCCGGTTTAAGCATTTTAATTTTAAATTTTTACGACGATAAGCGAAATCTGAAAGTCAGTCAGCCATATTGGAAGTCGCGCCATAGTTGGATTAGCCGCGCTTCCGACAAATTCGCGAATTTTCTGCCTTTTGTTTTGCAATTCGCTTTTGGAGGACTTTTCAGCGCTTTTGTTGTTTTTTATTCCCGGAGCGCGTCTCTTTTGACGAGCTGGCCATTTCTTATTTTTTTAGCCGCTTTTTTGATAGGCAATGAATTTTTCCGCCAACGGTATTACTCCCGCCTTGTATTTCAAATTAGCGTTTATTTTATAGCGATTTTTTCTTATTCGGTTTCTATTATTCCGGTTATTGTTAAAGAAATCGGCACTATGGTTTTTATCGCCAGCGGCTTTGTCAGCATTATTTTGATTGGTTTTTTCATCTTTTTAATGCGTAAAATTTTGCCGGTTAGAATCAATCAAAGCCGCAATTTGATTATTGCAAGTATTGGGAGTGTTTATGTTTTTTTCAATATCCTTTATTTTATCAATGTAATTCCGCCGATTCCACTGGCTTTAAAAGAAAGTGGCATTTATCATAATATCCGGCGTGAAGGAAATGATTATATTGTGCAGCTTGAACCGGCTCCCTGGTACCGCTTTTTTGACGATTTTGATCCGGTTTTCCATTGGCGGCCGGGCGAATCGGTTTACAGCTTTAGCGCGGTTTTCGCGCCAACAGCCATCAAGACCAAGATTTTTCATCGTTGGCTTTATTTTAATGAAACTCAAGTTAAATGGCTTGAGCAGAGCCGACAAGGGTTTTCAATTATAGGAGGTAGAGACGGCGGCTACCGCGGTTACACCGTGAATACGCGAATAAAGCCTGGTAAGTGGCGCGTTGACGTTATTACTGAAGAGGGTCAAATTTTGGGAAGGATTAAATTTAAAATAGTGGAAGCTAGCGAAATGCCGAAACTCCGCCGGGAAATTCGATAAACGTAATAAAAAACTCCCTGCTTTATTATTATAAATTTTTGGGTCTTGTTTCTAAAAAATATCCCGACATAGTCGGGATATTTTTTAGAAACAAGCATAAATCTTACTGGCTTGTTGTAAATAATTGCTCGGTTGATGTGGCTATATTATTCGCCGCGTCTTTTGATTCAACGGCGAAATAATAGGTGCTACTGGCAGTTAATCCGGTTAAATTAAGCGAATGGCTGGTAAACAGCGTTGAATTACTTGCTGAAAGCGTGCTGGTGCTTGAAATATCAAGCGGAGAAACTGTTGAATAATACGCTTTGCTGGTAGCCGCTTCATTTGTTGTCCAAGCCACATTTGCCGATGTTGAGCTAGCGGAAACCGCAATTCCTGAAATTACCGGCGCAGTAGTGTCAGCAATTGGCAATGAATTGGTGGTGAAAGTTTGGTCTGAAGATGTGGCGATATTTCCAGCTAAATCTTGAACTTTTATCTGGAAATGGTAAACCGTTGCCGGTAACAAGCCGTCAATTGTCCGCGAATGATTGGTTTTTAGCGTTGAATCTATGGCAGTGCTTGAGCCATAAGATGAAATTAGACCGTAATCAATCTGCGATTTAGCTCCTTCATTCGTTATCCAGATGATTGTCGCAGTGCTAGTGGTATCGTTTGTTGAAATCGCTGAAATTATCGGAGCAGTTATATCTGGCGTTGAAGTTGCTTGTCCTAATTTTTTAGCTATCCCATATGGCAATATCTGGCAGAGTGGAATAATTGACCTGTCATCATCTTCATATTTTTTTAACCATCCTGGGGCGATTAAGTGTCCCGGCGGCACAATAGCGCAAAGCCGGCCTGTTTTAAATATTTTTTCATTATCATTATTTTCATCGTCATTATCTTCATCATCATCGTCATTATCTTCATCATCATCGTCATTATTTTGTTTTTTATCAATTTTCTCAATTACCTTTTCAATTTTCTTTTCAATCTTTTCAAACGCCAAAGGATAATTTTTAAGCAGTTCATTAAGTTTCAGTTTTGTTTTCGGGCCGATAAAGCCGACTTTTTTTAAACCATGCCTTTCCTGGAATTTCTTAACTGCTTTTGTCGTGAGTGGTCCGTAGAAGCCGGTAATCAGTCCTTCAGGATAAATAGTTGAATCAGCGGCTAAAAGTGCCTGAAGAGTTTTTACATTTGCGCCTTTATCCCCTTCTTTTAAAGTGGCGGTTATTTCTGAAATGGTTTGTGCTACTTCCTGCTGTTGCGTTTTTACTTTAGCCATTTGTTCCTGAAGCGCCGAAACTTGGGCCAAAAGTTTATTGATTAATTCCTGCAATTGAACCGTTGTTGAAGTTGTTGTTTGGGCAAAAGCGCTGTTTGACGGCGCTAAAACTGCCAAACTTAATAACAAAATTGACGCTAAAATAATTTTTTTATTATAATTTTTAAGCATTATTTTTTCATATTATCTTATTTCGACCTTTAATTTCATTATATATGACGCAAGCCAATTAAAAAAGTTACATCTAAAAACTTTCGGCCGTAATTCTTGTGATAAGACCGTTTCTTATGGCAAGGCGGTAATTATAAATTAAAAACCAATAAGCGATTGCAAGATAAATAAAAGATACGATAAATCCGATTATTAAATTTTCCAATGAAAATATTCCGTTTATTAAAAAATTTCTCATTCCTTCAAAAATATAAGATGTCGGCAAAGTTTTCGCTAAATATTGAGCCCAAATCGGCAAAGCCGAAATAGGATAATAAACGCTGCTTAAGGGTGAGAGTATGAAGGGAAGTATCCAAATCAACCATTCAGCTGGCGCTCCAAAGCGCAAAATTAGGGAAAAAGCAAAAGCGCCGAGCGCCAATCCAAAAATAAAAAGAATAAAAATAAAGGGAATTAATAAAAATCCAAACTGGAAAATGCTGTAAGAGAAAAAAAGATAAGCAATTATTAAAATAAAAGAAAATCCGACAATAGTTGTTAAAAATCCGGTTAAAATTAAACCTAAGACATATTCCGTAAAGCTTAGCGGCGACGCGAACAAATTCATGAAATTTCTTGACCACACGTCTTCAAGCGCCGGCAATATAAATCCTTGTTGAACTCTGATTAGAAAAAGCCATAAAATCGCGCCGCCCATTAAAACGGTAAAAATACTGAAACTGGCTTTACTCACTCCGTCAAGATAAAGAGTTGTGATTCCCCAGACGGTAATATCAAAAAACGCCCAAGCGAAAATATTAATAAACCTTATTTTATTATGCTTGAGCAAATAGCCGAATCTTAATGAAATTGCGAAAATTCTTTTAAATGACATTTTTATTTGCAATTAAACGACAATGGTTCTTTGGCGATGGCGACAAAAAGCTCTTCCATATTTTTCTTTTTATATTGTTGTGGCAGTTCTCGCGGGTTTCCTTCTAAAATAATCTTGCCGTGGGAAATAAACAATATCCTGTCGCAAACGCCTTCTATTTCATACATATTGTGAGATGTCCAAAGCACAGCAGCATCGTTTTTTTCGGCGTATTCTTTTATTTTCAGCCGGATTATCGCTGAAATATGCGGGTCAAGAGAAGCGGTTGGTTCATCAAGCAAAAGCAATTTCGGGCTGTTAATTAAGGCCTTTGCCAGGGAGACACGCGTTTGTTCTCCGGACGACAAAAATCCGACTTTGGTGTTTAATAATTTATCCAAATCCAACTCCTCCGCCACTTGATTTATTTTTTCTTTTAAATTTTCAATCCCGTAAATCATGCCGAAAATAATAAGATTTTCTTTGATGGTTAAATTGCCGGGGATTTGCGTTGAAACAGCGGTAAAATTTATATCTTTGAGAGTTTCCCGATTTTCTCTTGCATTTTTTCCGGATATCCAAATTAAACCGCCAGTCGGCTCCAAAACGGTTAAAATCATATTTATCAGGGTTGTTTTACCCGCTCCGTTCGGTCCCAATAAGCCGACGATTTCTCCTTTTTTAACAGAGAGCGAAATATCGTCAACTGCTTTTATCTTATTGTATGTTTTTTTCAGATTTTTTATTTCTAAAATAATGTTATCCATAAATTTTAAGTATAACATATATTTATCGCATAATTCAAATAAGTTTTTCTTGTAAAAAGAAATAAATATCCTATAATTATTAATATGAAACACGCTCCCCTTTCGATAGAAGAACTTAAAAAGCAAAGATTGCCGGTAAAGAATATTAACGTTGAGCATTTTGAAAAAATGACAAAAATTGAAAAGACGGCTCTTTATATTACTGAAAAAATAGGCACGATGGGATTTTTTTTCACGCTTTTAATCTGGACGGCGATCTGGCTCATTTGGAATACCCTGATGCCCGCCAATATTCGTTTTGATCCAGTACCCGCTTTTGTTCTATGGGTTTTCATATCAAACGCGCTTCAGCTTTTCCTTCTGCCGCTTTTGATGATCGGCCAAAATTTGCAGAATAGGCACGCTGAAGCAAGGGCGGAAAATGAATATAAAACTAATTTAAAAGCTGAAAAAGAAATAGAAATTATTATCCAGCATCTGGAAAATCAAAATGAGATTTTGGTGGAAATTTTGAATTCCGCGAAAAAACCAAAGGTAAAGAAATAATAATTTTAATTTATTGAATATGGATTCGGCTATTTTTGAGTTGACGGTCATTATTTTACTCGCTGCCACCCTCGGCATAGTTTTAAAAATATTTAAACAACCAACTGTTTTAGCTTATTTGATTACCGGCGCGGTAATCGGTTATTTCGGTTTTTTTAATCTTAACGATAAAGATTTTTTCACTATTTTTTCTGACCTTGGCATAATGTTTTTGCTTTTTTTAGTCGGCCTTGAAATTGATTATTCTTCTTTAAGGTTGGTCGGAAAAGCATCTCTTATTATCGGGCTGAGCCAGGTTGTGTTTACTTCGATTATCGGCTTCGGCTTGGCTATTTTATTCGGTTTTAATAATTTTCAAAGCGCTTATATTGCCGTTGCCTTGACGTTCTCCAGCACTATTATAGTCATCAAACTTCTTTCAGAAAAAAAAGATTTAAACAGCTTGTATGGGAAAATCGCTATCGGACTTTTGCTTGTTCAGGATTTTCTAGCAATTTTGATTTTAATTTTTTTATCGGGAATGGAAAGCGGAAGCGGGCTTGGATTGAAAGATATTATTTTAACCGTAATTAAAGGCATTGTTTTGTTCTTTTTTGTATTTTTTATCGGCAGGAGATTCATTCCAATTATTTTTGACAAAATTAGTCGTTCGCAGGAATTGCTTTTTCTTTCCAGTTTGGCGTGGGTGTTAATTGCCGCTTTTATTGTGGAAAAAATCGGATTTTCGCTTGAAATTGGCGGTTTTTTGGCCGGCTTGGCTTTGGCGAATTCCAGCGAACATTTTCAGATTGCCAGCCGCATCAAGCCGCTGAGAGATTTTTTCGTTTTGATTTTTTTTGCAATTTTGGGTTCATCAATGATTTTTTCAACATTTGACGGATTAATATTGCCGATAATAGCTTTTTCAATTTTTGTTTTAATCGGAAATCCGTTGATTGTTTTGATTATTATGGGTATTTTGGGGTATAAAAAACGAACAGGGTTTTTAACTGGAATTACTATTGCTCAAATTTCAGAATTCAGCCTTGTTTTGGCGGCTTTGGGATTTAAAATAGGTCATTTATCGGAAAACGCCGTAACTTTAATTACCGCGGTTGGCGTTATAACGATAATTGCTTCAACTTATATGACAATATACTCGAATAAGATTTTTAGGATAATATCGCCTTATTTGTCTATTTTTGAAAGGCGGAAAGCAAAAGAAAACGGATTTCCATCCACAGGGTTTAATAAACCGATAATTTTAATCGGTTCGCATAGGACCGGCCAAAGCATTGCCTTTAATCTTCCGAAAGAAGATTTGCTGATAATTGATTTTGACCCGGAAATTATCAGTCAGCTTAAAAAACATGATTACGATTATATTTTCGGCGATATTAACGATTCGGAAGTATTTGAAAAAGCTAATTTGAAAAATGCGCGGCTTGTTATTTCAACCAGCCCGGATTTGGAAGATAATTTGATGATTTTAGCGGAATTAAAAAAAGAGCAAAAGCGACCTAAAATTGTTTTACGCGCCCGAACCGAAAAAGAAGCAGATATTTTATATAATCCGCCAGGAGGCGGAGGAGCGGATTATATTTTGCTTCCTCATTTTACGGCCGGCCAATATCTTGGCAAAACAATCGCTATTGATCCGGAAATGAATATTTTAAATCAGCTTAGGGAAAAAGATTTAAGCCTGATGAGAATTGTCAATCATCAAGTATAGCTTGATTATATCTTGAGATATTTCCTTACTGCTATAAAAGAAGAAAACGCTCCCAATCCAACGCCGAAAAGCAATTGATAACCGATTAATTCAATAGAGTTAGATAATAAATATTGCCAAAGATTCATTTCAGGAATAAAAGTTTTTACATAACGAGATGTTCCATAAATAATAAGAACCATAACGGCGAAACTTAAAAAACCGGCAATAATCCCATAAATTATCCCTTCTACGATATACGGCCCTCTGGTAAATATATTAGAAGCTCCGACTAACCTCATAATACTGATTTCTTCACGATTGGCATAAATTGCCAACCTTATAGTATTGAAAGTTATTAATACGGCGATTGAAGCAAAAATAATCGTTGAGATTAAACCGAGTTTTTTTAATGTGTCGCTAATTTTAATTGATCGTTCAATTATTAAGCCCTGGTCGCTTGAGTAAGGAGCTAAGTCAATATAATTTTTAAAAGAATCTTGATTTAAATAAGCGTTAATAACCGCGTAATTTTTCGTCTCATTCGCCTTTATATTCAACGAGGCGAGTAAGGGATTATTCTTTAATTCATCTAACGCGGCGCTGATTGTTGAATCATCTTGATGCTTTTCTTTAAATATGGCGAGCGCTTCATTTTTAGATATATATTCCACTGACTTTGTTTCAGCTAATTCTTCAAGTAATTTTTTTAATCTTAAAATTTCATCTTCCGGAGTTTCGCTTTTAAAATAAACAGAAATATCAAGCTTATTTTCAAGCGAAGAAATAGCGGTATTAGCGACAATATTGGTTATTATCAGTCCTTCAAACACTAACAACGCCAAAAGCATTATTATTGTGGTAACAGTTGAAAGCCAGCCGTTCCGCCAAAAGCCGAGAAATCCATATTTAATTATTCGTAAAAAAGTTGTAAGCATTTATGCTAATATATATTTTCCCTGTTTTTCATCCCTAATTATTCTTCCGTCGTCTAAACTTATCACTCGCCTGTTTAAATCATTAATCACGTCTTTGTTGTGGGTAGCCAGAATTATTATTGTCCCTAATTCATTTATTTTAAGCAATAATTTTATGATTTCAGCGGAATTAATCGGGTCAAGGTTTCCTGTTGGCTCATCGGCAATTAAAACATCCGGGTGATTAATCATCGCTCTGGCAATCGCCACTCTTTGTTTTTCGCCACCGGAAAGTTCTTTTGAAAAATTATTCATTTTATCAGATAAGCCAACCATTTCTAACGCCTGAGGCACGAATTCTTTAATTTCTTGCTGCGGGCGGCCGGCGACTTCTAAGGCAAAAGCAACATTTTCAAAAGCGGTTTTTCCTGAAAGAAGGCGGAAATCCTGGAAAATCACGCCTATATGCCGGCGGAATTTCGGCAAGTTGCGCGATTTCAATTTATTCACGTCATAATCGCCAAACATCACTTTTCCTTTGGTCGGTTTTTCTTCGCCTATTAATAATTTAATAATTGTCGATTTTCCAGCGCCTGACTTTCCGACAATAGAAACAAAATCCTTTTCTTCTATTTTAAAGCTTACGTCGTCTAAAGCAACCATCGTGTGGCTGTTATTGTAAATTTTAGAAACGTTTTGAAAATTAATCATCTAAAATTAATTATACCTCACTTTCAATAAATACATCAAGTTCGCCTTCTAAAACTTTATCCACCTGAGACGTTTCTACTTTATTTCTGTGGTCTTTAACCAGTTTATAAGGATTTAAAACGTAAGAGCGGATTTGATTGCCCCATTCAGGCTTAACTTTCGTCCGCAATTGGCTTAATTCTTTTGCTTTTGTTTCTTCCATAAGTTTTATTAATTTAGCTTTAAGCACTTTCATTGCCCTTTCTCTGTTTTGCGCCTGAGAACGTTCAACCCTTGAAGAAACAGCGATATTAGTCGGCAAATGGATAATTCGAACAGCAGTTTCCACTTTATTGACATTTTGTCCGCCCGGGCCGCCGGCGCGGGAAAATTCAACTCTTAATTCATCTTCGGGAATTTCAAATTTTTTTGATTCAATTTCTTCAAGCTCCGGCAAAACTTCAACTAAAGCGAACGAAGTATGCCGTTTTTTCTCCGGCGAAAAAGGAGAAATTCGCACCAATCTATGAACCCCGATTTCTTTTTTTAAAAATCCGTAAGCGTAATCCCCTTTTATTTCAATTGTCACGTTTTTAAGCGGATGCCGGCCGGTTTTTGACTGAAAATCTCCCAAACTTTCATCGATTACTTTTGTTTTCCAACCGCGTTTTTCACAAAATTTCCTGTACATTTCATAAAGCATGGAAACCCAATCTTCGGCATCCTGGCCGCCGGCGCCGGCAAAAATTGAAATCACCGCCGATTGCTTATCGTATTTTCCGGAAAATAAAGTCTTGATTTCCAGCTGTTTTATTTTTTTTCTGATTGATTCAATTATTTTTTTTGCGTCTTCTTCCGTTGATTGTTCAATGTTAATTTTTGCATTTTTTAATTCTTTTTCAATATCTTCGTATTGCGTTATTAAGTCGCGCAATTGGCCGGCTTCCTTATTTTTTTGCTCGGCCAATTGTCGATTTTTCCAAATATCCGGATCGGTTAATTCCATTTCCAAATTTTTCAGCTTATTCTTCTTATCATCAATAAAAAGTCGACCGCGCAGAGCGCGGGCAATTTCTTTTAATTCATTAAATTGTTGCGATAAATTTTCAGTCATGAGCCGAAGGTGGGAATCGAACCCACATTTCTACTTTACGAAAGTAATGTTCTACCACTGAACTACTTCGGCAATGTAGCCAAGTATTATGCCTTAAAGCCGCAATCTTTTCAATATATCGTCTTCAATTTCCTGCCTATCTTTACCGTATTTGAGCCGCGATAATTCCTTGAGTTTTTGCGCTAATTCTTCATTGCCTTTTTGAGGAAATGGAATTTTAATGTTAAAAGGTTTTGAGGTTTGGCCGTTGATTAAAATTTTTGCGTAAGCGTTCAAGTTATCAATATTTACCAAATCGTTTTCGTTAAATGTCGGCTCAAATTGTTTTACTAAAAATTCCGCGTCTGTGGCGCCAACTCGAAGGCAAATGAGGTTGCCGACATTGCCGAAAACCGCATCGCGAATTTTCTCTATTAACTGGGCGATAAACTGGTGCGCCACAGTAAGATTTAAAGCGTATTTCCTTGCTTCCGATAAAATCGTGGCGATTGAATCAGTAGTATAATTTTGAAATTCGTCAATAAAAAGATTGAAAACAAGGCGCTTATGTTCATCCACTATATCAACCCGCGATAAAGCGGCCATTAAAATTTTTCCGGTAATTATCATTCCCAGAAGATTGGCATTAATATCTCCTATCTTGCCCTTGGAAAGATTAACTAATAAAATTTTACCTTCGTCCATTACTTGTCGAAAATTAAACGCTGATTTTATTTGACCAATAATCGGCCTGACATAATCGTTTGCCAGAAAGGGATTGAATTTTGAAGTGATATAAGGCCCCATATTCGCCAAAGACGCTTCGCCTTTCACTTGACTAGCTTCTTTTTCCCAAAAATCAATGACCACCGGATTTTTAATGCGGCTTAATTTTCTGTTTCTAAATTCTGCGTCTGTAAAAATTCTTGGAATTTCCACTAATGTTGCCGGCTCGTTAACAGCGTCTTCCATCAAAAGCAAAACCGCATTTCTCATATATTGCTGGAAAACCGGGCCGAGCGCCTCTCCGCTTTCCGGATAAAGTTTTTGAAAAATACTTAGTATTTCATTGACGATAAATGTTTTTTGCTCCGGCCGATTAAAATCATATTCCAGCATATTCATTCCTAATGGCCGCCAGATATCGCCCGGGTCAAAAATAATCACATCATCAAGTCGGTTTTGCGGAATATGACTTAAAATTTTTTCAATTAAATCGCCGTGCGGGTCAATTACGCCAACGCCTTTGCCTTGATTAATATCATCAATTGCCATATTAATGATTGTAGTTGTTTTTCCGGTGCCGGTTTGGCCGACAATATAAACATGACGTCTGCGGTCGTCTGCGGTAATATAAATCGGTTCATGCTGACCGCGAAATAAGCTTTCTCCAATTAAGGTGCCACTTTTGGGAAGATTTGCCGGTGGCGTTGATTCTTTGCTTTTCAACCATTTTATTTTTGGAACATCAGAAGTGGAAGTTGGAAGATGAAAAATACTTGCCAGTTCTTCGGTGTTTAAAATAATTGACTGGCTGTCATCGAATTCACGGAACGAATATTGATAAACAAGTTTTTGCGGATTGCGGGGTTTTATTATTTTAAATTCTTGTCTTCTTGGCGCGGAAAATTGAGAAAAAGCGCCGCAAATGCTTTCTAAAATAGTATCAGCTTGATATTGGCTCGGCGCTGAAGTTATTATTCTGGCGTTAACTGACAACAATGGCTTTGAGATTTTTGCTTCCAGCGTTTTGACCGCGTCTTCATCAATTACTTTTTCTTCTTTTTTAGTTTCGTCATCGCTTTTAGGATTTAATGCTTTTTGGATGTCTTTAAATTCTATTTTCACGCCTTTCAGCAAATCTTCAAGATTATTGCCTTTTTTTAGATTGTTGATGATTTGGAAAATAGATTTTTTTGCCGAGTCTGGAGCTGGTTTTGCTAAAATTTGAAGCCCTGCTCCTTCACCTACTTCATTAATTTTTGTTAATCCGCTTAAAATTGACGAAAAAGTATCGATATTTGCCTCATGGTAAGTCCTTATGGGTAAAATATAAGAGATTTTTTGCATTAGATAAGCCGCCGAAACAACGCTTCCAGAAGTAAAAATAGTGTAATCATCTACTGGTTCAACTTGGGCCTCTTTCCATATTCCTTCAATTTGCCGACTTACTGATTCAATTGATTTTTTCGGCACTGCGGCGTAAAAATGGATTTCTTCTCCGATATGGTGAACTGCGGCTTCTAATACGAATGGCGTTTTTAAGCCGGCTAAAATGCCGAAAAGCTGGCTGGAAAAATTTATTTCGTCTTTAAAATCTTTACTTTGTTCTTCGGTTTTTAACTTTTGCGGCAAACGAATCAAAAGAAGTCTTAAGTTAAGAGCTTGTTTTAGTCGCTGTCGTTTAATGTTTTTTGAAATTAAAAAGAATGTAGCGCCAATAATGGCAATAATAAGAATTATTACCGCGTAAAGTAACATATTTATATTAATTTTCTTTTTTCTAATTCGTCGCTTAGTTTTCCCGATAAAGCGTCGTGAAAAGTATCCACCACTTCGGCGTCGTAATTATGTTTCCTAACATCATCAATTGCCTTTAATCCCTCATGAAAAACCGAGTCAATAAGCTTTTCCACTTCCAGTTTTTTTTCCGGCGGAAGTTCAAGCGCGTAATCGGGTAAAAAAGTTTTTTCTGTTTCAACAATGTCTTTATTTTCAATTTTTAATCGTTCTGTATCCGGCTTAATAATCTGTCCGATAGTTTCTTTAATTATTTCTTTATTGGAAAAATCTTTATATTCCGGCAAATTTCTTTTTTCCATAACTTCTCTGCTTAGTCGCTGCATATCAGCCTCTAATTCTTGATGTTCAAAATTTTGAGTATTTTGCTCTGCCATGTTAAAATAAAATTATTATGGACAAATTGAAATTATTTGTCATTAGTCATTGGTTATTAGTTATTATAATTATTATAGCTTCTTTTTTGCGGCTATACAACATTACTCAACTGCCGCCCGGACTTTATCCCGATGAAGCGATGAACGGAAATAATGCTTTAGAAGCTATTTCAACCGGCAATTTTAAAGTATTTTATCCGGAAAATAATGGCCGGGAAGGATTGTTCATAAACATACAATCCTTATCAATTTTTATTTTCGGCAATGAGCCGTGGGCGTTAAGAAGCGTCAGCGCGATTTTCGGAATTTTAACGGTTTTAGGCGTTTATTTTATTACAAAAGAATTATTTTCTCAAAACCGAAAAATCGCGCTCTTGGCGGCTTTTTTAATAGCCACATCTTTTTGGCACATCAATTTTTCTCGCATCGGTTTTCGGGCAATTACTGCGCCTTTTTATTTAACCTGGGCTTGTTATTTTTTATTAAAATCAGTCAGATTGTTAAAAGAAAATTATTCTCATTGGAAAATTTACGCTTTTGCCGTTTTAGCCGGACTATTTTATGGATTAGGATTCCATTCATATATTGCTTACCGAGCAACTCCGTTTTTAATAATTACGGGCTTTGCATGTCGGCTTTTTTATTTTAAAGAATTAAGAAAACAGATTATTAAAATTTTTGTCGTATTTAGCGTGTTTTCAATATTGGCTTTTTTGCCGCTGGGAATGCATTTTTTAAATCATCCGGAAGATTTTTTCGGACGCACAACTCAAATATCAATTTTTAATTCCATTACTTTATTTAAAGATTTGGAAATGAATATTTTAAAAACAGCTGCTATGTTTAATTTTTCCGGCGACTGGAACTGGCGGCATAATTACGCCGGCAAGCCGCAATTATTTTGGCCAGTGGGAATTTTATTTATAATCGGAATCATTCTCGGAATATCGATTTTATTAAAAAAGAAAAATATTCATTCTAACGAGCAAAGCTCTAACCAATTTAAAAAGTTTTCGTTTTTGATGCTTTTTTTGTGGATTATAATCGCCGCTTTACCGGTGATAGTTTCCAACGAAGGACTGCCTCATGCCTTACGCGCCATCATTATGATTCCGCCGATATTTATTTTGGCTGGTGTCGGCGGCGTTTGGGCGTATGATAAATTTACGAAATACGAATATTTTACGAATATACGAATAAAAAAAATATTTATTGTTGCTTGTTGCCTATTTCTTTTTGCATTAGTATTGGAAGCTTATTATTCTTATTTTATCCAGTGGGGTAGAAATTCTAACGTGCAAGGCGCTTTTTCCGCTGATTACGTTCAAATGGGACGAGAATTAAATAATTTACCTAAAGAATTGCCAAAATACGTGATTGTTGAAGCTCAAGGAGTTAATGTGCGCGACATTCCAATGCCCAGCCAAACAATAATGTTTATTACCGACACTTTTACGCCGGAAAAGCAAAAAGAGAAAAATATTTATTACATTTTACCCAGCCAAATCAACCAAATTCCGGAAAATAGTCATAAAGTTATTTTGAAATAAAAAATCTATAATGTTTATTTGCCCACTTGCCGGCATATTCAACGCCTATTCTTTTGCTTTTTTTAATTTGAGATTTTTTAATTTTTACTCCCCTGTCCTCAAACCACAAGCCGGTTTTTCTATTTGCCGTTGAACCATTAAATTTTTTATCAATTTTTAGATATTTTGTTAATTTTGCCGGGCCGTTTATATCGCCTGCGGCTCTTATTAAAACAGCGGCTGGATAATTTTTTGAGCCGGTGACGATATTTAGCATCCAATGCATTCCATAAGTAAAATAAACATAAAATCTGCCCGCTAGCCCAAACATTATTTTATTGCGTTCGGTTTTTCCGCGACTGGCATGAGAAGCTTTATCTTTAAAACCGTCATAAGCTTCAACTTCGGTAATCATCAAAGAAATTTTTCTGTTGTGAAGTTTACGAACTAAAAATTTTCCCAATAAATTTTGAGCGACTTTCAAAGCCGATTGATTGAAAAATTTTTGAGGCAAAACTTTTCGCATAATTTATCCGTGCCGAATAATCATCACGTCGCCGTCTTGAACAATATAATCTTTTCCTTCTATTCGAAGCCAGCCTTTTTGTTTGGCCTGATTCCAAGAGCCAGCTTCCAGTAATTTTTCCCAATTTATCGTTTCCGCGCGGATGAATTTTTTTTCAAAATCACCATGAATTTCACCGGCTGCTTGAGGCGCTTTTGAGCCTTTTTTTATAGTCCAGGCTTTTGTTTCATCTTCTCCGGTTGTAAAAAAACTGATAAGCCCGAGAATTTTATAAGCCTTTTTTATTAATTCATTTATAGCGTTTTTACCGGCATCGGCCAGATTAATAATAATACATTCCGAACCAAAAGAATTTATTTTATTTATTAATTCCTCGCCCGCGTCATCTTCTAACCCGTTTAAAACATAAATCTGCGGTTTAATTGTTAAAAAACTGAAATGATTAAATTGCCTTGCTTGTTCCAATTGCTGAGCCGGCAATTGATTGATAAGCTGATTATTATTTAATTGTTCGCGGATTATTTTAAGAATTTCCGCTTCTTTGATGGCCTCTTTTTTGCCGCTTTTAGCTTCTTTTTCGGCATTTGAAAATAATTTTTCCGCGGTTTCCAAATCTTTTAAAATCAATTCCGTATTGATGATTTCCAAATCCCTTATCGGATTAACTT
>ERZ1292623.352-Hain-H51-01um-R1-352-length-50095-cov-8_pt1 | contig 50095 bp, 50 predicted proteins | sample MGYA00564398_ERZ1292623 | MGnify/ENA primary metagenome ERZ1292623 (study PRJEB36523, sample SAMEA6512633) | groundwater metagenome | collected 2019-01-07 | study: AquaDiva: Metagenomics assemblies of 32 groundwater samples
ACCAGAATTATCCAGCAAGCAGCTTCTGGTATTTCTCCATTTGAAGTTACTCCGGCCTATATTGATGGGTTTCCAAACCTTCACCATCCCAATAATCTTTGGGTTGGAGTAAAGGGAGATATAGATAAAGTTCTGCTAATAAGGGAAAAAATAAAAGATGGGCTGGAATATCTACATCTGCCTGTTGATGAAAGAAGATTTGTGCCACACATAACAATAGCTAAATTTAGCACCCCGTTTAAAATAAGCAGAAAACTGGAGGTGGAACTGGAAAAAATCATGGCTCAAGCCTTTGATCCAATAAGGATATCATCAATCAAGTTATTTGAATCCATTCCCTCCGACGGCTTCCACAAACATAATACTCTAGCAGAAGTTAAATTGAATTCTAATTAATATTTTGTAATGGATTTTACTAGCTTACTTTTAGCTTTCTTTACTAAGTTTTCATCAGCTGTATAAAAAGGAATATTAAGATATTCTGCCAAAGCAATATATGATCCGTCATAGGATGAAATATTAAGATCAATTGCCATTTTTAATGCAGCCTCAAGAAGCTTTTTTGAATCATACACTATAAAATTAAGCTTTAAAAATGCACTGTAAAACTCCTGGGCTTTTTCTCCATTAATTCTCCCACTTAAAGTTGCAGATTTTAAAAGGTTATTAACTTCATAAAATAAAAGACTTGGAATATAAATTTCAATTTCTTTATCTCTAAAATCATCTTTAAGAATATCTGCTTTAAAGCTGGATTCGTCAGCTAGCAACCACTTAGCAACAACTGAGGCATCTATAACACAGGATTTTTTCACTTAAAATTTCTCAATATCCTATCTGCACGTTCCTGAAGTTCTCTTTTATTTTTTTCTACCAGGGCTTTGGTATTAATTTTACTACCCTTTAGGCTTTGTCTAAGTTTATCTATTTTATCCATAGCAGTTCTTTGGGGATCTAAATCAGTAATGTAACCAAACCCCTGGACCAAGGCTTCATTAACTACTTCTTGTAAAGAAGTATTGGTGCGCAGAGCCAAAAGCTTTGACTGATCTAACAAATCCTTTCTAATTCTAATAGTAGTTCTTACCGTAGTTTGCATATATTTTAACTATAGCATCAAGATGACAAGATGTCAACAAGGCTTCCACAAACATAATACCCTAGCAGAAGTAAAATTAGGCCTATAGGTTGCAAATTAACTACACGTAGTGTATGCTTATACGCTTATGGAAAAAATACCTCCGCATGATCATTTAATAATTAAAGGGGTTATTAGTGCCTTATCTAAAGAGAAGGAGCCTTTAACAGCACTTACCTATTATGATCCTGCTGAACCTTTTCTACCATTTTCAAATACTCGAAGAGGTAGATTTAATGTTGAAGGTAAAATTTTACAAATATTAGGCGTGCCCCCTGAACAAATAGCCAACTTAACTTCTAATCAGGTTAGAGCTACACTCGCTGACGGTCTTGTAGGAAGTTCTGTCCTACAAGGAGGATTTCTACCTTTCTTTGATAGTAAGAGTTTTGCATTACAGTATCGTAATGGTCCAGAAGTAGCCAGAATACTACGAGATCCTAACACAGCTTTAGTACAAAGAGCAGGAGAGATAGCAAATTTGGCAGAGTTGGTATCAAGATATTCAGATGAAATAAGCAGCAGTATTGAACCTGCTAAAGGACCTCAAGGAATGCTTTATGCCAGTAATGTTTTTGCCTCCAAATTACTGATGGCAGCAGTTGCATACTTCCAAGGGCCTCCTGCGTATAACAAAGACATACGTCATTACGCAAATTTTACAGCCCAAGCTGTTATCAGAAACGTCACTCAAGATCTACCTCCCCACATTCAGGATATAGCATGCTGGGCAGCTAATGAGCTTCAGATAATAGGATATGACGGACGTATAACTGCCCTGGTACGTGATCCTGTAGAGGGAGTTATAGAAGTTAAAAGTGAGTTATTTTTCCTCCCACTTTTAGTAGATCCAGAAGGACAGCCATTAACCTTAGGGTATTTAAGAGATTACACAATGAAAGGATGGGAAAGAAACCTTACTCCCGGAGCTATGAATAGGAATAGAAAAAGATTCTTTGGTATGGTGGCTGAAAGACGTGCAGAACTCAAGAAAGCTAGAGAGCAATCAAATCCCTCAACCTAAATTGACTCCAATTTTCCACACCCCCTTTTCCCTAAAGCTGGGTATTGTTTGTCTTTTGGCCACCAGATTCACGTCTTTTTGTCAATTTAACGTGAATTTATCTGATTTTAGGGATATATTCACGTTTTTTGTGGCTAGCTGAAGTTAAATTGGACTTCTTCTTCTTGACAAAAGCTTAACTTTATCCTAACCTTATATCAATCATGCCGAGGACAAATAGGTCCTTGGTTTTTTAAAAGATTATGCCAGGACCGGAATCAAATCCAGAAACCAGACAAGAAAAAGCCTTCGGTGGAGCCCGGCGAGGTTTACCAAATCTGGGAGCTAGAGGGGATCAGTTAAGAGATGCTCATTTAAATGGGGGTTTATCTCCAGATACACCAATAGAAAACCTACAAACCTATCTTGGTGTGGATAAACCATTTAGCGGATCCTCAAGGAATTTGAGAAATCCGCATTTTAAACTACCTAAAACTAAACCAGGAGAAGAAATTACTTTTATATAAGTGGAATAGTTTTATATCAATATCAAGTAGGCAGAAAATAAATGTCCTTATGATACCTTTCATCCGTAAATTGAAACTCACCCCTTCCATCTAGAATAGCCTGATAAGCAATACAGTCACATTTTCCTTTTTCATTACATACCCAACTCTTGGTTACAATTGCCCCCTTAACCTCTTTTGCCTTTTCTGTAAGCCACTCTAGTCTAGGCTCAAGTGCATCCAAAACAATCTCTCTTGGTGCATCGTCCCTATCCAAATACCAGAAGCTTGCAGCAGATACACTTTTCCCAAAATTAGCTTCTGCTAAAATTGCATAAATATAAAGCTGCAAAGGATCTTTTTCATCATTTACTCCTGTTTTAAAATCGCAAACATGCAAAGTTCCGTCCTGCCTTTCTCCTATAAAATCAAAATTCCCCATAAGTATCACATCTTCAAAAAGATTAAGTTTTGGAAAATCTATTTTGTGGGTAATTTTTTCAAGCCTTTTTGCATTTTTAAAAAAATTATCAAGCATTTTTATGCCTCTTTTCCCAAATACAGCTTCATCTTCTCTTGTGGCAAAACCTCCGCGCTTTCCAGAGTATTTAAGCCAAAAATTCCTGAATTTTTTTTCAAGCTGATCATAAGTTATTTGTCCATCCATCTCTATGTACCACTTGACACTGTCATGAACAGTTGAACCTAAAGAAAGATAAGGGGATGCAACCTGGATCCTATTACCTGTTTTTTTATCCCTATAAAGATTTTTAAAATAATAAGTCCTAGGACATTTTAAAAAATCAGATAAAGATGTATAGGAAATAAAAATAGGATTTTTAATATAATCAGTTTTAGATTTAGTAATCATTTGATCCCTATACTCCAAACTCCTTTTTCTCTAAAGGCTGGGATCGTCTGACGTTTGGCTGCATTTAAAACTGCTGAAGGACTCATATTGGATTTTCTAGCATATTCCATAAGTTCTATAACATCCATACCTTTAAGATAAGCTATTCTTTTGTGTAAAGCTTCTAAGAGGGCTAAAGTAACTATACGTTCCATTATTTTGGTATTTTTGCTATCACGGTATGCAACAAAACCACGGTAATAATTTTTCTGTTCTTTATGCCGGATGATAATACCCGGAAATCCCAAGCTGTACAATTGGTAGTTTATCAATACACGTCCTATTCTACCGTTACCATCAAGAAATGGATGAATATTCTCAAAATCAAGATGGAATTTGGCAATTTTATCGGTAAAGTAGAGCCTAAGATCAGATGAGAATTCAATTAAAATATCTTCAATCCTCCTTTCAATATGCTCCGGAGGCAAAGCTATATGAGTACCGATTCGGACATACTCATTTTTTTTTCTAAACCTTCCGGCAATACTTTCATCAATATTACCTAAAAACATCTGGTGATAGAGTAAGACTTTTTCTTTTGATAAATCTTCTTTCTGCAATTTTCGTATATATTCCATCACCCTAGCTAAATTCTTTGCCTCAAAAACTTCTCTTAAAGAAAGATTGCCTGATAATTCCATCTCAAGAAGAATTTTTTCAGTTTCTTTCAAGGTTAGGGTTGAATTTTCTATAGCATTTGAGTTATAAACACTTTCCGGAACTTCTGCTTCATCTATTATCTTAAGCAGGGACTCCTTACCCGATTTTAGACGGTCAAACTCGCTTTTAAGTCTTTCAATTCTATTTTTAATTGGAAGAGGGGTTGCCATAGAATTTATTATATCAAATTCACTTACTTTTGTCAATTTAGCGTGAATTTATCCCGAAAGTGATCTAAATTCACGTATGCTACAATACAACAATGGTTATTTTAGGTATAGAAACTTCCTGTGATGAAACTGGGGCAGCTGTTTTGTCCTTCGACTCCGCTCAGGATAATAAGAACAAAAAAGGTATAAGGATTCTTTCCAACATAGTTGCCTCATCAGCTTCTATTCAGGCCAAATACGGAGGAGTGATTCCAGAACAAGCAGCTAGAGAACAGATTAAGGCAATAATTCCTGTAATACAGGAAACACTTCGACAAGCTCAGTGCAGTCCTGAAGGACTGGCTGCTATAGCGGTAACGTATGGACCAGGATTAATTGGATCACTTTTAGTAGGAGTTGAAACAGCAAAAACTTTGGCCACGGTCTGGAACAAGCCACTTATTCCTGTAAACCATCTTATTGGTCATTTTTATGCAAACTTTATCCAAGCAGAACACCTCCGAGGTGTGCGTAAGGTGACAGCTAAAATTCACCTCGGAGGTGAAGCGCCATCTTTCCCATGTATAGGTTTACTAGTCTCAGGTGGCCATACAGATTTGGTGCTATTCACAGATCATGGAAAGTATAAATATTTAGGTGGAACAAGAGATGATGCTGCTGGGGAATGTTTTGATAAATGTGCAAGGCTTTTGGGCCTTCCATATCCGGGTGGACCTGAAATTTCCAAATTAGCCTTAAAAGGTGATCCAAAGGCTTTTGATCTACCAAGACCCATGATAGATTCAAAAAACTTTGACTTTTCTTTTTCCGGCCTGAAAACTGCTGTAGCCAAACTCACCTCCGAGGAGTCAAAGCCCACCTCGGAGGTGTTGCCTGGTTTAGCTGCATCCATTGAAGCTGCTATTGTTGATGTTCTAGTCTCAAAAACTATCAGAGCAGCCCAAGTCTACAAGGTAAAACAAATTATGATCGCAGGCGGTGTAGCTGCCAACAGGAGGTTAGTTCACAGGTTACAGGTTACAGTAGGTAGATTGAAAATTAAACTTCATGTCCCCCCGCCAGAGCTCTGTACTGATAATGGTGCCATGATAGCAGCCGCAGGATTCTTTACTAGTCCCACCAAAGATCCTCTAACCTTACAAGCAGACCCAAACCTTGCGCTCTAAAGCTTAAGCCAATATACTTAACCTCATGGATAAAGTATATGACCAAAAAGAGGTTGAGGGAAAATGGTATAAATTCTGGGAAGAAAATGGGTATTTTAAGGCCGATCCAGAATCTTCTAAAAAACCCTACGGCCTTTTAATGCCTCCGCCAAATGTTACAGGTGAACTTCATCTAGGCCATGCTATGGAGCATTCAATCATGGATGCTATTGCCAGATTTAAGAGAATGCAAGGATATGATGTCTTACTTTTACCAGGAGTTGACCATGCAGGGATTCAGTTTGAAGGAACTTTAAATAAAATTTTAGAAAAAGAGGGAATCTCCAGAGTGAAACTTGGGAGAGATGCTTGGCTAAAACGTGCCTGGAAATTTAAAGATGAGGTTTATAAATCCGTATCTGCTACATGGAGAACCATGGGTTTATCAGCTGACTGGTCAAGAGAAGTTTTTACACTTGATCCTAAGGTTGCCGAAGCAGTCTTATATGAATTTCAAACATTTTTTGATCAAGATCTGCTTTATAAGGGTGCTTATATAGTTCAATGGTGCCCAAAAGATAGAACAGCCATAGAAGATGTAGAAATGGAATATGAAGAGCGAAAAGAAAAGTTTTATTACATTAATTACCCATTTGCTGATGATTCAAAAAAGTTTATAACAATAGCAACTGTTAGGCCGGAAACTATGTTTTCAGATGTTGCAGTAGCTGTTAATCCAAAGGATAAAAGATACAAGAGCCTAATTGGCAAAAAAGTTATTGTTCCGCTTATTAACCGCGAGGTCCCAATAATTGGGGATTCCTCAATTGATATGAAACTTGGAAGCGGAGCGTTAAAAGTTGATCCTCCACATTCATTAATTGATTATGAAATTGGCAAGAAAAATAACCTGCAAATTATTCCTGTTATAGGAAAAGACGGCAGGCTAAATGAAAATGCAGGTAAATTTGCAGGTCAAAATGCACAGGAAGTTAGAAAAATCATAACTTCCGAACTGGAAAAACAAGGCCTCATGGCTAAAGTTTTGGATATAATCCATGCTGTTCCTGTTTGTGAAAGATGTAAAGCAACTATTGAACCTCTTATTTCCGAGGAGTGGTTTGTTAAGATAAAACCTTTGGCAGACAAGGCTTTAAAAAAGATTAATGAGATCAATTTTGTACCTAAGAATTACCAGAAAATTTTATCTGTCTGGATGGAGGAAATTCACGATTGGTGCATCTCAAGACCTCTTTGGTGGGGATACAGAATTCCTGTTTGGTATTGCCAAAAGTGTAATCCAAACCATGAGGTTGAAAAAAACAAGGATATGGTTATTTCCATGGAAAAACCTGGCAAAAATTGTCAGACATGTAGGGAGAAACACTGGGTTCAAGAAGAGGCTTTACTTGATACCTGGTTTTCATCAGGCCTTTGGCCTTTAGGCACTTTAGGCTGGCCCGCTTCGCGAGGCGAGCCGGATAAGTCAAAAGAATTTGAAAAATATTTCCCTTGGGATTTTGAAACCTCAGCAGGTGAAATAAAATTCCTCTGGATTGCCAGAATGATTATGCTTTCTGTTTGGTTTACAGATAAAATCCCATTTAAAAATCAGTTTTTCCATGGAATGTTACGAGATCTAAAAGGAAGAAAGTTTTCCAAATCTTTGGGCAATGGTATTGATCCTAATAAGTTAAGGCAAGATTGGGGCATTGATGCTACTAGAATGGCTCTTTATACCTATTCTGCCCCGGGCAGAGATGGTAGAGTTTCAAAACAGACAATGGATGAACGGGCTAAAAACTTTAGAAATTTTTCTACAAAGCTTAAAAATATAGCCAGGTTTATTGTGGACTTGGCTCCGGCAGAGATTGCTTCGTCGAAGACTCCTCGCAATGACGTCATTGCGACCCCGGACTTGATCCGGGGGAAGCAATCTCAAAATAAAGATGATAAGGAAATTGTAGAAAAACTTGACAGGGTAATAAGTGTTGTTACTAGGAACATTGATAGTTTCCAGCTTCATTTGGCCTCAGAAGCCTTATATGAATTTATATGGCATGAGTTTGCGGATAAATATATAGAGGCAACTAAAAATAGAAGGACTGAAGCTCAACCTGTTTTGGAATATGTTTTCAGAACCAGTCTGGAACTGCTTCATCCTTTTATGCCTTTCATAACTGAGGAATTATGGCAAAAGTTACCTCACGAGGGGAAGTCTATAATGGTTTCAAAATGGCCAAAAATTTAAGGTTTTGAGGCTAAATCCCCGCAAAATTAACGCAAATTTAACGAATTAATTATAATTCTTGTGATGCAGGATCAGTTATCTCTTCTAAAGAAGGTCTAAATAATCTGCCTAACACCACAATCGCCCCAGAGACATTGGTAAAACCTGAGGAATCTGACCACTTTCTCTCTTCTAGTCCAGCTAATCTTCTAAACTGAAAATCCATCTCCGGGTCAGACCTATCCGGATCGTAAACATCCAGTACAAATCTGTTTACCAACTCTTCCGGTGAAAGATCTCTAATTACACTATAATCCGGCAGACCTTCAGGAAATGGCATTACAAGATTATCGTACTCACAACTTTGGAGAGTTGTCAAATCTTAACTTAATTACCCTGCTTTTCTGAAGTGTTAGATTCTTCGGATGGTTTTTCTCCAGCCTCCCGCCCTTGGCGAGGCTCGCCTTCGGCGGCAGCTGGTGTTTCAGCAGATTCAGCTGGAGTCTGACCTTCTACTGGAGGAGCCTCCTCTTCAGCCCTCTCTACAACAGTCTCTGCAGCTTGAGCAGCTTTTTCAGCAGCCTCCTCTTCCAGAAGCTTTTCAGTTTCAGCTGAAACAGCAGGAGCAAGCTTTACAACTATTTCTTCAGGATCCGCATGAATGGTAATTTTTTCTCTATCTATGGAAAGCTGGCTTACTGTTATGGCATCATCAATTGCAACAAGTTTAGATATATCAACTTCTATATTTTCAGGCAAATCCGTTGGTAGAGCTTCAACCTCCAACTCATTAACAGTTTGCAAAACTATTGCCTCACCCAGATGTACTGCCTCCGGCTGCTCACCTACTTGCACGACAGGCACAGCCACTTTAACTTTTTCAGAAAGATTAACCTGATAAAAATCAATGTGTATTGGGGAATCTGTAATGGGATCATACTGAACATCCCGGATAAGAACCGGTCTAACTTTTTCTGCACCAATCTTAAGATCAATTAAACCTGTTTCACCTGCCTGGTGAAAGGTCTTTAAAAAATCCCCTGCTTTAACAGCAACTGCCTCACTATCAACCCCTTTACCGAATACATGTCCTGGCAGAAGGCCATCTTTCCTTAAACTTTTTACTTTTTTACCCAAAATTTTTCTTTCCTGTGCATGCAAACTTAACCTATCCATGGTCTAGTAATTTAACATATTCAGCTTTGCTTAGCAACAGCAAAAGAGGGCTTACCCCAAGGAAACCCATAGTATTCTCACGTGCAGGTTTATGCCAACCCAAGAATTATGACTCCTGATAGAAGAATACCTGCACCTACTAAAACTTGCAGCTTATGTCTGGGCTGGGTAATCTCTTTAAAATAAAACAGGCCCCAAAAGACAGCTATTAAAACTGCGAGCTGCGTCAAAGGAAAACCCTTTGCAAGACCAATTAAAGAAACGGCAATGATGCTTAATAAATTTCCCAGACTCCATATTCCACCAGCTAACAAGCTACTAAATATTGCTTCATTTTTAAATCTGGCTTGTTTGAAAAGAAAAAAGATTACTCCAAACAAAACTATACCTACTGACATGGGGAAGAAAAAAGTGGACGGTGAAAGATTACCAACTTTTAAAGGCATCAGTTGAGAGCCAAATAAAGTACCTGCAAGAACAGATAATAGAATTCCCCTTCTGATATTTTTATTCTCTACATTGCCAGTACTACCTACTAAAACTACCCCCAAAATTATTAAGACAATACCTACCAAACCCTTCATTAAACCTGCGGGCAATTCTTGAAATGCAATCACCCCCCAGAGAAACGAAACCAGTATTACTACAGAAACCCAAATAGGCATAGCTCTGGATAATCCAATATCAGCAACCGCTTTCAAAGACATTGCGTTTGCTAAAGCCCAAAGAACACCTCCGGTGATACCGTATATATTTAGAGTTAACGGATATCCAAGAAAAGGTACTACAACTAAGGCAAATAGAAAAATACCAACAGTCATTAGAGCCTGAAACTGTATAAGATTAGCGGATGTTGACATCTTAAAAGGGACAATGTAAGAACCCCAAACCAAGGCTGCGCTTAAAGCGGTTAGCATACCTAAATTTTCCATGTTATTTAGTAAATACTACCTCAAAGCTTCTGTCTTTTGATAGATCTGTCTGGATGGTTTGTTCCTGAGGACCAATTTTTTGTCCGTCAGCTGACGGACTGCCGGATACTATCTGGTAGTTTATTGGGTAAGTGATTTTCCAATTCAAGGGATCACTTAAAGTCCCTGCCTGCTTTATGGCATCCAATCTGTAAACTACCTTCCCTTCTTTAAATTCAAACTTGCCAGGCACTTCATAATCCAAAATAAAGGCTTTTTGTTGCTTTGGGGCAAGTTCTAAAACAAAAGAATACACTGATTTTCCAGAATCAACATATGCGTATGCATCTTTGGTTATATTAGCCTCTCCCCACAAAACTTTTGTGAGTTTTGTTCCTAATGGAAAATAAATTCTTAACCTGTTTTTATATTTTCCTGCAGGGTGAGTATAAGAAGGACTTTTATTTGTATAGTTTATTTTAAGATGGTGTTTTACTTCTCCGTCTTTACCAATTACAGTCTCAAGGTTATAACTCCTATCTAAATAGTAATTAGCTTTATTTGCCCCCATATTTGCCTCAACCGGCGCAAGGAAATCTTGAAATTCACCACTTTCTGCCTCCTTCGCCCTTGGCAAAACACCATTCCATCCTTGGGATATCAAATAAGAAAAAAGTTTTGGATCATCCAAAAATATACTTACATGCTTTGTTTCCAAAGACTTGCCTAATGCGTTAACAATGCCTGCCCAATTTTGATTAGGCAGGAAAAATAGCTTATTAAAAATTTGCGCTGTGAGTTTTGTTAGAAAACCCTTCTCATTATGCACTAGCGCTTTCTCAAATATATTTTCGGCAGGTCCCAAAACAGCTGAAAGATTATCTAAAGCTTTAATATCCAAAGTTATCACGCCCGCAACTGCTGTTCCGGTTTCCTGGTTAAAAAACCACTCTGCTTGTTTTGCAGATTGAGGGAAATCAGGCTCAAAATTTGAATCGCGCAAGTACCAGTCCTTCTGACCTAAATCTTCCTTAATTTCTTTTGGCGGCTCAACGTGAATTTTAAGCTGGCTATCTACTTCATCAATATCACCAAACTTAAGCTTCTTAAGCTTTCCCTTTTCAAAAGAAATAAGGCCATATGAAGAAATAAGGCCTCCTGTGGGCCGAAGCTCCATATTATCCTGTAGAAGTATTAGATAACTTTTATCTGATACGATTATTTTTGGCAAAATTATACTTGCAACATGAGCCTTTTTTACAACAGAGCTAAAATCTCCAACAAAATCTCCCAATACGGGTATCTTAATTTCATCTTTATTTATTCGCGCAGCCACAGTAGATAAACTATCATCAGCAAATCCAAGTTCTACTTGAGCAGAGGCGAAGAAGTCAAAAGGCTCTTCTTTTGTCTCACCGGTTACGGCCCTAAGACCCTGGTATAGAAATCCAGTCCCCGCTGCAGCGCTTTGAATAGATGAAACTAGGGAGGAAGCAAGGTTTAAAATTTGATCTGCCCGGTCAAATTCTTCATTTACAAGATTGGTCCTTCGCAAAAGTTCTAATGAATTAATAATATTTTCAGCCTCGTCAATACCCACCTTCACTCTGGCAAGTGATGCCAGACTTTCATTAAAATCTCCTTTTGCCAAACTATCCGAGGCCTTCTGTAGCTCAAATCTAAATGTTACAAAACCCCACCCTAAAGCAAATATTGGATAAACTATTCCTAAAACAATTATTGCAGTCGCAAAAAGTAAATAAAGATTTGGAATTCTTATCCTAAATTTTGGCGAACTGGGTTCTTTTTTTACAACCTTTGAGGCTTCCTCAACCTTGCTCTCGGATTGTTCTTTAAATTTTTCAAGTTCTTCTTTTTTCTCATACTCCCAGTTATCGTATCTTTTGGTTTGGGGTATTTCAACTTCATTATCTCTAAAGTAACTTAAAGTCTGCCTTAAGCTCCCAACCAATTTGGCTTTTGGTTTCCAGTTTAGAAACTTCATAGTTTTTTCCAAATTAGGTGTTGGCCAAGGAGGAAGTTCCGAGGGACTAAATCCTTTTTGGTCATACCAAACAGGATCTAAAAGTACCTGCTTTATTTCAGATACTTTGATCGGAGTGGGCAGTACTCCGTCAAAGATTTTTTGGGCTGTTGAACCCGCAAAAATACTTTTAATCATTAGATCCACTGCATCCTGTACATACAGCGCTCTTGAGGAAAATTCCAAAGCCTCCTCCTTTTGAATCTCACCCAGAAGTTGGGCCCAAATAAGCCTGATTGCCGGGTCAGGAGTCTCAAAATGCATTCCAGGACCAAATACGGGGCCCAGTCTTAAAATTCTTGCATTTAGATTATGTGCATGCGCAAACTTTGCCAAATGTACTTCTGCATCTTTGAACCACTTAAATCCCTCTTCATCCCTTTTGTCATATAGATTAATCCAGGAAACAAACAAACATCTTGCCTGTCTTTCCAAAAATAAGTTTAACACCCCGTTAATATTCCAATCCTTACCGCAAACTATAAAAATATAATCAAGCCTTTCCAAATTTAAATCCAGCTTCTCCGCATTTTCGTTTAAGAAATGAAACTTTTTATCTTTAACCGCTTTCCCGAGATTCTCCTTTTTCCCGGTTGAAAAATTATCCAATCCCACAACCTGAAGTCCCTTCTCAAGTAGAGCCTCAATCAGATTAGATCCCAAAAAGCCTGCGGCACCCACGACTAAAGCAGCAGGTGTGTTTCTCGAAAGCAATATTCTAGTTTTTTTGTTGATATTTTTGTCTTGTTCGTCCACGCGTAAATCGTAACACCAAGATGAATAAAAGCAAGAGAGATAAAACGTGACATTCTATGTCATTTACCGGGAGTCTAGTGCGAGGTTTGCAAGTCTATCCGCAAGAGTATTTTTTGACCTAGGCACATGGCTAAACATTATCCCACCAAGTTCTAAAGATAAAAATTGAATTTTCTCGATAATGGGCTTTAAATGTTTAGCTTTAATTTTATATCTTCCAGATAGTTGTTCCGCCACAAGTTTTGAATCTACATATAGTTCAATCCTCACTCGACCCTTAATGTTTTCCTTTATCCATCTTAGGGCTTCCAATACTGCTGTGTATTCAGCGACATTATTAGTAGTTACCCCAATGTATTTACCCTCTTCAAAAGTAAGTTTCCCTTTTTCATCAGAAATAGTAAAACCATACGACGAGTGACCTGGATTACCCCTTGATGCTCCGTCTGTATATATAATAAGTTTTGTCATTTACGAAGATAAAGTATGCCTATTTGGAGCATTAAAATCAAGTATTCCGAGATTCCAGTTATCCATGAGGCCCCGATATAAGAATATTTTGGAATAAACATAATATTCATTAAAGCATTAAAGATAAGCCCTACCAAATAAATTATGACCATTTCCTTATACATTTTCTTTGCAACCATTATCCAAAGAGCCAATGCTGATAAAAAATAGGCTGGGAAACCAAAAGATAAGATTTGTAAGGATTCAACCGAACCAGCAAAACCTGCGCCTGTGATTAATTTGATTACTAATGGGGAAAGTATGTAGGTTAATACTAAAATACCAACAGAGCAAAAAAGGAGTCCTAAAACTGCAAGTCTAATCTGATAGCCAAATCTGGCAATATTTAGTTTAATTGTTTGGAGCATCATAGGGTAGAAAGAATTCATAATGAATGTCGGCAAAACTAGCACAGCTTGAAAAACCTGGTATGCTGTATTATAAACTCCAACAACAGAAGAAGGATGGTAGAAAGATAGTATAAAGGCATCTAGCCTAAAATAAATTGTATTTAAAACAAGGGTAGCTGCTAGGGGCCAGGAGCCTGTAAACAGCAGTTTAGTAAACTTTATATCAAATATTGGGGTAACGTATTTAGTAAATTTAGAGGCAAGGAGTATTGTAGATACTCCATAGATAATCCATGAAAGAACGTAGCCTAAGATTATCATTTGGACGGGAAAACCAGCTTTTGCCATAAGTATTATCGAGATTACTCCTGCTGGAGCAGAAAAAAGTACTGGAATTGCTCCAAATTCATATTTGAGTTTTGCCTGGAAAATACTATTAGCTGTTGAGTTAAGAGCATAAAAAAAGATAGTGATAACGCCTAAAATAACTGCAACCCTAAACTGTGGAGAAAATGAAGCCATTGGTAAAAAACCTGCTAAAAATAAGGCCAAAGCCATTAACAATATGCTCCATAATATCCTTGCCCCCAAAAGTTTTCTCCAAATAATTGGATAGTTTTTTTCCTGTAATTTTCCTAAAAGGTGAGCATTAAACCCAAAATCAGAAAAAATATAAAAAAAAGTAAGATATGTTAAAGCAAGTGTAAATACGCCAGTACCGGCCTCACCATAGTTTCTACTAACTATTCCTAAAATAATAAAACCACCTATTGAGGTAATAACTTTAACGACCGTCTGCCAGAAAGTTTGTTGGTATATCTTAAGAAGACTTTTCACTTTTGAGTTTTGCCGCCTTTGGCCCAGCCTCGCTCTCGCTCGGCGAGGCGGGCGAGCCTCGCCTCTGGCGGGACTTCTGTTCTGCCGAAGGCAGGTTATTTGTTTTGAGTTTAATTACAATGTGTCTGTCTCTTCCTTCACCGACACTTTCGGAAACTAGCCCATCCATCTCGGATATACCCATATGCACAACTCTTCTTTGCCAGGGGGATTGTGGCTCAAGGACAAGCTCATGACCTTCCTCCAAAACCTGTTTGCCCCAAACTTCAGCCTGTTTTTTCAAATCTTCTTCTTTTTGCTTTCTCCAATTAGAAACATCCAAAATAACTCTTTTAAACCCTTCTTCTTCTATTTTTCTAGACATTATCTGATTAATGATCAGTTGCAGGCTTTCCAAAGACTCTCCTCTTACCCCAATTAGTCTTCCCGCATCATTTGTATCAATTGAAACAAAAAATCCTTCCTCTGTTTCATTTATCTCATAACTACCCTCCAAAAGAAGTAGGCCCAAAATATTATCCAATACATCTGATAGCTGCTGTTCCATATTACAAATGTTTATTATTTGGTGTTTGTGATTTGAAATTTGCCGATTATATCGGCCAGTCCTCCCCAACCCTGAATACGGTGCTGCTGGATTATACCCAATATTGTGTACACATTCCAGTAAACTGCAAGACCAACAGGGAAAGAGAATGCAAAATATCCAATCATTATTGGCATAAGATAAACCATTTGTGATTGTACCGCACTCATTGTATCTTCCATTTTCTCTTTTTCTTTTGTCTCTTTTTGGGGCTCGCCTTTATGATGTGGAATTGCTTTTAGCATCATCATCTTAGACTGAATAAAGGTAAGAAAAGCTGTTATGAATGGGACCATAAGCAATCCAACACCATATTTCCCAAATTCAGAAGGCTTAACACCTAAATTTAATCCAAAAAAATTAGGATCTATGTGGGCGGGCAACTTAAGTTGGGAAGAATACAAAAGGCTGTTAACATGATCCAGATTGCCGCCCGCTCCCGGAATAATATTGATGATTGCCTGATATAAAGCTATGAATACAGGTATTTGTATCAAAGCCGGCAAACAACCCCCGGCAGGATTAACGCCATGCTCTTTGTATAAGGCCATTTGAGCGGAAGCCAAGGCTTGTTTGTCATCTTTGTGTTTTTGTTTTAACTCTTCAAGATGAGGCTTTAAATCACCCATTTTTTTTGTGGCCTTTATTTGAGAAGTCATTAAAGGCCAGGCCAAAAATCTAATTAAAACAGTAAGGATTATTATTGCAAAGCCTAAAGCTCCAGGAATATGTGTTGCTTGTAGACCATGGAATATTAAAACCAAAAGATTAATTATTGGGCCAAAAAAAAGCAGATTGAAAAGATCAAATATAAAACCCATTTATCTACACCCCCACAGCCTTTTTAGCCCAAGAAGTACACCTTTATAAACTCCAAACCTCTGAATAGACTCTTTTGTATATTCGGAGCAGGTTGGGGCGTTTTTGCATGCTCCAAAGGGGGCAAGGAACATTAAAATACCCCTGTCAAAGGATAAGTATTTTTGATAAAACTCAATAAGGTTAATCAATATTTCTTTCATATTCCTTCTTTAATATTTCCTCCAAATCCAAAAGCGCATCAGATGATTTTACATCAAGAATACCAGGTTTGGGAATAGCCACAATAGAGATATTAGTTGGCAGTTGGGAGTATGCAGACTCAAAAGCTGAGGACACTAACCGTTTAGCTTTATTTCTAGCGGTGGCTTTTTTAAAAGTTTTAGAGGAAACTGCAATGCCAACTTTAGCTTGAGTACTCTGTCCATACTTCACATAGATTTTTAAGTATTTAGTCTCAAGTTTCTTGCCGGATGCCACCCATTTAAAATCTTTTTTTAAATTAAGCCGCTTGGATTTTGGAAGCATTAAACTGAGAGGCGAACTCTACCCCTTGCCCTTCTTCTTTTTAAAACTTTCTGCCCACCAGAAGTAGCCATCCTTTTTCTAAAACCATGTTTTCTAACCCGCTTCAGTTTTTTGGGTTGATATGTTCTTTTAGGCATTTAATTCTCCATTATTTTTTTGGTTGACGTTTTTGGCGTAGCCAAAAAGGCAAGGTTCTGATGTCGAAGACATCAGGTTCTTATAAACTCTCTTTGGCATGAGGGTAGTTTACTAAAAGCAACCTCGTAAAGCAACTAAATTAACTTAAAGTAATATCCTCCAATCTCATATGTTCCTTTTCTAAAACATCACCTAGAAGCGGTCTATCTCCTTTCTGTTTCACATATTCCCTGGCTATTTTGATACATTTTGTTAAATGATCCGCTAATTGCTGGTATAGTTCATGAGCTTTTGGATTTTCTTTAGCTGCTCTAAGGATTGCCAGTGCTTCATTCCATCTTCCCTCTAACCCTTCTGGGGTAGTATCTATTGGCCAATCTGCAGGGCCAAAATTTTGTCCAGGTTCAGATAACAAAGCTCGTCTTTCTATAGCAACATATTCCCTCAAATCTCCTTGTCTCGCATGTTGAAGGTAAGTTTCTAATCTATTAACAGCCCTCTCCATACCTAATCTATTATACTGATCTACAATATTCCCTAAACCTCCAAGAAGTTGAAGAGCCTCGTCTGTAGGTTCTTGAAGATCGTAATTATCCAGCACCTGTTGTACTAAAACCGCTGAAAGTCCTTCTAAATTTTGTTTAAGTCCTGTCTGCTCAACTAATTCCGGCTCTAAAGCTCCTAAGAAAGATACAAACCTGTTTCTGTTGGAAACATTAATCCTCATTTGACCTTCACCGGCTTGTTGTCCTAAAACCATAAGGGTTGCCCCTTTACCGGATACTGGTTCAAGCGATAAACCAATTTTATCTAATGTGTCTTTATGAATAACAGCTAAGGCAGAAGCAGTCATTTTTTGATGATCTTCTTCTCGGCCAAGACTATCAGGTGCTCTAGGTTCGTCATCATCTTCAAATCTTACTACTGAGAATAATGACCGCGCCATCATAGCTCCCATTGAAAATTGTTGATTGTATCTGTCTATATCGGAAAATAGATGGCTTACCGCAGGAATTTTCACTTCATAAGGTTCTCTCTCTGTCTCTATTCTAACGGTAAGAGGTTGATCTGGTGTAGCAGCTTGTGGTTTTACATCCCCTGTTTGTTCTTCCGGCATAGATACATAATAACAAACTGGGATTATTTTTCAATTAAGAAAAGTTATTATTCATTTTTAAGAATCAGTTGCAGATGGTGGAAGTTTTCATTTTACCTTTTCAAGCAACTCAAAATAACGATCTCTTGATATCCCTGCTGTAGTTAAATTAGTTCTAATATGAGTTACAGCCACATTGTGAGGACTGGTTTTAATAACAACCGGTCTTCTAACCCCAGGCTTAGTCATCGCGATATGGTCGCCTCTCTTTCTAGAAACCTGGAAACTCTCCAGTTCAAAAATCTGGACTAATTTTTTGTAATTCAGGGGAACAATCTTTGGCATTTAAATTCCCAACGCCATGCGTTCGGTAACCAAAGGATCATTACTACGCCACTCTTTATTCTTAGGCTTGAAACCTGCCTCAATTAAGACATCATCCAAACTTCCCATCCTTTTGCATTCTTCTAAGAATAATGCTACAGCTTCACGAAGAGACCTTCTGGCCTCTTTTTGCGACTTTCCAAAACTGGAAACATTAAGTTCAGGAGCAACAGCAACATAAAGGTTACCCTCTTTAAATATTTCAATACGGAAATCTAGTTTCATAGCAAAACTATTTTACTTTTTCCAAAGTCAGAAAACAAGTCCAAAATTTTTGATATACTTTTAAGTAGTTTTGCTATCTTGTCAAGAAAAACTTTGTGGACTATGGTTTGTGGATAAGTTTTCCACAACTTGTGGTGAGCGAAGCCAAACCATGGATAATCTAAGACTTCAGCATAAATTTTTAGAAATCATAAAATCTCAAGTATCCTCTGCTAATTTTAGGGCATGGTTTACAAACACCCATATAGAGAGTTTAGAGGAGAATAAAATAATTTTAGCAATCCCGTCAGCTTTTGTAAAAGAAACGCTAAATTTAAGACATCTTAAACTCATAGAGGATGTTCTTTTTCAAATTACAGGTAAGAAACTCAAGGTTGAATTTACAATCAAAAACGGCCAGCTACCCAAACCAAACGGCGATGGAGAAGAAGATATTTTCCAACCCATAAGGACACATACAACCTCATTCCTTAACCCAAAATATACCCTGGAAAATTTTGTAGTGGGGCTTTCGAATAATGTAGCTTATGCAGCAGCACAGGCGGTAATACAAAACCCAGGTCTCTCTTATAACCCTCTTTTCCTTTACGGCGGCACCGGCGTTGGGAAAACTCACCTTATGCTTGCAATCGGCAATACCCTCCTCAAATCCAAACCTAATCTTAAAATAATTTATTGTCCCTCAGAAACATTTATGAATGATTATGTTAATGCAATACAAACCCATAAGATGGGTGATTTGCGCGCAAAATACAGAGCTTGCGATATGCTTTTAGTTGATGACATCCAATTTTTTTCAGGCAGGGAAGGAACCCAGCAGGAATTCTTTCATACCTTTAACGAACTTCAGAGTAAAAACTCACAAATGGTTTTGACATCAGATAACCCCCCAAACGAGATAGCGAAACTTGAAGATAGGTTAAAATCACGCTTCCAAGGAGGATTGATGGTTGATATTCAACCACCTGATTTCGATACAAGAGTCGCAATTCTTAAAGCAAGGTGCATGGAGAAAGGAGAGAGTTTAGAAGAAGATGCCTTAAAACTTTTAGCTTCCTCACTAGATTCTAATATTAGAGAGCTTGAAGGAAAGCTTATGCAAATAATGCAGTCATTAAAATTAAAAAATCTCGAAGCTACTTATGAGAATATCATTCCTTTTTTAAACCATCAGCCCAAAAAGAAAGGCCAAAACCCCAAGCAACTCTTATCTACGATTTCTGATTTTTTTAATTTAAATTTAAAGGACCTAGTAGGCCCAAGAAGACACAAAGAGTTGGTTCTGCCTCGCCATGTTGCTATGTACCTTTTATCCGAAGAGTTTGATATGACTGTTGAAAGCATTGGCAAGCTTCTTGGAGGAAGAGATCATACTACCGTTATGCACGGACGGGATAAGATAAAAAAAATGATTACAACCGATCGGGAGGTACAAAGGATAATGATTGAAGTTAAAAGCAGACTTAGCTAAGTTATCAACAAAAAATCACAGTTATCCACAATTTATCCACAATAAATCCACTTCATACCAACACGAAATTTTACCAAAAATCAGATACAAAAACACTAATTTCCAACATACCCACAACACATATTAATATGACTACTATTTAATATATTTGTTGTATAATCTACAAACTTTGTGGAAAATCTAAAATGGAAATAAATTGGTGGATTATAGGAATTGTAACCCTGCTTTTGATAGTAACATACCTTATTGGAAGATTACATGGCAAAAAACCTTCTGATATTCCAGCGGATATAATAGATCTTTATAAAGGATTACAAGAACTCCCCCAAAAAGTTTTACAAGTTATTCAAGGCTCTATAAATCCTCAAAAGGGAAGGATGGCGGAACTTTTAACATATGCGGAGCTAAGATATGATTATGATCGGATTATTCCTTTAGGTTGGCCTATTGATTTTATAGGAATAAAAAACAACGATAGAATTGACTTTATAGAAGTGAAGTCAGGTCAATCTCCTATCTTGACAGAAGAGGAAAAACACATTAAAAACCTAATTAGCAAAGGTGCGGTAAGTTTTAGATTAATCAAGATCACAGAAGAGGAGATACAAAAATTTGTTGAGTCCAGGAAGGAAAATTAAGTGAAGTTTAGCTGTTTACAGCAAGATCTTCTGCCTATTCTCCAATCAGTAAGCAGAGCTGTTGGGATAAGGTCGACGCTGCCGGTTTTAGACAATATTCTTTTTTCAGTTGAGGGCAAAAAACTAAAGGTTGCTGCAACTAATTTGGAAATTGGTGTAATTAGATTCATACCAGTAGATGTTTTAGAAGAAGGAGCAACCACCGTGCCCGCAAAAACTCTTTTGGAGCTATTTTCCGGTATGGGTCAGGGTAAGGTTACCATAGAATCCAAGGATGATTTGCTTAGTCTTCAAAGCGGCAGCTTCCATGCTGAAATTAACGGTATCGCCGCCTCCGAATTTCCGGCAATCCCTCTTTCAAAAGAAGGAGGGATAACCCTACCAAAATCAGTTCTTCTTCGAAGTGCAGAAATTCTTTTTGCTGCTGCTGTTGATGAGGGAAGACCTGTTTTAACCGGAGTTTTAACAGAAGTTAAAGATACCAAGCTGGATATGGTTGCAACAGACGGCTTCAGGCTTGCGCACAGGCAAGTTGCCATTCCGAAAACTACCGGTGCTTTTAAGAGCCTGATTCCCAGAAGGACTTTGGAAGAAATTCTTAAAATTTTGGATGAGAGTGAAGTAGAAGAGGTTGAAATAAATCTTTCTGAAAATCAGAACCAGATTATTTTTAATATTGGATCTGCTGTGCTCTCCTCAAGACTTATTGAGGGACAGTTTCCTGCCTGGGAAAAAATAATTCCTCAAAATCTTGTGACAAGAGCGGTCCTTGAGCGTGAGGAATTTTTAAAAGCTATAAAACTTGCAGCTGTTTTTGCAAAGAATGAGGCTAATATTGTGGTTTTAACAACAAAAAAGGGCTTCTTGGAGCTTAAATCTTCTGCAAAAGAAATAGGCAGTCAGGAAAATCAGGTAGAAGCCCAGACAGAAGGGGAGGAACTCCAAATTGCATTCAACGCCAAGTTTTTAATGGATGCATTATCTAATATCCCCGCCGCCCAACTTACAATGGAGTTTTCAGGACCTTTGTCCGCAAGCTTAATCAAGCCGGTTGGAGAGGAAGGATTGGAATTTATAGTCATGCCAGTTAGACTCAGTTGAATTTCACACTCCGCTGTACTGTATCGTCCTGAAATGAAACACTTTTTCTCCATCCAGTCTTTCTCCTCCTTCAAATTTTGCATCCTGATGGATAAATAGAGTATAGGTGGTTCCAAGCTCAAACTCTTTTTTGGGTGTGATTTTTACTGTTTTTCGGTTAAAAGATAGCTCCAAATTATATTCAATTTCCGGGTCTATCCTGTGTTTGAATTCGGGCGCATTTTCCAGGGGTTTGTTAAATCTAATCTCTACTGTTTCTTTGGCCGAAACTATAGATCCTTCCAAAGGATCTGGTTTTGTAGAAACTATTTTAGGAGGCTCATTTTCAGAGATAGCCATAGGGGCTGTGGACTGCTGTGAGCCTTCTGGAATAGGTTTATCTTCTTGACTTAGGAAAATATAGGCTGCTGTTAAAACAATAATTATTCCTAAAATAATTTTATATTTCATAATTAATTCCGAAGGATTTCCTGAATAGTGTTAAATATTCTAGTTCTTGCATCATCATCTGTAACGTATAACAATTGTGAATGGCCTAGATTAGCCTCTCCCAGATCCAGGATTTCTCCGAATCCCGGAATGATTGCATACTCCGGTGGGACTAATTTGTCGCCCCTATTCCCAAAACAGAAAATATGAATCCCGTTTCTCTCTTGAAGAAATTTAGCAGAACGTGTATTAATTGCTTTAGTAAATTCCAAGGCTTCAGGTCTTCCCAATGCTCCAAGATATGCTGTTGCAGGATTTCCAATCTGTGTTTCCAAATCCAAAATTCCTGCTGATTGTGCATATGTAATAAAATCCTCAAATGGAACACCGTTTACAGGAGAATGTAGTAGTAGCGCCAATCTTGTCCGAGCTAAGTTATGGTGGGGTCCGTTTGGCGGTAAAATGCGATCCCAAAAATACCTTAACAAAACATTCCCTCCAAAAGAATGTGCCTCAAAATCTATACGATTGTAATGAGGGCTTAATTTATCAATCATATCTTCAAGATAATCAACGCTTCTCTCAATAGGTTGATAAGTATGGCTTGGTTCATATGGATAAGGGGACCATATGGGCGGTGCATTATTTGAAAATTCAATTACCTCACCCCCTGCGTAACTGAATTGGGCAGACATATCATAACCAAGAACAGGTAAATCTGAATATCTAAAAGGTCCGTCACCTAATCCCATTCCGGGACGGATTCTACTTCCCAAGCCTTCCAGAAAAATTGCACAGGATCTTTCTACAAGAGATGAGGAAGGATTATAATCCCCTCCCTTCCACATATTCCAGTATCCGTCAACAGTAGAAGGCACAAATTCCTGTATTTCTGTCACATCTCCTCCTCTTATACCACCTGCATCCCTTAACCCTCCTTCCCCTGTATAGACAACAAGAGCAATTCCTCTACTTGCAAAAACATGAGTATTATATGGCCCCCAGATTTGAGGGTAATAGGAACGTGGTGCCATAGTATATATTTCTCTGGAACTCGGATGATGAATAATAGTATCAGGTGTTTGAGAGAGTGGCATGAAATCTTCTTTTCCCCCCCCACCAGATCTTTTAAACAAGGCAACGCCGTCTTTTTGAGTAATGGCCAAATTTATACTTCCTCTTACACTGTCCATGCCGCTCAAATAACTTGGCATTGTATATCTTATTAACTGACCCATATTTCTTTTTGGTAATGGATCAGATGATGAAGAGTAAAGCGGGGAGAGAATTCTGTTCATCCATTGATGTATACTGTTAACTTCTTCATCAGTTGTTTTACCTACCTCAATACTCCTAAAAGCACTGAGAGCCTGTTCTAATGCCGATTGAGCAGAAATGTGGTTTGGCCAGAGGATATTATGGGCAGTGAGGCCTGCAGCAAAACCAGTTGCCACTCCCCCTAGAAATTGTCTTCTGCTAAGATAAAGATTTAAAATTGGTTCTTGATCTTTCATTAATTTTAAAATGTTGTCAAAGGTGCTTTAAAAATAATCTTATAAGGATTAGCCATATAAACTCCTTGAGTGCTCCTTGCTGAGAGGATTGTTAAAGTATATTCTTGATCTATAACCCACCAGGGACCTTCTGCTTTTGGTTTGAAGATGACATTTTGGCCATTAAAGTTTACTGGCACATCAATAGGTGGCTCAATACTATATTCAAATGTCTTTGGATCGACTGCTTGAGTAAAAGTGATCATGATGGGTGTTACATAAGTAATCTGCATAAGATCTGATACAGGGGGTTTGATGGATTTGACAGCAAATATTTGGCTTTGAGTAGCTGTAGTGGGGATTGCTTGTGGCTGATTGGATAGACTGCCATCTTTAGGTCTTGTTGTTATAAATAAGAGAATGGCAAAGATAATAAGCAGTATAACAATAATAAGCAGTGTTTTATGCATAATTATTCACTTACACACAAACCTAATGACTCTGGGTCCAGCCAGCCGTTGTTTTCACCATAGTTAACAAGCTTTCGACCCCCCTCGTCACTCCCTATATTAACATGTAGATGAGGAAAGCCTGTATTAGCTATTGTGAGAACTGGGTCGCCTGAATGGTATCCTCTCCCCAAAGGTGGAGAGATGACAATTGGATCCACATGGATAAAATAAACCAGCCAGACATTGCCATCAACGTCTGTATTAAATACTCGGATATAACCGCCTCCTTCTTCGGGGGAGAGGGGACCAAAATCAAGACCTGAATTATGAAACCATGCTGAACTCTTACCGTTTATAAAGGGTAATTTAACTTGTTCTCCAGGGCTTGCATTTATATCAATGGAGTGTGCTCTTCTTAATTTAGGTATTTCGTTCGGATCAGTAATGAGAACTATGCGGTCTTTAGTGTGGGGATTACTGCACCAGCCGTAATTTGATCCACAATGTCCTCTCTCAATTGGTTGAGTCCCACGACATTTATTTACATTAAATCTATTATCTGACATAAATGAACCGCAGCTGATAACCCTAGTGCCATCTAGAGGACAAGAGACAACTGCTCCGCCAGCAACAGGTGGGGATGTTGCAATAGGTGCCAATGCCCCCGGGCCTGAAGGGACAAGTTTTGAGTACCAGTCTTTTATATTTTTAGGGAAGAACTTATTTGCTAAAAAGCTGCAAGGAGACAGTTTTGATTCGCTATACATGCACATAAAGTTAGCAAACTTATCATTTCCAAACCTGGAAAAGTTATTAAACAAGCACTTTAAGGATAAATCAATATCTGCTGTTGGTTGTCCCGGAGCACACCCCAGGGGGTCGCTATAGTTTGGTACGCCTTGGGCACCGGTTTCTTCAATCCAAAGGGTCAAGACAAAAGCTGGATTCCACCCATTGTTAATGCTTTGCTGAACAATTGTATCCCAGTTTGCAAGTTTTGCATTAGGCCAAAAACTTTTGACTTGATTTTTAATAACATCAGGATTGGAAACAGATATACTGGAATTTCGAAACGGGATTTTGTAATCTAAAGCTTGGCCTTGTCCAACTTGGGCAGGGGCTGGTTGGGTTCCCGGGGTTTGTGACGGGGCAAAACCTGTAAGAATACCTGCTGAAAGGAACAATCCTAAGAAAATAAAAACCAATAATCTGCCGGAGATAGCTATCCCGCGCCCCCTGGTCATTTGAGTGCCAATATCTGCTAAAGCATAGCCTCCTCTCAAAAGAGTCCCTCCCAAAAACTTCCCTCCTCCTCCGGCAATACCACCTAACAGACCACCACCGCCTCTGCCAATGCCTCCAAGCATGCCGGAAAGATTAGTACCAGCTCTTGTAAGGCCCTTTTTTAACCCAATGCCAGTTTTATTGCCTACTTCTTTTACTACCTTTTCTCCAATGATATTCATGTTTTTATTGGCAATAAATAATTTTGATCCTGGTGTTTCTTCTGGAGTATGGGGAATATCATGAATTACTATCTTAGGTGCAGCGTGAATAGAAGGAGTTGAGGGAAGATTTGGAATGCCTTGGTCAGCCATAGTGGATGAAGGTTCTCCAACTGGAGGCTGCTCAGCTTGTTCGCTCGTCTGTGCCTCTTGAGTCGGCTGTTCGCTTACCTCTTCTCCTGTTGATTTTTTTTCTAAAATTACCCTAAACTCTTCTTGTTGTTTTTGAGTAAATCCCGCCTTTGCCAGAAAATCTTCTTTCTTGCGAGGATCTTTTAGGTATTGAATTAAAGTATTAATTAGAGTGTTGTCGTCCTTAAACTGTTCTGCCTGAAATTGCGGGAGTTTTCTAAGCGAGGCAAGGGAGTTTGCTCTGATGGAGTAAGGAATATTGAAATCCGGTTTGTAGTTAACATCCTTTATTGCCTGGAAAAGTGTCTTGAGATTTTGAAGATCCCTTAAGTCCATATAGTTAGAGTATCATTAAACATTTTGTCTTGCCAATATCTCTTGAGGACTTGATGTAATCAGTTGATGTTCCCAGCCCGATGCTAAAATTTTCATTGCTGCATGGGTACTGCCTGCAAAAAATAAACCTTCTCCTACCCCTTCTGAAAGCAGAAGTCTTTGTTCTCCTTCCGAAAGATTAAAAAGTTGGGCTAAAAGATCAATTGATGCGGGTGCTTGCTTAAGGAGTACTTGTATGGATGAATTGGAAATAATTTCCTTGCCCCGCTCGGTTGCTAAAAAATCCTCAACATCCTGTGTTATGGTTGTCAGTCCTAAATAATACTTGCGGGCTCTTTTTGCCATGTCTACCAAAAAGTCGGCCGAGTCCGGAAACCTCATTAGATACCAGGCCTCATCAACAATAAGAATTCTTTTTTTTAGTTTGCTGCGGACTTTTGTCCAAATAAAATCTAAAATCATATGAATTGCCAAAGGCCGTAGTTGATCCGGAAGGTCTCTTACCGAAAAAACAGTAAATGAGTTTGTTATATCAATATTGGAATGAGCAGAAAAAATACCTGCCAAAGAACCCTTGATGAATCTCTCAAGCCTTGCTGATAGTTCCCCTGCAACTTGCTCCTCCATACCAATAAGGACTTTATACAGGTCCTCCATAAGAGGCGGGGTTTTAATTTGTGTTTTAGGATCATCAGTTATGCCCTTAAGCGCATAAGTTTGTTTTAAGGCTCTGTCCAGGATAGCTGCCTCTTGAGCAGATAAATTACCTAAAACGAGCTTTAAAAAAGAGGTTAAAGACAAAATTTTTCTGCCTAACTCATTTTCTCCTGTTACAGAAGTTCCTGACATGTCAAAAGGATTAATTTTGGCAGGAGAAGAGGTAGAGAAGTTAACAAATTCACCGCCTACTGCTTGTGTCAAAGGTAAATATTCTTGTTCAGGATCAATGATTAATATTTCAGTACCAAACATGAGTGACCTTAAAGCCTCAAGTTTAACTAAAAAACTTTTCCCACTGCCGCTTTTGCCAAAATAACAGGCATTAGCATTCTCCAGGGAGAACCTGTCAAAAAGAATTAAAGAATCATTATGCTCATTTATGCCATACATGATTCCTTCATTTGCAGTAAGTTCCGATGATGCAAAAGGGAATGTTGTTGCCAATGATGTAGTATCCATATTGTGAGTTAAGTTTAAAAGATCCGAACCTATAGGCAGTGTGGATTTGAACCCGTCTTCCATTTGAAGGGTTGTGGGTCTGGCAGTTATTGAAAGAGAAGCCAGTGTTGATTCAACAAGCTTGGAAGTGTTTCGTAATTCATCCAAATCTTTGGCAGGTACGCTTATATAAAGAGCAAATTGAAAAAATCTCTCCGTGCCCCTTACCAGCTCATCCTGCAAAGCTCGTGCGTCTTCCAGGGTAACCTGTACAGCAGGATCCATAGCTTTTCCTCTTTCAAGATCAGTTTGGATTGTTGCCTCCATTTCAGCAATTTTTCTTTTTAAATCATCGAGCACGCCTGCTGATTCTGACGGGTATATAAAGATGGATATAAAGAGCGAGCGGTCAAAAGAGATTAAGGGTTCCAGCCAGTTAGGTTCAACAAATCTTGGATATTTTGAAACAAAATATGTTCTTAAAAAACGATTATTAATTCGGACATGATTAAAATCAACCTCTATTTCTGAAGGAGCAAGAACATCAGAGATAGTTAATTGAGGAGTAGTTGGGTCTTTCATCCTTCCTCCAGTTCCTCCACCACAAAAGGATGGGTTTTTGATATGCTTGGCCGGGTTATTGGTGGAGGCATGGAGGGTGGAGGCTCTTTTTTGGGAGTCTTAACTACCTGGGGACTTTTTAATGTGGCGGGCTGGGTTTGTCTTGAATGGATCGGGGCAAAACTTGCTTCATTGTATATGTCAAAAAAAAGTTCTGTTAGTTTATCGGAAGTTAACTGGGTTGCTTTAAGCCCGGCTCTTGCAAGCTGCCTTATTACCTGATCACGTCTTGGCAAAAGAGTGGTTTTAATCTTTTGTCTAAGTGTTTCTCTGCTTGTTATAAGACCAAGCTCCAGTTTAAAAAGAGGAATAACAACATAGAATTTTTTATCCAAAACCTCCCTTTCCTTTATAAGGGTTTGGATAAAAAGTCTGTAATTTACCATCATTTTGGAAAGCAGGGTATTAGTTTGAGTTTGTTGGGCTTTATCTAAAAGATTTAAATATGAGGAGATATTTAGCCTTTTTGAGTGAATCATAATTTGAATACTGAAAGATAGCGAATTTAGCATTTGAGCAAAGCTTACGATAATTCCAAGCTGTTCTCTTTCAGATAAAAGTCCAAAATTTACAGCAGAGACCTGCAGCACAAGTGCGCCGCCGCCGGTCTTTAATAGCACCATGTCATCTACTATATCTTTAATCGGTATATGATCCTGCGTTGTATTCATACCCTGGCTGCTTCTTTTGCTGTGATCATAAGAGGCGGTAAAACCTCTCCTGTTAATTCAATTTGCAAAACATCAAAACTAAAATTTTCTTTCTCAAGCTCCAAAGTATATACGCCATTAGGCAAGGGAGTGGAGCCTGTGAATTGACCCAGTCTGTTAGTTTTTAACGCTCTGACAGGTAAACCTTCCTTATCATGAATTACCGCAATCACTCCTTCCAGATAGTTTCCGCTGTTGTCTTTTGTAATACCGTTTATTACATTAGGGAAAGTAGTTAAAGCCACCTGCTGGGGTTTTGGTTTAGTGAGCATGACAATCTTTACGACCTTGGGCATCTCTAACGGCTTAGCTCTCTCTTTCTCGGGGCCTGCAATAACATCAAGCTGTCCCTTTATTTGGGATGCCTCCATCATCAACTTTTGCAAATTTGAGAGGATATCATTTACTTGATTTGTATAATCAATAGGTATGGGTGTTGGTTTTTGAGCCTCGGATCTAATCTGGCTTAAAGTTCTTTCTGTCTGGATAATCTGCATCTGCAGGTTTTGTGCCTCTCTTGCCAGATCAACTGTTTTTTTAAGTTCATCCGGGGTCGGAAGGTCGGAAGGAGCAGAGGTGGGAGGGATGGATGTGGGAAATGGGACAGCCGAAGGGGTAGAGATTTGAGTCGGCTGCTCGCCTCGTGAAGCCTCGCCGAAGGTGGGCGAAGCGGGTAAACTTGAAAGATAAGTTATATACCGGCTTTGGAACAGCGGATCCTCTTTGTAAATCTTATTATTTTTACGCCATACCCTTTTTGTTGGGGAGTATATTGTTTTTAGGAATGCTGCCAGCCAATAATCCAAAGGCCTTGAGCCTACCCCCAAAAAGGCAAAAGCAGCGCCTAAAGAAGCAAAGATAAGAATCAAGGGCCAGGCCAAAAGAGGGTAAGGTGCTGCAAAAAATACAAAGATAATGTAGGCTAAAGTTGAACCGGTTGCCAAATAGACAAACTGTTTTAAGGTCATGTCTCCAATTAGCCTGAACTCAAATGATGAGATATTTTGCGGGATAGGGTGGGGTTCCATAAAATAGGTTATACAGCGTGAAAAACTACAAGTCTAGTAGTAAAAAATGGATCAATTCAGAATAATTCAGAACAAATCAGCTAAAATCAGATAGATCGGACAATAGATAGATCAGAAGTATCAGATAGACCGGAATGTTATACTAAAAGTATGATTTATGATGTTACTGACCTAGATGTTTATAATCGTGCTATAGGAGCATTAGATCTGGTTTATCCGGCCTCTCCATAATCCGATACACTGATTTCATCCGATCTTTTCTGAAGTTTCTGAACTTACTCTCGTCAGGATTCTATCAGAATTAAATCAAGCAGTTCGACTTCGCTCACTGTAAACTTGTGGACAAAAGATCAGATTTTGAAAATCCTGAGCATAGTCGAAGGATTGACAGCTGATCTTTGGAAGTTCTATGCTAAAAATGCCATAGAATTTCCTGAAAGGAAAAATATATGGCACAAGAACGTATGGCAGAAGAAACATCAGGACCAGGTACAGAAGGACCCCCTCAGGCAGGGGGAAGTCCTGATATCCAAAGATCAATAGCAGGCCCGGATGCTCCCAGCTGGGGTGGAGCAGATGCAAATCCCCCGGCATGGGGTGGCCAAAACCCTTTGGAGACCCTTAGAGGCCAGCTTACAACTCCAGAAACTGAATTAAATCCTGAAGGGAAAAAGCCAGAAGAGGTAGTATCCATCATGCAAAGGATAGATACAGAGGAAGCTGCTACAAGAGAAACTCATAAAGAAGTTTTCCAGCAGGCTTGTGATGTTTTGAAGACTTATGCTCACAAAAGTAAGCTTCTTGATTTAGACACAAAGACTATAAACCTGGAAAGAGAGCTTGATAGAGCTGATCAAGCTGTAATTGATCAAGTTGATACTCAAAACCCACGGCAAGGTATGGTTCTACAAGGACTACTAGATAGTCTTGATTCTACGGAGGAGGAATTAACTAGAGTAGTCAATACCTTAGGGGATGATCAATATGAAGGATTATTCTCAAAAGAAGGTTGGGAGCAGTTCAAGAAAACAAGAGAAAAACTTCAACAGGAAAAAACTAATTTTGAGCAACAGATAACCGGTATGACACCTCAGAACTTTCTGGCCGAGAGAAATCAGAAAAAAAATGCCATAAGGCAGGCAAAAGAAAAAGCGGTGGAAGACGACAGGGTAGATAGAGAGAAAGCCATAAAAGAGCAGCGCGCAGAACCTGAAAAATGGGAGTTAGAGTTAGAACAATTGCTCCTTCAAGATGCTGAACCTACCATAACACAACCTGGTAAAACAACTTTTGCCGAGCAATTGGAGTTTTTCCGAGAACAGCAAAAATTGAAGGATACAGGAGATCCTAATTTTCAACAACAAGATTTGGATCAAGCAAGAGAAGGCTTAAGCTGGTATTTGCATCAGGCAAGGAGAGTGGGAGTTTTTGATGATTTAGAGGAGAGGCTGGATCATAAATATCAGGAATGGGCTAGCAGTTTATTGCCTCATCGCGAGATGAGCCAACTGGATATGCTGACAGATTCACCGGGCCGTTTAACCCAGAAAACTTTTGCCGAGATAGAAGATGAAATTATTGAATATTTTAGCGCTCTTTTGGACAATAATAAATCTCAATATGTGGAGCATTCCGCACGCTGGGATCTTCTTCAAAGAAGAGGGCTAACATCTGCAGCAAGACAAGCCTTGCAAGGAATTAGAGGGGAATTTATCAAAAGGGCTCAAGCCCAAATTGAGGATTCTCTTTTAAACTTTGACCTGCCGGATAGGATTTCCGGTGAGTGGAATGTTCACAGAATAGAAAGAGTGATTACAGAGAGAAGAGAAAGACAGGCCTTAGAGGCAGGAATTGAACCTTGGTTTAGAGAAGAATCTTATTACAGGATCAAATTACTTGGAAATACCAGACAAGAAATAGAATTGGGCGCGGATCAGGCGGCTGAAAACATTACCCAAAGCGCTACCACCTTTGATATTAGCGCTATCCAGCAAAGAATGGAGATGTTGCTAAAAGCTTTAAGAGAAAAATCAACTGACTTACAAAGAAGTGAAAGAATTTCCAAAAAAGATGCGGATGATTTAATTGTACAGATGGAGGATTCAGTCACTAATAAAATTGATTTTTTCATATTAAACTGGGCTGGGGAGAATCTACAAATGGATTTATTCAATTCATTTTTAGAACAAAGGATGCGTATTCGGGGAGTTGAAAAATTAAGACAGATGCCTTCTATGAATGACGGTCTAGTGGGTATAGCATTATCACTGCTGCTTTCGGACCAGTACAGACTCTATTACAGACCTCAAGGCTTTAAAGGTCAATTGTTTGATGATGATACAACCCATAAATATCTTCGCGACTTACTGGAAGAGCAGCTTATAAGCAAATTAATGGAGTATGAGTTAAAAGGAGGAATTGATGAAAAAACAGGTAGAGAGGATGAAGAAAGAACCCGCGCTAGAGCAAATTTAACCACAGTGACTACAGCGGATCAATTTTTATCAAATTTTGAGCGTAGAGAGGCTCCTGATATAAGATTAAAGCGAATCAGCGAAGATTATAAACAAGACTCTAAGGAAGTAGAGGGAAAAAAGGAAAACAATCAAGCTACTTTTGAAGACCTAGCAAGGCTGAGAGTAGCACGGAAAGTATTAGCTTCGGAACAAAGCAGATTTCAGGAAGTGAAGAGAAGGGCTACCAGTGCTTTTGGTATTGCAGCTCAAGTGATGAATATATTTGGTGAAGCAGCGGAGCTTGGATCTCCATCAATTAAAATGGACAACGGTGATTATATAAGAGTAGATGATGCCGTTTTATTTTATAAATACGTTATCTTGCAGGCTGCTAAGGAGTACGGAGAGCAATACGGCGCAGAGGATAATTTAGCGTTTATCAGGTGGAGAAGCAGAATGTGGATTGATAGGTGGAAAAACGCCGGATTAAATAGAGCAAATACTGATAATAAGTTTCACATAACTCTAACCAATGGTAGAACAATACCAATTGAGTTGCAGAGAGGATTTGAAGAAACAGGATTAAGTAAGGAAGAATGGAGCGCTTTTCAGGATGCGGTAAAGAAAATAAGAGAGAGTGGCTATAATGCGACAATTAAAATAAAAGTTAGACAGCAAGACGGCACGTATCAGGAAGAGGAGAAAAGGTTTGAAGAAATTATTAAGATGGATAGTCTTAGGCCGGTTAATAATAATTTCCTGGCTGATTATAAATCATCCGAAAGCCAGATTAATAACGAGGTGGTATTGGAACAGGTGGCCAAGGGTAAACTGCCAGCCATAAGAAATGTACTTAGAAGATTGGGATTAACCGGAAGGCAGGGTATTGAAGGTAATACCACGCAACAAAGAATTGATAATCTGACCCAGATGATTGAGGATTCCCGGTCTTTGTATGCTGAATTGGAAAGACTTGCCTATTTTGAAGCAACTCATGGATTGCCAACAGAGGAAATACTAGATCCCAGGATGCTTCCTTTTTCAGCAGACAGAATTGACTATGGTTTTCAAAATCAGTCTTGGGGAGTAAAAAGACTGCATTATCTTAAGGCCTTTTGGTATACCAATTTGAGAAGAACAGTCCCAAGAGGAGTAGATTTAATACATGCCATGCCATTTTCAATGGGTAGCCTTTCCCAGGAAATGACTTTTGAAAATATTCTGGAGCTTGCATTAAACGTCAATACTAAAACAAATGGTATGGAATCTGTTGATAATCCCGCGCTTACTATGTTTGCTGATAGGCATAAAGATTTGGTTTATCTAAGAACTAGCTCAGAGGGAGGGGTAGATTTGGAGAAGGGTAGAATATGGGGGTTTCTAGAAAAACTATTAGTGGATGCTAATGCTTTATGGGCTGTAATTGAAGGGGTTATGCCCGGTGTTACACCTGAGCAAGCTGTACTCATGTTGACCCGTGGTCTAAAGGAGCTTACTGAAAATAACAAGGAAAAGATTGTAAATGCATTATGGAATGAAGGTAGAGGACATCTTGGCAGGTTTGCTCCGATTGTTCAGGGTACTGAAAAATTATATGGGGAAGACAGACAAGCCTTATCTTCCGGTGCAGGATTTGACGAGAATGAAAAGTTTGCTTTAAGGTTTTTAGAATGGCTGCTTTCAGAAAAAAGAGCAACTGAGGAGCATGCTGAAAGAGAAGAAGCTGGTATGGAAGCTTATTCTGAAGTTGCAGATATCATTAGATTTATAACAAGTCCTGGTTCATATAGAGCAGTATACAAAACAGCAGACGGTAGGAGTGTACATAAAGTAGTAGATAAGGAGGTGTATAGAGTAGAAGGAGATCATCAGGAATTTACAAAAGATAAGCTGGTTTTAGATTTGGAAAAGAGTTTTAGTATTTGGGATGAAGTATGGAGAAAATTAACACCAAGTCACAATATCCGCTTACCTGTCCGTGCTCCTGAACCTACATATGCAGGTTAATACTTTATCGAATCCGGACAGGCTGTTGTCTCCTTAATGCTCCAGCTATACCAGGTTTTCGATAAACATAATATCCCAGCGGATCATTTGGTGCTGGTATAATCTCATATGTATCCCCAAGAGATTGGCCTAAAGGACCGAGGGCCCTGCCTGTTTGTCCTGGAGCAGCCCCTAATCTTCCGGCATAACCTTGCCCGGCTCTGGTTGATCCAGAAATTTCTTGACCAATCAATTGCCCTGCTTGACCCATTCTTCCAATTGTTCTGTTTATTATATCAGGAATGGCAGGGGTTGCCAGTAAGGCTCCATAAGCTAATAAAATTCTAATGAAATTTAGATCTAATCCACCAAAAAGCGGCAGTGTTTGGGGTCCGGCTACTCCTGGGCTTGCAGTAATTCCAAATAATTGCCCTGGTGCAGTATTTGTTCCCCAAAGATAAGCCACAAAATAGAAAACCGCAAAAACTGCCGGGAAAGCCAAAACATTAGCCAGCATATTTAATATCCAGTTTGTTGCAACCCCTTGTCTCCCTGGGAGTGCAGCTGCTAAGAATTGGAAAGGAGCGGTTACTGTTAGGAAGATGATACTTAAGAAGCTATTAATCAGACGAAGTAAGAGTTTAAACATGGCATAGATTAAAACCGCTATTGCAACAAAATAAATAACAAGACTGAAAGTAAAAGTAGGATTGGCAAAAGCGGGGATTCCTAAGACACTTCCCCCAATAACTTGGCCGGCAAGCCCTGTTAACATGCCACAAAACGGGGCAATTGCAGCACCGATACCTCCTGCCGGTGCCGTTAAAGTACCTGCCACAGCAGCACAAATTCCTGCACCACCAAGGCTCCCAATAGGTCCTCCTATTGAAGCTCCTGTTTGGAAACCTATTACTCCAGCCAGAAGCCTAATCCAAAACTGAACCCCGCCATCTAAACTATTAAAAACCGAACCTAAAGCACCCGATATATCTCCAACACTAAGCATACCCACAAATTTACTAAAAATTGTTCCCACATTATCTCCAGCAATATCTTGAGCAAGTTTTGGAGGCGAGCCTGTTTGTGCAGCACTGAAATAATGCCCCACAACGTTAACTCCCAAAAATGCAGTGTCAGTAAGTAAGGCTGCAAAGAAGTAGGAGAAAGTTATTAGGATAAGGCCAATTACAAGGCCTGGTAAGGCTGCTTGGGCTGTAATTACTGTTTGGGGATTTATTCTTTGCCTAAACATTACCATAAAGCCAATGATTACAAAAATTATTATCATAATTACATAAGAAATGTTTCTTGAAACCTGCCAGAGTTTTAAAATAGGACTTAAAACCTGGGCTCCTGAACCAACAACTTGGGCATGAGCTGGTTTTACAATTCCTAAGCCTTCTCCAACTGATGCCAGATAATCTATGGTTCTAACCGGAGGATTCATATAAAGACCTGCTATAAGACCTGTTGTTGCCCCTAAAAGGCCTCCGGATAAGTTAGCTGATGAAAGTATTGGTACTCCCTGAATTGCTCCCTGGGCATTTTGGGTAATCTGATAAGTAAGACATGGCTGGCCAATTATGGATGAACCAATAGAGAGACAGGAGAAAGTATGGAATAGGTTATGAACTAAAAGATCAGTATAGATGGGGGAGGTAGGAGGAATTGAGGATGGAAGCTGGAAACTGGAAGCTGGATTTTGAAGCTGGAGGGTAGAAGACGGAGTGGAGGATTGGGCATGGACAGGACTAGGTAAACTCAAAACGCAAATGTTAAATGTCAAAACTATAACTAAAAATCTCAAAACTTTTGAGATTTGAAATTTGAGATTTTGCAGCATATCTTAAGAGTAAAACAAAATGATTAACTTTTGCAAGTTTTATGGTTGGCACCAGTCTTTACCTCCTGGCACAATTATGCATAGAGCTCTTATATTAAAAACCGTAACCTCTATTCCTGTAAATGTTTGGATAAGCTGTAGAATAATCCAGGCTATTGCTAAAAATAATATCCCTAAAAGAGCCCATGTTACTGTTAAATGGGCCGCTTGTATTGCTTTTGGTTCCCCACCTGAAGTTATATATTTTATTCCTGCAAATATAAGCAGAACAAGGGTAGCTATAAATCCCAAGCCAACAACAACAGAAACTAAAGAAGAAAAAACCTGTTCAATTTCAGCTAAACCTGCAGGGTCAGGGCCCATATTTATGGAGCTGGAGTAGGTATTTTGAAATCAAGGACATTAAAGCCCAGGAACTGGCCTGCTACCTGGAATAGTGCAAAAGCTATTGCCAAAATAGCAAGACCGACTAAAGCATTAATAATTCTTCCCCTTGCTTTTCCAACGGCATCCTTGTCTCCGCCTGATGTTATCCACTCAAATGCTCCCCAAACAAGCATAAAAAGTACAACAATGACTGCTACGATAAAAAGCAAAGCCAGAGTATTTTGAATAAAATTACCCAAAGTACCAAAGCCTACAGGCTTGCCGTCAATTACAGGTCTTTCTATTTTAATTTGTCCAGGATCTTGAGCAAAAGCTGGCATACCAGTAAGAAGATATAAAAAGGTAGAGGCTATGGAAACTATTTTTTTCATTGCATCTTAATCTTACTCATAGAGAAATTTACTTGTCAAGTCCTTACTTCAAGGAGTAAAGAATTTGAAGCCTGTAAACTGACCCAAGATCTGAATAATTGCATATGCTGCGGCAAAAAGAAGAATTCCTACAACTGCATTTATTATTTTATCCCTTGCTCTGGCAATTTTTTCCTTATCACCTTCTGAAGTCATCCAGTCAAATGCTCCCCAAAGGATCATAAAGATAAAAACTATTGCAGCAATAACATAAATAAGCCTAACCAGATTAGTTAAAAATTGACTGATCCCTGCTGTACCTGATGGATCTGGTGCAGTGAAAGGTATAAGTGCAGGAGGAGGACTTATGGTGCCAAACTTACACTCAACGCGGTCTTTATCAGCTCCAGTGCAATCCAAAGCAGAAACAGAGGGAGTAAATACTGAAAGAAAAAAATAAATAAATATAGTTATTGTAATAAGAATTTTCATCCGATTAATCTTAATTCATTTATACCAAACAACTTAGATAATAAAAACTGTATTATTAGAAAAGCAAATATTAAGATTAGAAACCCAATTATTGCATGGTTTATCATATTTCTTGCTCTTTCAATCTCTTCTTTATTCCCTCCTGCCTTAAGATAAAAAAAAGCTCCAATTAGAAAATATATTATAACTATTGCGGTAGTAACCTCAAATGCCGGAACAACAAGCTTTGAGGTTGCCTCACCAAGGGAACGGATATCTCCGAAGCCGAATTTCTCGCCGATAGGTACTGGAGATTGAGCATGACTAGGGTATAGGGTATAGGGTATAGGGTATAGAAAAATAAATGCTAGTAAAAAAATTGTTATTAAGCTAAACCCTAACCCCCAAACCCTAGTTCCTTTCATCAAAATGGTAGTCCTCCTTTCGCCGGAAAAATCTGTCCCGCATATGTAGCTATAGTATAAGCCATTACTGTTACCAAAAGCCCAATTAAAGCCCATTTTATTTTTTCCCTGGCTTTTGCCAGGTTTTCCTTTTCCCCGCTGGCAAAAATATATGCCCAGGCTCCCCAGATAAGATAATAAAAGCTTAAAAAAGCGGCAATAAATATGGAAATATTTAAAAGGCCGGAAACAAGAGCTCCCAAGTCTGGAATCTGTGGAACAGGATTATCTATATCCTCACCGCCGGGAAGTTTTAAAGCCAATTTGTTCATAGCGACTCTCTTTCATCTTCCGAATCCAGGTATATCCAGTATACCAAATCCAATTATCTGAAGCAGTAGTACGGAAAATATGACAAACAAAAGTCCTATTACAGCATTAGTTAACCTGTCTTTCCCTGCTGCTAAAGTCTCAGGATTTCCTGCGGATGTTAACATCTGAAATACCCCCAAAAGCATCATTAAAAATGCCAATCCTCCTCCTATTCCAAGGCCAAACTTTAAGAAATCTTTTACAAGTTCTACAGGATTGGTGTGTATACAGCCAATAGCAGTCTGAAAGCCAGGATTATTTGCATCCCCGCACGAAATCCCTCCTGCTAAAGCACAATCAACATGTTTGTTTGGATCAAAACCAGGGTCGCTTTTAGATTTGCATACCTTTTTAATAGTGGTAGTGGGTTGTATTCCAAAACGGCACTGTTTACCCTTTCCAATTGTCCAGCAAGTATATTGTGAACAGGCCGCTCCACCTGATTGACAATTAGCATCAATTGAGCAGAGTGCATTTTCTTTACTGCAGATATTTGCTGGGTTTTGACACTTTCCAGGAGTGCGGCCAGCGACTAATCCAATACATTGATAATCATTACATCCAGGCTGTGCCTGGCAGGTACTAGGGTCTTGGTTACAGTTAGATCCTTCTTGGGGACATAGCTGTGTTGCTTCTGGTACACATTCGCAACGATCAGTAGTACCATAAATAGGATGGGGTTTATAGCCAGGCTTTGTACAATTATCCTGGACGTCCTTTCTAATTCCTCCTCGTGGACCGATTGGTACTCTAACTACATCGCATGAGCCTGAATTAGGTGGGAGGTTAGGAATTGGTGCCGGAGGGGTATAATTTGGATTACATGTCTCATCCTCCAATTCATCAACTATCACAGAAAGGTCATCTGCACATGTATACCCGGTCCGATAACCAGGTGTGCTACTACATTCTCCAGACCATGAGTCGCCTATATTGCGTAGGTTACTATTTTGATCAACACACACCTGACGGCACGAGGTATCATTTGGGTCTCCGCTGGGGCAATCTTCAGCCGACACTGATTTGACAAAAATAATGCAAAAGATCAAAAAGCAAAGGCCTGAAAAAAATATTTTTCCCATTATTTTTAGCTTAGCACAACTTTAATTTAGGGTCTATAGAGTAGGAGTGAGTAAGACCTCGGATATTTTTTCGAAGTAATTTTGTATAGTAACTGTTTCAGATACATGCGGTAAAGGAAAGATTTTTTTCACTTTTCCCTGATCGACTTTAATCTCGAAAACTGTATAATTTTTTTTATAGTCCTCTATCACAACATCAACCTCTTTCCCGCCATATTCTCGGTAAAAATATAGATTTACTTTAATATTTGACACTATGCGCCATTTTTCAATCTCTGAGATAATAAAATTTTCAAACAACCCTCCTTTATCGGGACGCAGCACTAAATCCCGGAAATCTTGAACCAGGATATTCCGAATACCTAAATCATAAAAGTAAAGTTTTCTATTTTCAGATACCGCTTTCCTTATGTTGGTCCTAAATGAAGCCAATGGAATTAAGATATAGTTTTTTATAAAAATCTCAATATAATTGGAAACTGTTGAGGGGTTTGCACTAAGTGAGTCCGCTATTTCTCGAATTGATACCTCGCTTCCAAGTTGCAAAGCAATTTTTGTTAAAATATCCTTGGCCAGTTTAGTATTTTTTAATTGATAAATATCAATTACATCTTTTAAAACATAGGTATCAAGAATATTTTGTAATAGGTCAATGCGTTGCGTTTCAGATAGTTGGTCTTGTACATATACTTCCGGGTAAGCACCGAATATTTGAAGTTTGTGTGCGAGATTTCGCTCGTATGCTGGCTTTTCAGATTGCCAAACTCCCTCATTTTCAGCTATCTCAAAAACAGACAAAGGCAAGCAGTAGGTTTCAATAAATCGTCCTGCCATTGTATCGAAGTCTTTAGATTTTTGCCGAAGCTCACTACTGCCGGTTGCAATAACCTTTACCCTAAACTCATCGTGAAGAATCTTGAGCATTACTGTTACTTCTGGATAGTTTTGTACCTCATCAATTAAAATGATTTCGTTTTCTTTAACAATTTTTTCAAGAATTTCCCTTCTGGGAGCAAACTTTTCCCTATCTGACTCAAGATCAAAATTAAATTTTGTAACGCCTAAGTTTTTTGCTAATTTATTAAGAAGTGTTGTTTTTCCTGAGCGTCTTGGTCCCCAGACGTAAAGCACTTTATAAGTTTCTCCTTGCAGATATTGGTTTATTATATTCTCAATTGCCCTTTTTAACATACATTTACTATATCATTTTACTACTAATTTGTATTATGTCAATATACAATTTACTACAAATTTGTACAGTCTAGCTTGGACATTATTTTCAGCTTACCACAAGTTTTAATTAGGGTCTAGTAATTAGGCACTAGGTACTAGAATAAAAGAATTAGGGTTTAGTGATCAATCTGCTAATTAATTTATTTAACATCTTTTGAACTTCTGTAAGTAGGCTACTAATTTCTTCAAATTCTTTTAATGTTAAAAAATCAAGCTCTTTCGACTGGTAGCTTTGAATATTTTGATAGTTAGTTTAAAAGCTTTTTGCCAAACCGTTAATTGCTGATAAGAGGTTAACATAATTTAATCTTAGCATCTAATACATGTTAAAATTAAATGCATTCTCAAATTTTAGCATGCTTACTTTTATGAGAAAGATTATCCTGATTTGCCTTTTGTTATTTTTTTTTCTATACCCTATACCCTATACCCTATACCCTACCTTTGCTGATGAAATAGAGGACCTGCAAAGACAAATTGATGAGCTTTCAAAATCCAGGGAACTTTCTGTTAATGCCACCAAGCCTTTGGAAGGACAACTGGATTCCTTAAGGCGTCAGCTTGCTCAAATTCAAGCAAACATAGACGGCCTGACAGATGGGATTAGGCAAAAACAGAAGGACTTGGATGTAAGGGAAGATAAATTAGCCCTGCAGCAGGCGCTTTTGGAGGAAAGAGTTAAAGCATATTATATTCGCTCATATTTAACTGATCCACTTTTAGTAATTCTGTCTTCCATACAATCAGGGGATTTATTTAGAGAACTATCTTACCGTCAATCAGTAACGCGTGAAGATCGGCAGATTATTTCCTCCATAACAGGCGAGGTTGTTGACCTGCTGACTCAAAAAGACAAACTAGAGAAAGATAAAGCAAGGCTTGCTATTTTGCAAGCTGAAGTTGACAAAAATGCAAAGTTTTTGGGCGGAGAGGTAGCAAAAGCCAAAGTTTACCAGGCAGAACTTTCCTCTAAAATTGCTCAACTTAGCGCAAGACAGCAACAAATTATTGCTCAACGTCAGGCCTCTTTGAATCTGCCAACCTCACTGGGGGCAGGTCCGCTTTTTTGTACTGATGATAGAAAGTTAGATCCAGGGTTTTCTTCTGCCTTTGCATTTTTTACCTATGGTATTCCGCACAGGGTAGGTATGAACCAATATGGGGCATACGGCAGGGCACAGGCAGGGCAAAATCATGAAGATATTTTAAGAGCATACTTCCAGGATTTCTCATTTGAACAAAAGCCTAATATAAATATTTCTGTGCAAGGTCATGGATCAATGCCTTTGGAAACCTATCTTTTGGGTATTTATGAAATGCCGGATTCCTGGCCAATTGAAGCTTTAAAAGCACAGGCCATTGCCGCCCGCTCTTATGCCCTTGCCTTTACAAACAATGGGCAGTCTGAAATCTGCACCAGCCAGCTTTGCCAAGTTTACAAAGGCGGCAATAAAGGAGGAAATTGGGAGCAGGCCGTACAGCAAACAAATGGCAAAACAATGGTTTCAGGAGGATCGCCTGCAAAAGCCTGGTATTCATCAACAGACGGGGGCTACACTTTTACCTCGGGAGATGTTTGGGGCTCAAACAGATCTTTTACAAAAAGATTAAGGGATACAGCAGGGGATATTGGAGGGTTCGGGGATCTTTCTTCCAAATCATATGACAAAGACTCCCCATGTTTTTATGCGGCTCAAGGGTTTCGCAGTCAGTATGCAAAATCCGCATGGTTAAAAAGTGAGGAGGTTGCGGACATTGCTAATGTAATAATGCTTGTGAAGATGGATTCGGGCGTATCGGCGCACATATACCAGACAGACAAACCCAATCCTGAAGGCAGTGATACCTGGGACGAGGGCAGAGTGAAACAGGAAGTAAGAAACAGGGGCAATACCCCGTTTAACAGTGTTTCATCGGTTTCTGTAGCAGCTGATTTTGGAAGCGGTATGGTTACATCTGTTAGTGTTTCAGGAGATAAAGGTTCGGAGACATTTAACGGCACGGAATTTAGAAATTTCTTTAACCTAAGAGCTCCTGCAAATATTCAAATTGTCGGACCGCTTTTTAATGTTGAGCAAAAGTAGTATACTTTTGCCATGTTCCCTGCATATGTAGAAAATCCTTTAAACTGCCGTTTTGAAGGTCAGGACGCGGACGAAAAAATACTTCTTCTTTTAAGAGCTCATCCTATTACAAATTTGAATTGGGTTATCCCCGCAATTGTACTTCTTTTTACCCCCTTTTTTATTCCTGCGGTTTTTTCATTTCTTAATTTGAATATAGCATCTATCCCTCCCTCGTTTGGGATAGTTTTTTTAATAATTAATTTTCTTTTGATTATGACGGTTACTTTTGAAGGCTTCCTGCACTGGTACTTTAATGTTTATATTGTGACTGATAAAAATATAGTTGACTGCGATTTTCATTCAATTCTTTTTAAAAATATTGATGTTGCACCCCTTCGAAATATAGAAGATACTTCATCCTCTATGGGCGGTATATTAAATTCTCTCTTTCACTACGGTAATGTATTCATCCAGACAGCAGGAGCATCAAGAAATATTGACTTCCATTCTGTTCCAAGACCACACCATGTGGCTGATTTTATTTTAGATGAGGCTCATAAACTCTATGGAAATTAATATTTTTACATCAGCTGCTTTTTTACTTCTAGTAAAAACTGCAGTTTTGATAATTCTTTTCTTTTACGTTATATTCGCCCTGATGGTTATAAGGCAAGTTGATCTTATGAGTAAGACAATTATTACAACAACTTCAAAGATTTTGTCTGCAATCGCAATTATTCATGCGGGTTTTGCAATAGGACTGATTGTTTTAGCCTGGGGAATCTTGTGATGAATATAAATGTTCTATGCGAATAAAAGTTGTTCAGATTGTTGGTTTAAACACTGATCAAAAGGCTGCGCAGGTTCTTTCTCAGCAAAGAGAAGAAGAATCCTTTTTGGCTGTTTTACAGCTTACTTCCGATGATGCTTTTACAAAAGGTAGACTGATCCTTTCTGAACTTGCTGATTTTTACTTTGACTTCGAATCCGGCTCTGCAGGAGAGAAGCTGAATAATACTTTTTTGGAAGGCCTTAAAAAATTTGGATTAGCGGACAGCTTTGATTTGGTACTGGGTTCAATCTCTGGTAAAGTGCTTTATCTAATTGGAAAAGGTGATTGCGAAGTTTATCTGAAAAGATCCGATGAATTATCCCCGCTCCTTAAATTAGGCTCCGAACAACAAATTATTTCCGGATTTTTACAGCCTGCAGACAAAATACTCTTAGCCACTAAAAGTTTAACTACATTTTTGGGTGACGGTTTGGATAAGTCGTTAAGTTTATCTTTAGATGCCTTTGAGGAAGAAGTTTCTTCGCAAGTTGCAGCAAGCCCTTTGCCGGATGAAACCGAATACTCCTCTGTAGCAGGTTTGGCTGTAGAGGTAGGACCAGACGAGGAAGATAAGGATATCATTCAGTTGCCAAAAGAGGAGGAGTCTCAATATGAAACGACGGAAGATATGGAGAATCAGTATGCAAAGAGTGCAATCATTAAAAATATCCTTTCAAATCAGATGAAAACCCTAGTTTATAAACTCCATAAATTATTTCCAAAAAGCGGCAGAGGCAGGCTATTTTTAGCTTGTGGTTTGGTGATTATTATCGGATTAGGCGTAGGACTTCAATATACAAGCAGTCGGGATAAGGAGCGCAGATTGCAGTTTAATCAAAGCTTGCAATCTGCCACAGATGACTTTGCTGCGGCAAAGGGATTATCTTCCCTAAATCCCTCGGAGGCAAAGATCAAACTTGAGGGGGCTAAGAATAAAATCGCAGCTACACTAAAATTATATCCAAACAGTCAAGAAGCAAAAGATCTAAAGAAGCAAATTGAGCAAGAAGAGGGTTCAATTTTGCAGCAGTATGAGCTTTCTGAATTCCCCCTGTTTTTGGATTTGGATCTTATTAAAAAAGACTTTAAAGCTCAAAATTTGAGCCTGTCTGCAGGCAAAATATTACTTCTGGACCCAGATACAAAAACTTTAGTTTCGGTAGATCTTTCAAAAAAGAGCCACGAGATTCTTTCCGGAAAGGAAAAGTTGGGAGATGCAAAATATGCGTCAGTAAACGGTAGTCTGGTTTTTATTTACTCAAAAGATAAAGGCATTATTAGAGTTGATGCAGGTGACAAAAAAGATACGGAAGTTGCAAAACCGGATTCAGATTGGGGGGGGATTAAAGATATAGTGGGTTTTGCAGGTAATGTATATCTTTTGGATGTTTCTAAAAACCAAGTATGGAAATATTTACCAACATCAACCGGCTATTCTGATAAGAGAGAGTACTTAAGTAAAAATACAAAGGCGGATTTTTCAGGCACTTTGCGGATGCAGATTGAGTCTTCGATCTATGTTTTAAAGCAAGGCGGAGAAATTTTACGTTTCACAAGAGGAGAAAAAGACCACTTTTCTTTAGGAGGTCTGGAAAGGGCTGTAAAAGATCCAAAGAGTTTTTTTGTTTCATCCGACACTGATAATCTATATGTTTTGGATTCAGGCAACTCACGCCTTTTGATTTTAACAAAAACAGGGGAATACAAAGGGCAAATAACAGGGAATAAATTCGGGACAGCATCTGATCTGGTTGTAGATGAGAAGGGGAAAAAGGTATATTTACTTGATGGAAGCAAGATTTATACGGTAGACTTGAAATAGTGAGAATCGTCAACAAAAAAGCTCTCCATAATTACCATATTCTTGAGCATATAGAAGCTGGAATTGTCCTTTCTGGTGGCGAGGTTAAGTCTATCCGTTCCGGCAGGTTGGATCTGGGTGAAGCTTATGTCAGGATCTTAAATGGAGAAGCATATCTGGTAAATGCCAACATACCAAACTATCAGGGAGCAGGAGGCAAGGAATATGATGCTACACACTCAAGGAAACTGCTCCTGCACAAAGATCAAATAGATTCTTTGGCTGGAAAAGTATCTGGAAAAGCTACAACTTTAATTCCTGTTTCAATCTACGAGAAAAATAATAGGTTTAAAGTTGAAGTGGGGCTTGGAAAATCTAAAAAAGAGTTTGACAAAAGAAAGATTTTAAAAGAAAAAGACCATGCACGCCGTGTTGAACAAGAACTAAGAGGGAAAGCCTAGGTATGCCTGTCTGCAACAACATATGCCCCGTATGATTCAGGCTTAGTTTTGGCAACATAGCCGTTGCCTGAAACCATGCCTACAACTTCCTTAATCATATCCCTTGTTGCCCCATTTGGTCCAACATCAATATGGATCTCAAGATCATATAAGCCGTCGGGTACTGCCTTTCTAATAAGGGGGATGAGATTTTCTGCAAGAGAAAGTGACAGGAGAGTTTCAGTATAAATTCGGTCTCTTAAAAACATTTTTTGCACTCTTTTTTCTTTACTCCAGAAATACCGTCCTCCTAAACCAATCCTATGGATTACAACTGCAGTTACAAAAAAGATTTCAGATGATCCGTTGTTCCCCCTGATTTGAGAGTCAGTACCTATTATCAGTCTGTACAGATTATCCCCCTTTTCCATAATGAATTTACCAATTTCCAAAACAAGCTCGGAAAGTGTAAGTTCACCTTTACTTGGACTAAAAAAACCGTTCATTAGGTGGGATTGTACCATATGAAGGCGAAGTGTGGAGATGCCCCGTTTTGAGCGGGGGTCCAAAATTGTTTCTTAAAAAACTTCTACAAGCTTAGCTTTTATATATTTTTGAGTGTTAATTTGTAACCTAAAAGCAGGAAGATTAACACTTAATCCAAGTTTCTTTGTTTAGAATATGGATTAGATATCTAAACTGCATCCAGACTGGGTACATACCCTGGTGATCTAGCCTGGAGAAGATCATCCAAGATAATGCTTATACTACGGCGTAATTGCCGGCAAAGGCATAGCGGTCAGAATTTCTGCCGTTTGTGTTTTGAAACAATATTTAATGTTTAATGTTTCCTTAACAGCTTGCAGTTTTTAAAGAGCAATCCTGTCGAGACTATACATCCCCAAGGCTAGTATACTACCATAATTAGGAGGTAAGATCAAATATGAGGATGACAAACTGGATTCTGGACATTCTTTTCCCAAAAAAATGTGTTGGTTGCGGGAAGTTTGAAACATACTTTTGCAAGGAATGTGTAGACAACCTTAAACAGGGGGAGCTTGTTTGTCCAAGGTGTGAGCATCTTGCAGTTGGAGGACAAACTCATCCTATTTGTAGGCGCAGACTCGGTCTGGATGGACTGTGGAGTCTGGGGGTTTATGAGGGGGTACTTAAAAAAGCTATCCAAAAGCTAAAATATGAGCCTTCTTTGGTTAGGGATTATGCTCCGGATTTAATGGATATTTTCATAGAATATTGGGCCATATTCCAGCCTTTTATCTTGGATCAAATTAAAAAGGACAGAGGAGAAGGATGGGTAGTTGTACCCGTACCACTGCACTGGTATAGAGAAAATGAAAGGGGTTTTAATCAGGCAAAACTTTTAGGACAAATATTATCCAAAAAATTAGGTTTAGCTTATTGTGAGGGTTTAAAACGAACTCGTTATACAAAGTCTCAAGTAAGGCTTTCAGAAAAACAAAGACGAAAAAATATTTTCGGTGCTTTTGAAATTTCTTCTGACTATACCCTATCCCCTAAACCCTATACCCTATTAATTGATGATGTTTGGACAACAGGTTCAACCTTAAGGGAGTGTTGTTACATCTTAAAAAGAGCAGGAGCTAAAAAAGTCTGGGCCCTCACTTTAGCTAGATAGCATAGGATCTTATTTAATGTTAAAATTTAGGCTGGTTGGTGGGTTGTCTGAGTGGTTTAAAGAGGAAGTTCGCTAAACTTCTGGCGCGTAAGCGTCACACAGGTTCGAATCCTGTACCCACCGCATACGGAGGCGTGTCCGAGCGGTTTATGGAGACAGTCTTGAAAACTGTTGGGGATGAAAGTCCCTCGCAGGTTCGAATCCTGCCGCCTCCGCAGGTCAGAACGATAAGTAGGTTTTAGCAGCACATCGTAAGGCTTTTGGTACGTCCAGACAAGCTTCTCGTCTTTTAGCAAGACGTTCCAACCGATCTTTGCAACTGCTTTACGTTTTGCCTCCAAATCATCACTATTTAACATCTCCCGAGCCTGATAGGCTGTTGTAAAGAAGTCCTCGGCAAGTTCCAACCAGGAGCGTTGTCCGTTTATTCCGTCATCTATTTTTTCTTTTAATTTTGCCTGTTCATCAAAGATAGCCTTTTTCTTATTTGTAAACTCATCAGCAGTCATCTCCTCCCGAGCGCGCATCTTAAAATAGCCATCAAGCTCACCTTGCAACCTTTGATACTGCCTTTGCCGGCTTTCTACCACCTGCGCCCGTTGTTTTGACTCTGATTCATACTTGGCATTGAGCAATTCAATACCTAAACGCCATGTCTCCTCATCAATTGTCACCGGAGCAATCTTGTCATCTAATTGATGTTCGAGTTCAGCAAGATCTATCCCCTTTTGAGTACACTTACTACACCTTTTGCTTGAACGGGCATAAGTATATTCTGCCCACCGGTCAGTCTTCTTATAATACTTTCGCTTAGTTTCAAAGATGATTGAAGCACCGCAGCCACAGCCGCATTTCAAAAGCGCAGCATATGGCCAGTCGTTCACAATCTTCTTAGGCTTTGCCTTATTGTGTAAGACTATCTGTAGATCATCAAAGAGGCGTTTTGAGATAAGCGGTTCGTATGTTCCATTGTGCAGTTCGCCTGCGTGTTCATAAACACCATAATATATTGGATTTTGCAGGATCCGGTGCAAATGTGATTTACTAACAGGCTTACCTTTACGGGTTCTAAGTCCCCAGGTGAATATTGCATCAGTCATTTTACCAAGTGAGTAATTGCCGGTTGAGTACTCGTTAAAGACCCTTATAACCAAGTCTTGACGCTCCGGATCAGGGGAGATATTAGTTACTCCGTTTACCTTGGTATTGGTATAGCCAATAGGAGCGTAGTTTGGATATTCTCCACGCTCATATTTTTGCCTAATACCACGCCTGACATTATCTGATAGATCGTCTGAAAACTTCTTAGCCATTCCAAACTCCAAAGCCATAAAAAACTTATCATCCCCGTTATTCTTATATTGCTTGTGGGGTGTATCTACCTGTTTAATCTTCCCTTCATCCATAAACCAGACAAAATCGCCTCCATCTTTAGAGTTTCTGGCTATACGGTTGATCTGCCAAACCAGCACAGAGTTAGCCTCACCTGTTTCGATCCTATTCATCATCTTGTTAAACACTTCCCGCCCTGGTTTGCTGGCTGATTTACTTTCAATCAAGGTATCTATTAGGTGGAGATTGCACTTCTCGGCATAATCTTTTAGCTCCCGAACCTGAGCCTCCAAAGATAATACCTGTCTGTCCTCATCCTCTTCAGACTTTCTACAGTAGATAAAATATTTTAATTGCTCGCCGTTTATATTCATCTTAATTTAACTTAAGTATAGTTACTCCTTACTGGATACTAACTCTTGTTACTATATTGATACCAGTAACTATAGTGACTATATAGTTATTTATTGTTACTATGCGATTAAATCGGTATCGCGTCCATGTTAACATCTTCTACCGATAGTATTCCTCTTACTTCGCCGGTTAGCTTGCAGTACAAATCAATGGTGTAATCACAAAGCCTTTTAAACAGCTGTTTATCTTCAATAAACATGACTTTAATATAACCACGCCCGGTCTTAATCGCTGGGGGATCGTAACTTAATATGAGCTTATTGTGTTCCCCAAAAGGTTTCTCGCGGATAGTGCCTCCGTATATCTTAATCATGCCTAAGTCTATTCGGAATATCCAGGTAACAAAGGCCTTGATATTGTCTTGGCGTATGACCGGTTTTATTTCAGCTGAGAACCCGGTTAGATTAATATTAAGTTCAAGGTCCATATTTTTGTTTCCATTTCATCTTCAAAAAGGCCTCCATCAGATCTGTCAGGTTCTCGGCTATCTCAAGTACCTCATCATCAGTTAAGGATCTTTTATAACGAGGCTCAAAAATCTTCCTAATCTCTTTTTTAAGATCTTCATTTAGCCAATTCATAGATTCTGGATTTCAAATATCGTTGAGCTTCAAAAAAGGCGATTGGTTCTATGAAGAGTTTTCTTTGCCAAAAATTGTTGACTGCTTCATCTAAACTTTCACTACGTTTAAATATAAAAACAGTCCTTTGGGGATTAGTTTTGTCCAAAGAATCCAAAGAGAAGTTTAAACAGATCAATGCCGCACAAAGAGATAGTTCGCTTGTAGCAAAGTATCTCTGCTCGTAATTTAAATTGCTGTTCATAGTAATCTGTACGCCATGAACAGCGTAAATCTAAACGGAGATATCGTTGCAACATGTAGTTTCAATGAGATTTAGCTTCAACGATAGTCCAGTTTCAGAAACTAAACGTTACGTTTTGGGTAAGGATGTAGTCTATATGCGCCTCCAAAATAGTCACCCTTAGATTCTACTGTGATAAGGTGCGAGTATCCCTTATTGCGAATTTTTGCCTTGATTTGATTGAGTTTAGTTCTGACTTGACCGGCATTTTCTCCTGTAAGGCCTGCCATATCAACAACTTTTACCCAATCTTTTTCATCAGTCATCTTCTTAAAATAAGTTTTAGTTTTATTATCCTCCTTGGCCATAAATGTGATCCGTCCTTCTCCGGCAAGATCGTACGTATTCTCATCTATCCACTTAAAATTATCCGGCCATGTAATATTGTCTGTAACTGGAGCTTCTATTGCTTCATCATTATCTTTATTTTTCTCCATTCGTTTATGAATAGAGTTCAGTTGTTTCTGCGCTTTGTCAAACATTTCCTTGTTTACTACAATCCTGACTTTATCCTCCCAAGTGTTAAAATGCGCCTTGTATAACTGATATGCAGAAATAGCACCTATTTCTTTAAGGTAATTTATGGCTTCCAATCTGTCCTGGCAGTACCTTTCTTTAGAAAATGGGGTATCTTCAGGAAAAAGCTTGGGGAACCGAATTCTAGATGGAAACAGATCAATTGTTATGTCGTTTGTAGCAGAGAGCTGAAGTTTATCCTGTATATCGAGTAGTACATCATAAACCTTTAAAAAATTTAATCCTTCCAGCTTAATCTTCATTTTAATCTTAATAAATTCTTACACTCAACTATTATATAAGATAAATCCCTCTGTTATAAGCAGCTTAACAAAGATAAAGTTTCAAGCTAGCTTATAAACTAAGTTTTTGCTAAAATTAACACTAGATGTA
>ERZ1292623.22-Hain-H51-01um-R1-22-length-173471-cov-41_pt2 | contig 50019 bp, 62 predicted proteins | sample MGYA00564398_ERZ1292623 | MGnify/ENA primary metagenome ERZ1292623 (study PRJEB36523, sample SAMEA6512633) | groundwater metagenome | collected 2019-01-07 | study: AquaDiva: Metagenomics assemblies of 32 groundwater samples
TGGAAGAAAAAGCAGGATACTAAGTCTCGCAAGAAGTCTAAATTGTATAGTGGGGGTCAGTATGCCTACATGTTTTGTCCCACAGGCATTGCGACCGCCATTGTTGTACAGAACGAGATCACCGGCGATATCATTGATTTGACGGATTATGACAGTTGGTAACAGTGAAAGGTAGATAAATGGATTCCTTCGTGTATTGCTGGGTAGATGCTGTAACAGGTATGCGATATATCGGTGTCCACAAAGGTCAGCCAGGTGATGGTTATGTGTGTTCCAGCAAACTCATGAAGGAGGAATATAAAAAGAGACCTCGTGATTTTTCTCGTAAGGTCCTATTCGTAGGCACATTCGAGGAAGTGCATAAATTTGAAACTTGGCTTTTGGGATGTGTTGATGCGGCTAATAACCCTAAATATTACAACAAAACCAATAACTACGGACCATTTTATAATACAGGTCCCCACACTGAAAATACTAAGTTCAAAATGTCCATGGCTAAGAAGGGTAAGCCCAAATCACCGGAGCACCGAGCCAAACTTGTTGCACACTTAGAGAAAATTCCTAGGGGCCCCAGTGGTCCATTGACTGCCGAGCACAGAGCTAAGATATCTTTGTCTCTATCCGGTTTTGTTAAGTCACAGGAGCACAAGAATAAAATTAGCGCGGCCAAGCGAGGAAGACCTATGTCGGAGGAAATGAGGGTAAAAATGAGAAAACCCAGGAAGGCCCTCACACTTGAACATAGGGTCAAAATTTCAGCGACCATGTGTGGGCGGTCCTTTTCTCCTGAGTCGCGGAGAAAGATGTCAGAATCCAGAATGACCTACTTGTATACTAAGAAGACACCAAATTTGGGGGTGAACTAGACTCGACGGGAGTTATGGACAAGGATAGAACATGCCAGGATTCTAAGCGCCTGTACCAACTTAGAAAAAATTGAAATGCCGATTCCTTTGCATTAGCAGCCTAAGGCTACTCGTTGAACCATCGAGAGGCTCCGGTAGATGGGGAAGCGTCATTACAGGAGGCCAGTGTGCGCTTAAGAAGATCACAAAAGGTGACCGCCCCTTTGGTGAGCGTTGTAAGACGGTCTAGCATGAAAATTCAACCTTGAAAATATTTTCGGACCCGATCTGCGATGATCGGCACCTCCACCAATTACGGCTCGCCTACCATGTGTAGGAAAAGATACGGGGCCCTCAAGAGGGGACCCTAGCAAATACGCTCCCATCGAATACTGGCTAGTTTATCTGGTTCAACCAGAAAAACTGGGATCGATACCCAGTGGGAGCACCAAAGTTCAGGCCCACATGTATCTGAGATACCCAACAGGAAGGGACCAGCGGTTTACTCCGCGGCACACCCTACCGGCCTGAATCGAAAGTATCTCGCTGAGGTGTAATTATTTGCATTTCCAGTTTCTACCTGGAAGGTTGTGGGTGAGAATCCCACCAGCGAGTCCAATAGTCTAATCTCCAAGTCTTATAAATACAGATAAGAAATGGAGGGTTTAGACTATGACAAAGGATATATTGGAAAGTTTGGTTAGCAGGGGGATATCATCTTATAAGATGTCCACAGAATTGAATTGTTCAAGATCAACAATCGTTCATTGGTTGAAGAAATATAATCTCAAAACAATTTGTAAACCTGGACCTATAAGTAAACGAACTAGAAATTTTTGCGGTAATTGTGGTAAAATAGTAAGTCGTTGTGGGAAGCGTTACTGTGATGCGACTTGTTACCAGGAGTATCGCTATAAGTCCCTTATCATAGAATGGCAATCAGGAACATTAGAACATAGAAAGAATTTTAAGGTTCCGGGTCCAGTCCGAACATATCTCTTTAAGAAATATGGCAGCAAATGTTGCCTTTGTGGTTGGGCTGAGGTTAACCTAACAACAGGAAAAATTCCATTGGAAGTGGATCATATTGACGGGGACTGGCGCAATAATATAGAAGAAAATTTTAGGTTAGTTTGCCCCAACTGTCACTCACTTACGAGTAATTATAAGGCCCTTAATATTGGAAACGGTAGAAGTTTTCGATATAAGACTAACGCCGCTGTAGCATAACTGTATAATGCGCTCGCCTCCTAAGCGGGAAATTGTGGGTTAGACTCCCACCAGTGGCACCATGAAAGAGTGATATGCAATTTTTTGATGAAACGAGAGTCCGACACAGCGGGGAGTATGCTGAAGTTATTTTTGTGTTTGGCTCCAACCTCGCCGGCCGTCATGGTGCTGGCGCTGCATTGTATGCCGCTGATGTGTATGGTGCCAAGTTTGGAGTGGGGAAAGGTCGCACAGGTGATGCCTATGCGATTCCTACGAAAGACCATAAGATTCAGACTTTGCCATTGGATCATATCCAGGTGTATGTGGAAGAGTTTTTAGAGTATGCCACATTACACCCAAAAGAAACTTTTTTTGTGACGCGCATTGGATGCGGATTGGCGGGGTATCAGGATAAAGACATTACCCCCATGTTTCGTGGAGCACCAGACAACTGCATTTTCGATATCAAGTGGAAAACCTATATCTCCCTGTGATGGCAATTGGAAGCCGACCTGCCTTCGAAGCAGGGCTTATGCAGGTTCGAATCCTGTCAGGGAGACCAAAAATCATGGTCCCTTAGTTCAATAGAAGAATCGCTCCTTGACACGGAGTGGACGCTGGGGCAGAACCAGCAGGGACTACCAACCACATAAATAGAGGCATATTACCACTCTAGGGGGTGCTATGTCTAATTTAACCATTCCTCGACTCTATTCTGAACTACCATTCGGCACCTCCAACAATCGGTATTTGAGTGCCATTTCGATTGCCGATAGTCCGAGTGCTGACGCATTCGGTCGTCTGAGAATTTCCGTTCAAACCACACAATTCGATTCGACCCTCCAATATGGTAAGGTGACCTCGAAATGGGGGGAATTGGCGAGTGGTGCCGGTGCCTCCAGTGTGCATGTTCCCGATGAATCGGCGATCAATATGACGGTCGGAACCGCCAATGGAGAGTCTGTTGTCCGGCAGACTCACAAATATTTTCGTTATCAGCCTGGGAAATCTCAGCTCATTCTTCAGACCGGAACGCTCGGACCGGGGCTGGCCAACGTACAATGTTGTATAGGGTATTTTAACGCCAACAATGGGGTATTTTTTCAGAAGATTGGCGAGGCCGTCTCGGTGGTGCTTCGATCTCATGTCTCAGGTACCATGACAGAGGAGATTGTACCTCAGTCAGCCTGGAATAAAGATAAGCTTGATGGTTCAGGGAGAAGCCAAGTTGCTCTTGATTTTACCCTCTCTCAGATTTTTGGCATCGATATGCAATGGCTCGGAGTCGGCCGGGTAAGAATGGGTATCCAAGTGAATGGCCATTTTTATTACTGCCATGAGTTTAATAACGCGAATAAGAACCCCAGTTCCTATATGACCACGGCGAACTTGCCGTTGCGATATGAGATTGCAACTATTGGTCCGACCAGTGCCCCCTCAACCATGAAACAAATCTGTTCGTCGATTGCGAGCGAAGGGGGCACCGAACTCGCCTCAGGGAGGTTCTTTTCAATCGGAAATAAGACCAATACGATTTCCGTGACGACACAACGGCCGATCCTGACGATCCGCCCCTCATTGATATTCAATTCATTAGAAAACCGTGGATACCTCTTGCCGTTGGGCCTTGTGATTCGCGGCGTCACGAATGATGCCTATGTGGAAGTCATCAGAAATGGTGTGCTAGGTAATGCCGTATTTGCTGCGGTCAGTGCCAATAATTCCATTGCTGAATATGATGTGGCTGCGAATACCATTACCGGCGGCGAGGTCATTTTTAATAGCTATGTGTCGTCAGGAGCAGGCGCAATTTCTGCCATTGACAGTAAAACCATTTTCCCGCCAGATGTAATTGGTGGGGTCCTGAGTAATTTTTCCCTCTCCTTGAATTGGGACGGCACCACACAAGATACCTTGAGTATCGTCTGTACCGGGATAGGAGGCGCCTCGGTGCTGGCGTCCGCCTTCAATTGGGTCGAAATATCATAGGATCATAACGTGATATTGATACCTTTCATTGAAAGGAGTCTCTATGAACCCGTTAGGCCGATTGCCCGCAATAGCACAATATTCGAGCAATGTGAGTCAGAAACCAGTCACCACTGCCAACGTGGTGGTGACGTATGATACTCATGATACCCAGGATAGCTTCACAGAGGTTGTACACACTCTTGGCACGTCTCAAGTGTATGTCCATACTCCCGGCTCGTATGCGGTGTTTTTCGGTGGTCAGGTGTCCCGTTCCGGCTCCGGAGGTCTCCAACACGCAGACTACTGGTTACGTAAAAATGGCATTGATATTCCTCATTCGAGTGTCAGACAGACCTTGCTGAATATCAATGATACCGCCGTGCTTGTGGGCAATTATGTGTTGCGTTTGGAAGCCAATGATTATATTGAGGTGGTGCAAGCGGTGTCAAGTGTCACTGCCAACATGGGATTGACTGTCCTCGCCACATTGGCCGGCGGGCCTACTACTCCCTCGATCATTTTTACATTGTTTCGTTTATAGCGTCTGATAGTCCCGTGCCCTGTCGGTCGCCACGTTCAATGATACTTTTACCATCCTTGATTAAGTGGTCATATATTTGTCTGATTATGACTAAAGTATTGAGATTTCCCCAATCAAATCAAGCACTTACCCCTCAAAATAATTCTTGACTCTCACCCTCTGCTATGTTATACTCTTAATATGAACAACAGGAGTATAGCATGATTCTTCCGATGACCACAAAAAAGTTTCCTACATTGTATGGTGTTTCTTCCAAGGGCGTGACCAAGGTCTGGGACATTCAGGTTTCCCAGTATGCCAAAGATGCCGTGATTACGGTGTCACATGGCCAACTTGGTGGCAAGATCCAGCATTCCCCTGAGACGATCCGCGAAGGTATGAACATCGGCAAGTCCAATGAGACCTCGCCGTATGAGCAGGCGTGCCTGGAAGCACAGTCTAAATGGTCCAAGAAACATGATTCCAATTATACCGAGCATCTGCCGAAAATTGACGCCGGTATGGGGAAGATTACTCTGAAACTTCTTCCAATGTTGGCACAGAAATACAAAGAACGCGCCAAACATCTCGTCTGGCCAGCCTATATACAACCGAAACTCAATGGGGTTCGCTGCCTTGTTGAGCGCAAAGGAGACAAGATCAATTTCTGGTCACGCAAAGCCAAGCTGTACAAGAACTTCAATCTGTATATGGAGCAAGAGTTTTTGAGCTTCATGAAGGATGGGGAAATCCTGGATGGGGAAATGTACAATCATGGTGACATGTCCTTCCAGGAATTGATGTCATTGATCAAGGATGAAAAGACTCCCGATCTCAAGATGCTGAAAGCCTATGTACAGTTCCATTGCTACGACCACCCGGACACTAGCCTGGGGTTCAAGGATCGTTATATCAAGTGGTGTGGAGGGGTCCCGAACGGGCTCAACTATGTGCGACTGGTAGAAACCAGGCCCATTGTCCAGCATTCCACAGATAACCGTCACACTATAGATCGCTATCATGCTCAATTCACGAATGATGGTTATGAAGGCTCCATCATTCGCTCAGGCGGTGACGAACCTTACAATTTCCAGTACCGTGACAATCAGTTACAGAAGCACAAGGATTTTCTGGATGATGAATTCAAGATCGTGGGGTGTAAAGAAGGCACGGGCAAGGATGAAGGCAAGGCAATTTTCCGCTGCATAACTAAGGATAAGAAGGAATTTGATGTTCGCTGTAAAGGTGCAGACGAAGTGAGAATCGAACAGTGGCAGAACCGTAAGAACTACATGAATAAGATGCTTACGGTAAAATATCAAACCCTATCAGATTCAGGAATTCCGGTCTTTCCTGTTGGGGTTGCCATAAGAGAAGATTGGGAATAATGCTGATTGTATTAAATAACAATTGGTGCCAACTTATTATAGACCATAGGAGTGTGTGATTATGAATAAGATGTTTACCATTGGTGCAAAACATGAATAACGAGAAGATTTCCGATCTTGATTTGGAGTTAGTCTGGTCCAGGACCAAGGAGCACCTGAAGGTCTATGATCGTCAAGGTACCCTGATGTTCAATTCAGTCACAGGATTCATTCATCCTCTCTTGTCGGACCGTCAGGTCAAGTGGATCCTGGAGGACTATGAGGCCAAGCGCAGGATATATGTCTTCGCATAAATTGAACCTCGCGGTCATAAGACAAGAACCATCTTAGAAAGGTGCAAGGTATATGAATACCAAAGAATTACCATATCAGGACTGGGTCCGCATCTATCGGAGCGAATTGGAAGACGAGTATATGAAATCCAATCCCAATGAAACCCTAATCAAGTGCCCCGATTGTCATGGTCAAGGCTATGATACCTGTGACCTGGGACACGATCATGATTGTGAAACGTGTCAGGGAGATGGCAAGGTCCAAGCCGACACCTTCAAGGGCTTTACGTCCGATCTGTATGAACGGCATATAGCCACTAACAAAGTCAATTTAGCGAGGTATCAAGCATGTCTCTCTCAGTCATGAAAGGTTCTTCGGGAGCGCCGATCAAGCTCTGGACTCCGCTACAGGAAGTGGAATCCTCGGCACTTGACCAATTGAAGAATACTGCCACGTTACCATTCATTTATAAGCATGTGGCAGTGATGCCGGATGTCCACTATGGCATCGGGGCGACGGTGGGGTCTGTGGTCGCCACGAAGGGCGCAATTGTCCCGGCGTGTGTCGGTGTGGACATTGGCTGTGGCATGATGGCAGCCAAGATGCCGTTCAAGGCGAATCGTTTACCGGATAACTTACAGGGATTGTTTGACTCGATTTCTAAGGCGGTGCCTGTCGGGCAGGACATGCACAATACTATGCCTTCCACTAGTACTTGGTCAGGATATGAGGGGTACTGGAATTTACCGAAGCCCTTACGGGACAATCAAGAGCGTGTTGGAAAACAAATGGGTACACTGGGTGGTGGTAACCACTTCATCGAAGTGTGCCTGGACCTCGAACAGAATGTCTGGGTCATGCTCCACTCAGGTTCCCGCGGTATTGGCAACAAGATCGGAAACTATTATATCGATCAAGCGAAGAAGTTGATGGACGCGGAGCAGGTCAAGTTGGTGGACCCGAACCTTGCGTACCTCCATGATGGCACTGAGTTGTTCAATGAGTACTGGCGCGATCTTCAGTGGGCACAACGGTATGCCATGAAGAACCGAGAGGTCATGATGTCCCTGGTCATGCGCTCGATTGCTGAAGTGATTTTTGGGGACAAGGACACCGTGGTGTCACCTTTGCTCACGGTGAACGCACATCATAATTATGCAGAGCGTGAGGATCATTATGGGGAAAATGTTATCGTTACGCGCAAGGGGGCTGTTCGTGCTCGGGTTGGTGACATGGGTATTATTCCTGGATCGATGGGCACCCGTTCGTATATCGTCGAAGGCTTGGGAAATAGCGAGTCGTTTTGTTCGTGTTCACATGGTGCCGGGCGAGTTATGTCGCGCGGTAAAGCGAAGAAGGCGTTTACCTTAGCAGATGTGGAATCACAGACGGCGGGCATTATGTGTCGCAAGGATGCTGGCATCATCGATGAATTGCCGGGGGCCTATAAAAATATCGATTCTGTGATGGAAAACCAGAAGGATCTGGTCAAGATCGTCACACAATTGCGCCAGGTTCTTTGTATAAAGGGGTAATCATGCACGACCAAGATCCGTATTTAATGAATCGTTTGGCCAATGCGTCCAATCGATTTCAAATGTCGAATAAATATAAGCGTGTGTTGTGTATCTGTTCAGCAGGACTCCTACGGTCCCCGACGGCTGCATGGTTACTGGGGCAAGCCCCCTGGAATCATAACACCAGAGCCGCGGGCCTTACCCCTGAGTTTGCCTTGATCCCTGTGGATCAGGTGCTCTTAGAATGGGCCCAGGAAATTGTGTGCATGACGCAAGAGCAAACGGATGCCGTCACTGAAATGCTGAAGCAGTTGGATCTTCCGACACCGGTACTCAATTTGAATGTCCCTGATAACTTTGGGTACCGTGATTCAGTTCTTGTGGACTTGATTACCACAGCATACATGGAGAAACATGCCACTTAAAGATGCACCAAAAATAGATCGTGAAACTCTTTTTAAATTATCCAAGTGTGAATTGTTGGACATGATCCAAGACCTGACCAACAAGGCCTACCATAACCGCCAGTTGTTTGAGTATGCCTGTAAGGATCATGTGGATGACTTCAGGTCGGTTGAACTGGAACTGGCTCGCGCAGGTATACCATATGATGATGGCTATGGGTGTTATCCCATTGCCGAACGAGTCCGAATGATAGTCGCCAAAGAACCAAAGGAGTAGCCATATGGGTATGTTTGATAGTGTCATGGTGCCCTGTCCTAAATGTCATACCGACATTGAGTTTCAGTCTAAGTCTGGTGAATGTCTCTTGGATGTCTATACTTTGGACAATGTTCCTATGGCGGTATTGGGAGACCTCAATCGTCATTCACCCTATGAATGCCCCAAGTGCGGTACTCCGACGTATGTGAAGGTCACGGTGGTGGCTACTTCAGCCATTTATAATCGAGGGGTCGATATAGATGGTGATGAAGGTAATGTGCGATTCTAAATAGGAATACGATGACTTGTAATTGTAACGGATCATGCAGAATGACAGGGCGATGCGGAGGCCTGATGCCTCAAGCAACCATAGGGTTTGCTGAGAATAAACCATGGCCCTTGACGGATTCTGCCTATCAGTTCTGTGAGGGGAAACCTGATGTACCTGAAGGCTGGAGATGCCCAAATTGCCGGGCTATAAATGCCCCTTTGGTACTTCGGTGCCCATGTACCCCCTCGTTTGTCTTTACCAGGTATGCCCCGATTATCGATGATCGGTACCCATTTGGTCAACCAGAGAACAACCTCCCTGATCCCAGAAATACTCCCAGATAACCCTTGCTATTGTTAGGATGATCTGCTATACTATGTTTCATAAATAGAGATGCGCTATGCCCTTTGAAAATGTGACCGTGACGCGCCGTGTGGCTGTGATTCGGGACTCTCCCTCCGTGAAAGTGTGTGTGGAGTCCAAGGGTCTAGGGTCGTATGAAATCCTCAAGGAGGTCTACGATACCCTAACTGGTCAATGGTACACCTACCGTATCTGTCTCACGGCGCGAGATATTCTAGAGATTGAATCGGTGATTGCTTCGGAAGAATTACCGAGCATTGCGAGTGACCCTGAATCACCACTTAACTTTTTTGTAGGAGGCTCCCCCATGGTCGTATTGAATGATGCCACAGTCCAGTTGACAGCCCAGTATGATGAAGGCACCAAGCACCTCAATGGAAGCCCTCTGACCGACTTGCTCTTTACAAGTGTTTGGTACCAGATCGGCGCCGGCGCCCCTGTCAAGAGTCCTGACCAGCCAGCAACGGTGTTTGGTGGCGGTGGACACAAGACGGTGACCTTTGTATTCCCTGCACCACTCGGTGAACTGACTGGGGGAACATTCTGGGCGACAGAAACGGATGTGAAGGGTAATCAATCCCCAGCGTCCAACAAGGTGACCTTTTCAGTAGATCGTCAGATCCCAGAAAGCCCTCTCAATTTTTCTGTAGCATAAAAAATGTTTGTAATTTATCGGGCCGTAAATAAAATTAACGGCAAGTGTTATGTGGGATTTACTACTAGGACACCTGAGATTCGATGGAAGGAGCATCTGGTAGAGTCAAGGGGAGGAAGTAGTACCCGCCTTCATAAAGCCATTAGGAAGCATGGATCCGATTGCTGGACTCTGGATGTCTTAGAGGAGGGATGGACACCAAATATAGGTCTTGAGATCCGCGAACCCTATTGGATTTCTATATTGATGCCTGAGTATAATATGACCACGGGAGGAGATGGTGTTATAGGATATTCACACACTAATGAATTTCGTGATAAACAACGGTTGAGGATGATGGGTGTTCGGATAACAACCGGAAGAAAAGCCACTGAGGCGGAAAATACTGCAAATCGACTTCGGGGATTAGGTAATAAATGGAGTTTAGGAATCAAGCATACTCCTGAACAGTGCCAAGAAAAGTCCATTCTGATGAAAGGTAACACTCGCGGCATACATAGTAAAGGACCATTGGGAATAACCTACAAGATAGTATTGTGCCCCAAGTGCCAAAAGGTAGGGCGCGGAGGCGCAATGGTGAGGTATCATTTCGATAATTGTAAAGGTAATATATCATGAAGGTGAAACGAGTGACGACGGCTGACCAGGTGCAGAAATTGGTCTCCAGGGATGAACCTGAATTTCCTGTGAGTATGATGCCACTGGAAAAAATTGAGATCACCAACGCCCTAAATTGGTATTCCCAAAACAAATCAAAAGAGGATTCTCACCGGTACCTGGCGTCCTATTGTAAAGCGAATAATATTAAAACGACCCAAGAGTTGATTGCCTATCAGGTGTCGACCTTGGGGTTCGTCTGTCGTATTGTGACTCGCGGTGCCTATATTGACACCCAATCCATGAAGTGGTTAACGAGTAGGCTGAACACCATGGATTCCTTTGCGGAGTCTGTGAAAAGTGTCATGGATCCTATTATCAGTGCCCCTGTTGCTCCAAAACCTGTTCTGAATATTCAAGACCGTATCAAGAACCAAGCAAACAAGTGCATGGGGGATCTTGAGGGTGCCGTTGATGAATATATTCTCTCCGACTTCAAAAAACTCCCCAATACTCTTGAGGTACTACGCGAGCATGAAATGAAAGGACCTCATGGTCCTAGTATCGTCAATGCCTTTAAGAAAAACCGTGATGAACTCCGTGTGGTACTTGAGGGCACGGATAATGAGTTGACGCGGGGGTATGACAATTTCACTTGGCCGCAAATCAAGAAACTAGAGACCTTGTATACCCAAATTGTTGATGATACATTAACGATCATGGGCGAATGCCAGGCTACCAAATCTCCTCGTGCAAAAAAAGCCAAATCTCCAGAACAACAAGTTAAACGGTTGAAGTTTTGTTCCCAGGATACTGAACTGAACATCACGAGTGTCTCCCCTGTGAAACTGATCGGGTCCGAAGGTGTTTGGCTCTATAACCGTAAGAATCGTATGCTGACCTATTATGCTGCCGATAATATCAATGGACTCGGTATCAAGGGATGTGCGGTACTGAACTTCTCTAAGGCACAATCATGGACCAAAAAGTTACGCAAACCTGAGGAGACAGTGCACACCATATTGACAGGCGGGAAAGTAGCATTGAAGAACCTGAAAGAAGCTCTCACAACCAAAGAGGGAAAAATCACCGGTCGTATAGGCACCGAAGTTCTCTTGCTCCGAGTGATTCAATAATATCATGATCCTTATCGACTTTTCACAAATCATGTATGCCGCTGTGCTACAACATTTGGCAACCGATAAGACGGCGGTCCTATCAGTGGACCTTATCCGTCATATGGCTCTTAATTCTCTCCGATTTAATGTCAAGAAATTCAAATCGACGTATGGAGAGGTGGTGATCGCCTTAGATGACAAGCATTATTGGCGCCGTGAGGTTTTTCCTCACTATAAAGCCAGCCGCAAAAAGACCAGGGACGCCTCGGCCTTCAATTGGCCTGAAATTTTTACCTGTATGGATACCCTGAAAAATGAATTGCGGACCCATGCTCCATACAAAGTCATACAGGTACCTGGTGCCGAGGCTGATGATATTATTGGGCACCTCTCACAGGTCTATGGACCATCACAGAAGATCATGGTCCTTAGTGGGGACAAAGATTTCGTGCAACTTCAAACCAACAAGAATGTACACCAATGGTCTCCTTTGTTGAAAAAGGAAATCAGTGATGAATTTCCTGCCTTGTCCCTAAAACAGCATATCATTCGTGGGGATTCCGGTGACGGGGTACCGAATATTCTTTCCCCTGATGATGTATTCGTTTCAGGAGGACGACAGAAGCCAATCATGGAAAAGAAGTTAATCGACTGGCTAAATAAAAAGCCAGAGGACTTTTGTACCAGTGGAGACATGCTGAGAAATTTCAGGCGCAATGAAATGTTGATCGACCTCAAGAATATCCCTGCGACCCTGCGCCAGTTGATTGGGCATTCATTTGATACGACTGTCCATGCGAACCGTTCTCAGTTCATGGATTATTTGGCCAAGTCGGGGCTCAAGGAACTGACTAGCTCAGTAGGTGATTTTTAATAAGGAGATTGAAATGAGATATGCGAACACCCTTTATAGTGAAATTTTTGAAGAGTTTGACAAGTGCAAGAACCGAGAACAGAGACTCGGTATTCTCAAGGAATACGGATCGACCAACCGATGGTTCAAAGAATTTTTAAACTATGCCTTCAACCCCAAGATCCATTTTGATATCCACAAGGTCCCTGACTATAAGCCTTCTACGGATCCTGCCGGCTTGTCATATGCGACCTTGAACAATGAAATGCGCCGGCTCTACATTTTCATTATGGGGCACCCTAAGCGAGTGGGTAAGATGGATGCCAAGAGGGAAGAACGAGTCCTGGGGCTCTTGCTGAGTTCCCTATACAAAGGGGAAGCCGATTTACTGGCCAAGTTACTCAAGAAGAACCTAGGGGTGCGATTCCTCACGGCGAGCCTGGTCAAAGAAGCATTTCCTGATCTACCCTTTACCATTGAGGTACCTGTGGTGACATCTGCGGCAACACAAGTCCCATTGATGGAGAGGGCACCGAAAAAGTCTATTAAGACGAAACCAGTGAATCTTCCTAAGGAATAATCATGACCTTTGCTGTGATAACTCCGACGATTGGTTCCGAGTACCTCGGCCGTTGCATTGAATCACTACGCGGGCAGGATTGTACCCATTATATTGTGATGGATGGCCAAGAGCATTTTCGCAAGATCAATAAGGTAATGTTGGAGGTGGGGGTGACCCATCAAACCAAGATTATTTCCTTGGAGCAGAACATCGGTAAAGGCTGGTATGGACATAGGGCCTTCGCGGCCGCCTCATTCCTCGTCAATGAGGATGTGCTATGTTATTTGGACGAGGACAACTGGGTCGAACCGAATTATATCCAAGCATTCAAGGATACCCTGAATGTGCGTGAGAATCAGTGGGCCTATACGCTCCGCAAAATTGTGAATCAGGCGGGCGACTATATTTGTGATGATAATTGCGAAAGTTTGGGATTGTGGCCCGTGACGGGAGATCCTAATAACCGCTTCCATATTGATACTGGGTGCTTCGCCGTACCACGGGACATTGCCGTGAAGGTGGGTCATAACTGGTTCGGTCAATGGGGGGCGGATCGGCAATTTTTTGCAGCACTCAAGGCCGCCTATCCAAAGTTTGGATGCACCACACAACACACGCTCAATTATCGTTTGGGTGGTGGCACCAGCAGAGCCTTTGCTGAAATGTTTGTTCATGGTAATCGGCAGTCTTCCTCAATCTATGGAGGAGTATACCCTTGGCACAACCACGAACAACCAAACCAGAAAAATCACACACCAATATTAACGTACCATACCACGAATCAGAAACTATAATTATGATGCCTGAACTCCCGGAGGCCGAGATGGTGTCCGCGGGGCTCTTGAATCATCATAAACATTTTTTGGTTGGGGAAATCAATTATGATACGATCTCAAGGACCTTACAGTGGATTACCTATGAACATACACAAACCGACAGACCTTCTCACCTATGCCTTTATGTCAATTCTGGAGGAGGAGACCTGTATAATGCGTTTGCCTTGATCGATATGATGCACGCCTCACAAATTCCGGTATATACCATAGGACTCGGTAATGTGATGTCCGCAGGCGCCCTGATTTTAGCCTGCGGCGCCAAGGGGCATCGATATGTGGCCAAGCATACCGGTATTATGATGCACCAGTTCTACTCTGATATGGAGGGAAAAGAACATGAATTAGTCGCCGCGATGAAAGAGTTGGAATATTGTCGGGCCCGTGTCAGTGACCTTTTGGTGACGCACTGTGGCATTTCAACAAAATGTGCGCAAGAAAAATTGCTTCAACCTTCGGATACATGGCTGACTGCCGATGAAGCAATCAAGATTAAGTTAGCCGATAAAATATTCACCACTATTCTCTAAGGAGTGTGCCATGCAGTCGAGTAGGCAGATCATCAAGACCGTTGTGAAGACCAAATTTAGGAAACAAGAAGAGGCACCGGGTGCCTCGAAGAAGAAACCAAATAAGGTACGCGGTCCCCGTCGTGGTACCGATTCCTGGGAGGATTCAAATGGATGCTGAACAAGAGCGAGAGTTTATTACCATGAAAACCGAAGTGGAAATCTTGAGGCGCGCCTTCTCGTTTGCCAAAAGTAATCTTCGTGAAGCAGAGGACCGCCTGGCGCGCCTGGAGCGCCGTAGGGATGCGTCGGTGTCCGAAGGTTCTTCTGATACACGAAAACAACTCAATGGATAACGGCTCGCCTTCCATGTGAAGGAAATGAGCATACGGGGCCGTCAAGGTGTGGCGGCTCCAGCCAAAGCCACTATGAAAAATTTGCCATTATTAGTCGATTGCCGAGGCATGGTATGTCCCATGCCTATCATCCAAGTTCGCCTTGCCCTGAATCAGTCTAAAAAGAACGATCTGGTAGTGGTCTATGCTGATGATGCCACCTTTGAGAGTGAATTTGCCCGATTCTGCTACCTTGCTGATGTCAAACTACAAGAAAAACACCTCCGCGAAGGCTTTCAAGAGTATATTATTGAAGTTCTCAGATAAATCAATCACTTACATGCGAAAATAGTTCTTGACTCCCAGGTCATGATGTGTTATCATAACACTATGAGTATGGAGGAGCATCATGAAAAAGAAGAGTGTCAAAAGACTTCCTGTGACCGCCAAGGAATATGTGGATGCCACTGAAACTGAAATGGAAGGTATCTATAACTTGTTCAGTGAGACCGAGTATGCCAATATCAATGACATACTGAACGGAGCCGTGGGGATGGAGGAGTACTAACATGCAAGGTGAAAATATCCTGCTGGAAGAAATTGCCAAACTCAAGTCTCAGTTACGCGGAGCAGAGAAGGCCTATCAAGACAAGGCCCGCCTCTGGATTGAGCAGACTGGTGCCGTGGACAAACTCGAAACGGAACTCGATGCAGTCAAATTTGACTTGATCCAAATGAAGCGCCGGGTCATTGTGGCCGATGCCAATGGAAATACCCATCCTTCATGGGAGACCGCAGATCATAAGGAACTTCTCAGTGCATTCAAGTTTCAGGGTGCCATGACCAAGGTTCTCCTGGATGAAACAGATCAACAAAGGGAACGAATTATCCTTCTCAAGGATGCCATTCGTGGAATGATGAGCCTTGGCTCGGATGAAGTCTGGGAAATTGGTGATATCGCCCTGAATGTTGATGCTCGAAAAGATGTATGGTAGAGTAGTAATGTGTGCCAGTTTGAATAAATAACACGGAGGTTCTCAATGAGCCAGCAAGGTACTAGAGCAGTTATGGGTTCATGGTTGTCAACCGTCAAGCATATGACCTACACCAAATACTCCCATCTTCCGACCGCCGAGAAGTTGGTGATTCAGAAGGCGTATGGTACAAGAGGAAAGAAGGAAGTCCGTGAGCCTGGACAAAGCAATATCCCACAAGAAGGAACACCGGCAACCATTTAGGAAGTCGAAGTCTTTTGATAGTTCCTGTCGCAATCATGGGCGTTGCTCATATTGCGTCGGGAACCGTACATATCAAGTTGTGAAGGCCACACAATCGGCCGATGAAAGAGGTGAAATTGATGAGTAGTGTATTGAAAGAACTTCTGGCACCCAAGGAATTGACGGCCATAGAAGTTAGAGACCTGGTCAACGAATTTGTGGCCAATGGTGGAAAGATTACCCTGTGTGATCCTGGTGTCGCACTAAATTTCCGATCCCAGATCGATTACCCACATAAACCTGTTCGTCCTAAACGGTCAGTCCCCAAGCCACCAAAGCGCCGAGTGGGCAAGCCTGTCAAGAAGCAACGAAGAAAGAGTGCTTGACGAGTAGGTCGGAATGTGCTATACTGGTGATGATAGTTTTTACCATATTATGAAGGAGTCGAGATCATGGCCCGAGGAATGAATAAGTCCCCCAAACAATCTGAGAAGTTATTGCTGGTCCTTCTGGACGGGCATGAGGCCCCAATGGCCGAGATTGAGGCCTTACTGGGTACTCAGTTTGAGTTTTATCGGCTCTCTACCTACCTCTGGAATCTTACGTCGGTTGGTGCTGACATTCGGCGCAATAAGGTTGGCCGCAAAGTCGTCTCTCTACAATTGATGAACCCCGAAGTGATGGCTACCTATGCCGGTACACGGGGACTCATTGCTCCTCCTGCATTAGTGTTGACACATGAAGACCTGATGGTCTCCGTCGGATAATATACCCTGCCACACAGCCGCCTATAAGCGGAAGACGAATGTAGCGGGCGATAGCCCCAACGGGTGTGGAGGGTCAGTATGGTAGAGTCAGTGGCACACGGTTCACGAATACGAATATGAACTGGTTTACTTGGCTGTAGTCTCCATGAGTAGAGGGACTCCCAGAGGACGCCCTTAGTTGTGGCCGGTGATGTTACTGACCGTCTACCATGTGGAGTGCCGTGGGCCCAGAAGACCTCCGGTGATGCAGTATGCAGAAGATCCGTTACTCGGTCCATGGGACCCACGGTACCGTCCATCTTGAGGAATTATGAGTCTGTTAAGTGATACACTGGAGCGTCACCTGAGACAATTACAGAATCCTGTGAAGTCACAGGTTTCGGTACCTGTGACACCTAAAGATCCGACACTGTACCGATCAGTGTCTCTGGCCTACAATGAAGGATCGTCCGATAAAGTGTATCATGTTCAGATCCTGGAGAGTATGCCTGGACTGTGCTGTGTGAATTTTCAATATGGACGGCGCGGCGGAGCACTTACCTTAGGATCAAAAACGCCAGATGGACCGGTCACTCTGTACGAGGCCGATCATATCTTCCGTAAGTTGGTACAGGAAAAAGTCTCCAAAGGATATAGAGAAATACCATGAGGTTAATCGTAATCTCAGATACCCACGGTTTCCATAAGCAGTTGACCATCCCTGATGGGGATGTGTTGATCCATGCGGGTGACTTTTCGATGCGGGCCAATATGCCAGTGGTGACGGAGTTTGCCTCGTGGTTCAAGACACTCCCCCACAAGCACAAAATTATTACGGCAGGTAATCATGATATGGCCTGCGAAGCAAACCGGGTGTTGACTGCGGAGACGTTTGGTTCAGGTGTCCACTACCTCGTGCATCAATCAGTGCAGATCGAGGGACTGAACTTTTTTGCATCACCATATTCGGTAGCGATTCATGATCCTTCGCCATGGTGTTTTGATTATCAGCGAGACAGTACCAGGGCAAGAAAGTTGTGGGATGCCATTCCGACGGGCACCGATGTCCTGATTACCCATGGACCACCGAAAGGTATTCTGGATCTGGTGAGTGATCCATACGTAGGTGAAGATCCGAATGTGGGTGATGTGCATTTGCTCAGGCGGGTGATGGAAGTGAAGCCGAACGCCCATTTCTTTGGGCATATCCATGAGGGGTATGGACGATATATTCATCCTATCAGTCCAAGGACCATGTTTTACAATGTCTCGGTCTGTAATGTGAACTATCGGCCTGTTAATCCTATTACCGTGTTTGACATGTAAGGAGTTACTATGCCACTGTATTCAATCCAGAATAAGATTCATCCTGAAGTCGTTGTCCACTTTCAACCGATGACCTGGGCGGCCCTACAGGAGTACCTCAAGGAGCATCCTGATTGGGAACTGATGCTATCGTCACCTGCCATGGTAAAGGTCAACTAATCATGCGCTACGATCTGAGAAACAAAGAGACAGGTGAAGTCAGTGAATGGACCATGTCATATAGAGAACTGGATCCGTTCCTCCTGGTCCATCCGGAACTTGAAGTGGTGTTTCTCCAGATGACCGTGGGGGATCCTGTGGCCCTGGGAGTCAAACAGCCTCCATCCGACTTTACGAACCATATACTTCGACCTATAGAAAAGAGATATTTTGGTAAGTCAAAGGAATCACGATTCAGGGGACCCTCAGGAGAATACTGATGGTTTTTGAATATTTCAAGGTATCAGGATTAGACTTCTCTCTTCCTGCCACGACAACATCTGATGGGAGGTATTACACTACACCTAACGGAAAAAGGTATCCTTCGGCCTCCTCGATTACCAAGATGCTATCCAGGGATGCGATTAATGCCTGGCGCAAGCGAGTGGGCAGCGTAGAAGCAGATCGAAAGACCAAGCGGGGGGGAGATCGAGGGACCGCGGTCCATTTGCTCGCGGAGCAGTATCTCCTGGGTACGCTATCTTCGGAAACACGCATGGCCGCCATGCCCACGATTCTGGAATTGTTTCTACAACTCAAAGGGAAACTCGACAGGCATATTTCTGTTGTATATGCGGTAGAGCAACCGTTATATAATGATAGACTGAAGATTGCCGGTCGTACCGATGCGGTCGTGCAATGGGACGGAGAGGATGCAATACTAGACTTTAAAACATCTTCCTATGTGAAACCGGAAGCCTGGATGGTAAATTATTTTACCCAGGCAGCGGCATACTGTGAGATGTGGGAAGAGAGAACAGGTAGAACCATCAAGAAGATCGTTATTGCCACGGCCGTTGAGGATTCGTTGTATCCCACAATCTATGTGAAGGATAAGGCAGAATACCTCCCCATTTTGCATAACTGCATTGCCCAGTTTTACAGGGAGCAGGAACCACAATGAACAGGAGGACCTATGCGTCAACTACTCATGGTTATAGCCTTGATACTGTATTGGATCATGATACCTAGTCTGGCCCACGAAGCAGACAGTCCTTTGGTCAATCTCAACTATACCAAGTTTGTAGAGAGTCAGGTCAAACTCACACCACCTAATCGGGTCAATGAAGAACATTGTTTGACCGAGGCAATTTATTATGAATCTGGCAATCAATCGGTGCTAGGTAAAGAGGCAGTCGCGTTGGTGATTGTGAACCGTGTGGGTACCTCAAGGGCTCGGCGTTCCGTGTGTGCCGTGGTACAAGAGTCGTATCCTGTCCAGAGCAACGAGGAAACACATATCGTGTGCCAGTTCTCCTATCGATGTGAGGAGCGGCGGGCCCCCATGAGAGATATGTGGAAAGAATCGAGTAAGGTTGCCCAACGAGTCATGTCGGGATATGTGCATAGAGAACTGGATGCGGCCTCAGGCATCCTTTACTTTCATACCTCTTCGGTGCATCCCACATGGGCAAAAACAAAAGAGAAGGTGATACAGATTGAGGAGCATATTTTTTATCGGGAACCTCTAATCCCTTGACAGTGGACCGATGATCGTGTATAATGGAGGTATATGTGCTGAAACGGTTGTGCAATGCGGAGCAGAAGAAGTAGGTGTCGGTCATTTAATCATGGAGGTCTATCATGGCGATTACGGCAGTAGTGAGAAGTCTGTCACAAGAAGAAAAGGATCGTTTGTTCAAGGCGATTAAGGAAATGAGCAATTCGATGGCCCGGGCCACCGGTGAGGCGGAGTACCAGAGGGAAGCCACCAAGGCCATTGCCGATGATGTCAAGCTTTCCAAGAAATTGGTCAGCAAGTTGGTCAAGGTCTACCATAAACAAAACTTTGAGGAAGTGGTCGCTATCGAGGATGAATTTGAGGACCTGTATAAGGCTGTTGTCAAGTAATGCCAACGAAAGAAGAAATTCAAAACTTCAGTCTTTTGTTGAGGGAAATGTCGGCCTTCAGAAACATAGGTCTCTGGGAAGCCTTGGTGACCTATTGTGAGACTACGGGTATGGAGTCTGAGGTGGCCGCGTCTCTCTTGACCAGGAGTGTGCTGGCTGATATGGCCGCCGAGGTTCACGACCTCAATCTTCTCAAGGTGCGAGGAACTCGATCTGGACGCCTTCCTCTCTAGAGGTTATGATGATTGATGGATTTGATGCCTGTACGATGTATCTGTCCATGAAGTTACACTTCACCCCAGGTACCTATGATTACCATAGATACCATGGTAAGGTCTCACTGAAACCAGAGACCTATGAGAACCGTAACGATAAATGGTTCTTTCATAAGCTTGCCAAGAAGTATCCCGATGCTCCAACATTAGAGTTCTTTCTTGCTGCCAATTTCTTTAGCCGACAGGCGCTCTGGGTCAGGGATCTTCTCATGGAGGAGTCCAACGGCGTCTATCTGGAGCGCCTGAAGGTCAAGGAATCACTCGAATATATGATTGACCGGGATCTCAATGTTATCCTGAAAGAGTGCCCTGATTTCAAATCCAGTCTCACGATTAAGGATGGGCAATATCCTAGGCTCTTGGAGATGGCATTCCATGACGAGATCCATCGGGAGTCATTGATTATGTTGAACCGTGTTATCGGGTTCATTCCAGTGTGGAATAGGAAAATCAGTGATACGATTATCTATCCAGTATTTGCCCATAAGTGTATTCGATATGCACCGTTTCTGGGTGTGTCTGATATTGGAAATTTTCGTTCCTGGATCAAAATGCGCTTGACAACGTAGTATAAATATGTTATAATACTTTCTCTTATATGCGTTTCTTATATTATCACAGGAGGTTTCTATGTCTACTGTTCCCACCCCTCTCAGTTTTTCTGCGCTCAAACGATCCAGAGGTTCTGTTGAGCAATTTGCCCAAGCGATTGCAGCAGCCTCGACCACCAAGCGCGATGATGACCGATATTGGAATTTGACGGTCGACAAGGCCGGCAACGGTCACGCGATTATTCGGTTCCTTGACAAGCCGAGCCAGGATGGTGAAGACGCACTGCCTTGGGTACGCACATTCTCCCATTCATTCCAGGGCCCTGGTGGATGGTTGATCGAACTGTGTCCCACGACATTAGATCAAAAGTGCCCGGTCTGTGAATCCAATAATACCTTATGGAACTCAGGTCTGGACTCAGACAAGAAGATTGCCAGTAGCCGTAAGCGAAAGCTGGCCTATACAGCGAACATCCTGGTGGTCTCCGATCCAGCGAACCCAGAGAATGACGGTAAGGTTAAATTGTTCAAGTTCGGGAAGAAGATTTTTGACAAGATGTACCTGAAGATGCACACGGAATTTCCTGACGAAGTGCCTTTCAAGCCCTTTGATCTATGGGACGGTGCCAATTTCAAACTCAGGGCCCGCAAGGTTGACGGTCAGAGAAACTATGATATTTCCGAATTCGCCGCTCAGACCCCTGTTTCAACCGATGAAGTCAAGTTGGAAGCCATCTGGAAGTCTGAAATGGCATTGAAGCCTCTTTTGGATCAAGGCAATTTCAAGACCTACGATCAACTCAAGGTGCGTTTGGAGCGTGTACTGGGACCTTCCGGAAGGTCTGCCACGGCAGAACAGGTAGGCACCCAGGCATTCAATGATGTGGACGCCGGCGTCAAAGTCGAATCTGTACCAGGGGTGATTGATACCACCAAGGAGAATGATATCACCGATGATGATGATATGAAGTTTTTCCAGAACTTGGCTGACGGAGAATAGATAGTGGTCTATCGTCGCTGACAGATAAGGAAAACAGGGGCCCCGAAGTCATTGCGATTTCGGGGCTTTTCTGTGGGTAAAACAGCGGAGGAAGGCCCAGGAACGGTTATCCGTGCTAGGGGTGACCAGACCCCTAAAAGACCGAAAAGCCGGCTTTAGGAGGGCGCAAACGAGTGCCCCATGGCTCGCATGAACGAGGACTCTGTATTCCTTGGATTTGCTGGGATCCCCGACAGGGAGGTGTTGTTGTTGGTGACATTCGTGGTCTTGTTTGCATTGGTGGTCATGACCATTGCCACTCCCTTGATTGCTGTTTGCTCTTTATTATCATGGGCCTGTTGCAGGGCCTGCCCTGTCTGGGCCACCGGTGTCTCTTGTCGTTGAGCCCCCACGGTGGCTGGTGCTGCCACGGTGGCCGTCGGTGGGGCTTCACTCCCTCCAAAGAACTTTTTGATTCCCCCAATAGCGCCAGATACAACACCTGGGGAACTGCTTGGGGCACTTTCTGCTGTGGGGACATCCTTGATTCCAAGGAACTCAAGCACGGCATTCACTTTACCCATGACCGCGTCGATCACCTGCTTGATCGTGCCACTGATGGTATCCCAGAATGGTTTAATCATCTCCCAGAGTTCTTCTATTTTTGTGGTGATGCCCCCGATCAAATCATTGAAGACTGCGACCACAGGGTCCGTCATGTCCGCCCATACAGTCTTGATAGACTCCCACATACCCTTAAACCAACCCTTGATATCTTCCACCATATGGTCCCATGAGAGAACCAGATCGTCCCATAGTTTTACCCAATCGGTCTTGAAGGCGACAAACACCGCCACCAAACCTGCTATAACCAGTGGTGACCATTTCAACACAGTCTTGAGGATAACAGAGAAGCCTTTGCTGATTATCAGATCGAATATTTTATCGAAGATTCCTCCAAGATCCGCAGGACCTTCGGCCTTAGACTGAGCGGTCAATGGAGACTGAGATTCCTGGCCTGCCTCTTTGGCCTTGGCCTCGTCACTGGCTTGTTCATCATTCTTCAGCATCTCTTGGTTGGCTTCGGCGAGTTCGTCCAGGTGCTTGACAGCGACACCTTGACGCTCGGCAATCCTCATGAGTATTGCCGCCACATGACTGAACCCCTTTTGGATGGCCTGAAGAACATTTCCCTTCTGCTCTGGCGCACCAGAAGACATACGTGAAGGGGACTGCTCCTGCTCCTTCACACCAGGAGAACCCTGGGCGCGATCAGCGGACGAGCCTTCCAGACCCAATCGTCGATCCATACCTGCAATCTGGCGAATACTTTTCTCTGAACGGAACATCGCCTTGCCGGCGAGTACCGTCGCAATTTTTGAACCACCGGTGGCCCGATTGATGGCCCGCAGAGGGTCGAATTTTTCAATAAGTGACTGTTTGACTTTATTGGCCGTGAACTTGACTGCCGATACTGTGGCTCCACTGAGGCCCTTCTTTTTGTTGATAAGGGCGTCCGCGGCTGCGGCACCGGCTGATTCGTGTGGTAATTCGTGAAGACCTAACTGTTCTCGCTTGGTTTTCTTGACGCGATCTTTGCGTCCTTTGAACCCCTTGCGATCACCTGTCAAGGCTTCAATCGTTTCAGGATCTAATTTAACCTTGGACCCTTTGTTGTCGATAGTCGCGGTACCCTCAGGAGGCTCAGAGGACTGTACCCCAGTTACGCCACCTGATTTTACACCTTGGATCCCAGTGAGGCTGTCTTGTAATTTTTTGAATATCGAGGAGAATTCCTTCTTGACCTCTCCAATAGGATCCGTGTACCGGGCCTTTGGCGCCTCTTTTGACGCACCGGGCAGCTTGCCCAATTCCGCCTTCATGGCTGCCAGTTGTTCACCCAGGTCCTTGATTGTCGTCGGTACAGGGTCTTTGTAGGTATCGTCGGCCATCACCGTCTCCTGTTTTGATTATTCTGCTGCTTAATGCGCTCGTTCTCTTTTTCTACTCGCTGATTCACCAGGGTCAGATAGATCATACGCTCCCATGGAAGCATGTCTTCCAGGTCCCCCAGTGTAAACTTATGATCCTGTACCAAGGCGAAGTTGGTGGTGTAATAGTTCGCCAAATTATCATGAGACAGGACTAAACGAAAAAACTGTCAAGTCCCCGTACCACGATATCTTCCTTGTGCCCGCACTTAGGACAAGCAAACTTCAGGGTATGCTCAATCTTGGGCATCGTGGTAAAGAAGGTATCAATCGCCTCAATGTGCTTATGGGATAAGGAATTGACAAACTCTTCCACTTCTGCTTTGGTGACGGTCTTGAGCGTATAGACGGTATCTTCGTCCCAGACCGATTCAATACACCCACTGATAAAGGTAAAAGATTCTTCGGTGGTCAGGGCTTCCTTTTTCAGGTTCTGAAAAGACTTGAATGTGGGGTATTGAAGAGTCAATCCCATTGTTGGTGTCAGTATGACCTTCTTATCATGTCCTTTATCAAAGGTTGGCTTAATCTCAAGGAGGTTGACCTCATATTCAGATGAGGTGCCGCAGACCTTGGTCTCCCCATTGGCCTCCACCTTCTGATTACACGCATACTTGAGTTTCACCACTTCACCAATGCTACGGGCCCTCAACTGGAGAAACAAAAATTCCACATCAAACAAGGGCATCTTATCAATTTTGATATCGGTATAGGGCGTCACACAATTTTCCAGTATGACCTGGGTGGTGTTCACCATGGTGTCATGGTCCCCCGACTGCATTGCAATCATCAGGAGTTTTTCTTCTTTGACCAAAAAAGGTCTGAAGGTCACCACATTACCAGAAGGGCACTTGACCGTATAGGTTGGTATGGGAAGTTTGGGTAATGCCATAATTATTCACCTCATGTTAATAGTTAACCACTCTTACGCGAAATCTGGACCGAATTTAGCGGCCCGGCCGCCTTGAACGCAACCGCTTTTTTACCAAACACATCCACATCAGACTACCCCGTTTCACCGGTCGAAATGCCGGCCCTGAGTCTTGCTCCTTCTGCCGTCAAGGCATCCTTCTCGGCACGGTTTGCGTCCATCTCCCCTTGGGTAGGTCCCTCGTTCACCTTCATCTGGGCTATTCTGGGGCTTACAGTTTCGGTGTCTGTTACCTTTCTGGGTCCCGTGCCAGACATAAAGAGGAGATAGTAGTCGTAGGCAATAGTGACCGCGAGGCGGTGCAGACCGTCATCGGCCCATGAGACAGGCATCTGATTGACGGCCGTAGGAAACGCATTCACCAATTGCCATTCGGCAATCGTGGGTAGTCCCTCCTCGCCTAGGTGTGTTGCACCATGTTGCTTGAGGGTCATGTCAACCCGATAGGAGTTAGGGTATCTCAGTACATTATTCAATTCTGACCAAATGCCCCCCATCCAACGCTCAAAGAAATCTCGTATGATGAATCCTTGAGTTTCCAAAAAGGTCAAGGTGATTTCCTGATAGGACGATTGGTGGGGCACTTTGTAGGATGGACCATAGATTTTCACATCCTGGGCAGACAGTTGGCGTCCCGGCAATTCGGTGGCTTCGCATCTCAAGGAAAGGATCTCAGATATCCGTGAGAATTTTGTATCCGTGACGACGGCGGGAACAGGGGTGAGCAAGGAAAAGTGGGAGACCTTGGATGCCCCGTTGTTCCTGAGTTCGGCATAGAACTGTTCGTAAAACCCAGCCATATTATTTACCTGCGGATTCTGCCCAGACTTCTGGTGCGGTAATGGGTTGCGTTAAACTTTTGAAATTTTGCACAGGTACTTGTGAGGCAATCTCCCATTCGTGGGGAAGAATCTCGATGAACCGCGAGCGAATATGTGGGTACAGATATCGTTTCACACAGGCCAACCCAGCGTAGGCTCTGTGGGTCGCTTTGAGTAGGGGATAGGACAACTGTATCCTGGTGCGCTCATCGTTCTTGGACCCTGTGACAAACTGCTTTAATCCAGACAACAGCGCCATTCGCGCACCTGGGCTGATGTAATGTAGATTCAACCCAAGGAATCCATCGGAATACTGTTCAATAGGAATGACCAGGGGAAATTTATCCCAGTAGGGTAGCACTTCTTTACCCTTGGCATCATAGAGATAGAAGTACATCCGACCCAGGGTCGAAGTGCCCCGTTGGCGCGAGCGAGCCCTGAGGATATCTCCTTGACTTGGGGGATTGACGGTATCCCTCATTTTCTGAAGGAGCCATGATTTGCCTTGTTGGGTAGTCATGTTGCTATTTATACGATCCTTTTTTGAAATTTGCTAAATAAGGCATAACTGACCCATGGAGGATTGTCATGCCGAGAGTCATAGTTGATTTTAGGAGTTTCCATAAATTATTCGATATCGATGGACCTGATTTTATGGAGTGTGAAGTGCCCCATCTTGACCCCTTGCCTGGTATGGTTGGCCGGATGAATCCATTTTACGGGAAGCACCATACACCTGAACACTGCCGTTCCCAGGGGGAGAGAATAAGGAAATGGTGCCAGGACAATCCAGAGGAGTCTTTGCGGGTACACTCCCATAAGGGGAGCACCAATGGTATGTATGGCTCTTCTAGAAAAGGGGAACAGAACCCTTTTTTCGGGCGAACCCATACCGCCGCAACAAAAGACCTCTTACGACAAAGGGCCCTAGAGAGATATCGACATTCCTCAAACCCCATGAAGGGAACCACTTTGTCCGTGGAGCGCAAATTAGAGATCGGTGAACGAAATAGCCGTGAATTTACTCTAGTTTCTCCTGAAGGGCATATCATTATCATAAAGAATGCCGCCAAGTATGCCAGGGAGCATAGATTGAGTGAGCAGATGTTGATAAAGGTGGCTAAAGGAAAAGCAAAATTACATAAAGGGTATACCACACCACCATGAGAAAGTACATACAAGGAAGATATACCGTAAAAAATCCCAGTAAGTATGTAGGTAATGTGAACAATGTTATTTTTAGAAGTTCCTGGGAATTAAGAGTATTACAGTGGCTCGATGAAACTCCGGGCGTCATTCACTTCTCTTCAGAGGAATTAGTGATACCGTATTATGACCCGGTATCTTGCACGATAAGACGATATTTTCCTGATTTTTTGGTGAAGGTGTTGAATAAATCGGGGGACATACGCACCTATGTCCTTGAGGTGAAGCCTTGGGCGCAAACTCAATTGAGGATCCCAAAGAAACAAACACGCAAATACATCAAAGAGGTGACAACCTATACAACTAATGAGGCCAAATGGAAAGCGGCCAAGATTTTTTGTGAGAGTCAACAGTGGGAATTCAAGGTTATAACCGAGTTTGACCTAGGTATAGTAACCTGACATAGGGATCCAAGTGCCATATAAATAGTAGACGCACGGAGGATATTTATATGGCGGAAGAAAAAACGAAAAATTCATGGTATAAGACCCCCAAGGCCCCATTGGATCCATTGAAAGAGACTGCCTTCGAGTATGAGAGAATCAACTATCCCCCGGAGTTAGGACCAGGCACGAGGCATCCTTACTATATGTCGTTTTTTATCAACCTTCCTACCCTGTCCAAGTATACCACCGAAAATGCAAAAGGGTTAGCACCGGAAGGTACAGAAGCACAAAGCGAAATTCAACGACACCAGAACAAGTCGGGTGCCTCATTCGTATCCAAGGAATTTACGGTTCTGGGAGTGAAGCTGCCAGGATTTGGACGCAAGACCACACGAACAGGAACCGTTATCAGGCTGTATATTCCTGAAACCCTATCATGGAGTTTTTCCCAAAGTTGGAAATCACTGGGTCTGGCAGATTTACCTCTTGTGGCTCAGGCTCAAGGAGCCGGGTCGGCCGGCACTTCAATTGCCGATGCCCTCAAGGCTGGGCCCGGTCAGGGGTTAGCCACCCTCGTTGGCCCTGGTGGAAAAAACCTCGTCAGTGGGATACTGCCGTTTGTTGAAGGTGCCGCTGGTGATGTGCTAGGGGACCGGGATCTGTTTACCTCGGCCTTTGGGGTGACCGTCAATCCTCAGATCGATGTCATCTATTCGGCCCCAGAACTTCGGACCTTTTCGTTTGAATTTTTCTTTGCCCCGCGAACGGCCGAGGAAGCAGAAACGGTGCAAAAGATCATCTACCTGTTCAAGTTTCATCAGGCGCCAGAGATTTTAGATGACAAGACTGGTTTCGGACGATACTTTGTTCCTCCTTCCGAATTTGACCTTGATTTTTCTGTGGATTCCTTGGGAAAGATATCAACATGTGTCCTTGAGGATCTGACGGTTGACTATGCCCCCAATGGTACGGCATTCTACGCTGATAACGCTCCTGTATTTACCCGTTTGACCCTGCGATTCCGGGAGCTAGAATTTATCACGAAAGGCCTTGTTACAGAGGGTTATTAACTGTGGAAGCCTTCGTTTATTGTTGGACAGATTTTGGAATGAATAAACTCTATGTCGGAGTCCACAAAGGGACTCCTGATGATGGTTATGTGTGTTCTGGTAAGTTGATGCTTCAGGAATACAAGGTTAGGCCTGAGGATTTTTCTAGGGAGATTGTGGCATTCGGGTCGTATCAGGAAATGTATATCATGGAGACGGCTATATTGAAAGCCGCTAAAGCAGATAAGGACCCTGGATTTTATAACCAACATTTGAACACTGGAAAGTTTACAACGGCTGGAACTAGAATGACCACTGAGACTAAAAATAAAATTAGGACCAAAGCATTGGGGCGTCCGGCGCCGAATAGAGGTATACCCCATTCTGATTCCACAAAGGAAAAAATGAAGGCAGCGGTAACGGACATTAGGAGGGAGTCTATCAGAGAGAGGGGACTAATGAATAGAGGTAGGCTGCACACCGAAAGCGCAAAGGCTGCTATTGGACAGGCCCAAGTAGGAAGAAAAGATTCAACTGAAACTATAAACAAGAGAGCCCTCTCTAACACAGGAAAGAAGCGTTCCCCCGAAACACGCGAAAGAATAAGGCAAGCGGCCTTATTGAGAGGGAGGAAATAAGATGTCCGATCCATATTTTCTTAATTTCCCACTCCGGACCTACACGCTTAACCCCTCACCTCAGGTGGGGGAATTTGATGTGGTCACAGATATTTTTAGGCGTGTGGCGCCAATCAGAAATCTCCTGCAACATACCCTGATGTTCTATGCCTATGAGATTCAGGAAGGAGATTCGCCTGAACTTATTGCCCATAAATATTATGGGTCTGTGGATTATCATTGGCTCGTGACACTCATGAACAATATGATGGATCCCGTTCTTGACTGGCCCAAGACCAACGTGGACCTAGATCGTTATGTGAGTGATTTGTATGGAAGCATTCCTGACGCAGCAGCAACCACGCACCATTGGACCAAAATCACCTCAAAGGTGTTCAAAGGTAGTTACGAGCAGGCCCTGGAGTTAGGCTTGGCGTCACTGGATGAGTTACCTCAGGAAGCCAGTGAATTCACCACGATCATCGATCAAACCGCATATGACGCGCTGCCAGTATCAGAGACTCGCATATACACCTTCCCCGATGGAGGTACCGTGACCGAGACAATCACCAAGGCTGCGGTGGATGCTTACACCTTCGAGGAAACGCGCAATAACGAGAAACGCAAGATTGTCCTCCTCAACAATTCATACCTCTCACAGGTAGTCAAAGAATTAGGTAACCTGAAACGATAATGCCTACAACTAGCGGTGGTATAGCAAAGGCCACAGATTTTGAACTCGATGCGTTGATCCTTATGGGAGCGTCCGGACGCTCCGTGGATCTGCGCCTCGTCATGCAAGAATTAAATCTGTTTGAGGACTTATTCGCCAATGTGATGAGTGGCACGGTGGTGATTAACGATACGCAGGACATCATTAACAAGTTAGGTGTAGTTGGGGACACCCATCTGATCGTGGCGTTTTCAAAGCCATCGATTCCCCTAAAATTGTCCAAGGTGTTTCGCGTCTATAAGTTTACTGATCGCAAGCGTTCCGGATCGTTCTCCGAGCACTATATTCTGCATTTTTGCTCAGAGGAACTATTGCTCGATCAATCGGTAAGAATTTCTAAGGCATACAAAGGGCGTTCGATTTCACAGATGGTGACCGACATTGCAAGGACGCACCTGGGAATCACAACGGTCAAGCTGCCCCCCAAGAGAATCTCCGACACCACTGAGAATTTTGATGTGGTGGTCCCCCTATGGACCCCCTTCTATACGATCAACTGGTTGTCCAGGATTGCTACCACGGGAAAAGATAAAGGCTGTTCCTTTCTCTTTTTTGAACATTCGCAGGGATTCCAGTTCCAATCCATTGAAGCGTTATCACAACAGAAACCAGTGCAGGAATTGAATTATATGCCTGCGAATTTTCGCGGGGAAGAGAATCCACAAAAGTCAGACTTACAGCAACGATTTGAGTCCATTGAAAGTTTTGAGATTCTTGATGGTCCCGATATACTGAGATCGATTCCTGCCGGCATGTACGCAGGCAATCTGACCAGGGTCAATACCATGGATCAAAAGATCACAACACTCTCCGTGGGTGGCGATGTGATGTTCAATACTACCAGGCACCTGGAACCTTATTCGATATTCTCAAGAGCGAAAGATCGTTCGGCCACAAGGCAGACCGAGCATTATGGTAGTAGTGCTAGAGTCAGGCACGATTCAATGAGTGTGGATAAATGGTTACTCCAGAGAAATGCGTATTTGACAGGTATCCATGCCTTTAGGATCAGGGTCGTTGTACCAGGGCATCTTGGGCTACAGGTGGGGCAAGTATTAAAAGTGAATCTCCCTGCCGCCATCAAGAACGATAAAAAAGGAGTACTACCCGATGCGCTCTATGCGGGTAACTATCTTATCACGACGGTGATGCACAAGTTGGATCGAGAAAAATATGTCTGCATCCTCGAACTTTCCAAGGATGCCATTCAGGATAAGTTATCCCCTGCATTGCAGGATAACCCAGGTCTGATCCAGTTAAGGAAACTTTAATAATGTTTGAACAAGATTTGGGTGCGCAATTCATCTGGTGGATAGGCGTGGTCGAAAGTCGCCAGGACCCTCTGAAGGTGGGGCGCTGCCAGGTGCGTATTGCAGGATCCCATACTGATAAGAAGTCCTTGATGCCTACATCGGATCTCCCCTGGGCGCAAGCACTGATACCCCTCAATGATAATGCGTCCCTGCAAATCAAAGAAGGGGATATGGTTGCGGGGTTCTATCTCGATGGCATTGAGGCCCAGCGACCTATTATCCTTGGTATTCTCCCAGGCATTCCCACACAACTTCAAAATCCTACGGTAGGATTCGTGGATCCCCGGGAGGGCTCCTCGCTCTCCGGCGCACCCAAGCAACCTGCTTCCTTGACGATCACCTCGGTAGGTGACGGCGTGAAGATCACAGAGGGCACTCCTTCGCGCTATCCTGATCGCCTCAATGAGCCAACTTTTTCTCGCCTGGCGCGCAATGAGAAATTGGAAAATTCACCTATTCAGTCCAAAAAAGATTCAGTCTTCAAGTCTATACCCAAAGCCGGTGGCAGCACATTCGATGAACCTGAGACTCCATATAATGCGACCTATCCATACAATCGCGTCATGGAAACAGAATCGGGTCATATTGTAGAGTTCGATGATACCCCAGGTTCCGAGCGTATTCATATCTACCATCGTTCGGGGACCTTTGACGAATATCACCCCAATGGCGACAAGGTGCAGCGGGTCAATGCTGATTCCTATGAGATTGTCCTTGCGGATAAAATGCTCTATGTAAATGGTGATTGTACCATCACGGCGAAGAAGTCTATCAATATCAAAGCAGGCGAGAATATCAGTCTTGAAGCAGGGTTGAATGTGCTTATCAAGGCAGGAGGGGCCTTCATGACACAGGCAACTCTGGCGCAGAATCATTGGACCTCAGGTCCTATGTCGCTTGATGGTATTCCTTTGAACCTCAATCTTCCTTTTCCTCCTCCACTAGGACCCCCAGGTCTGCCGATCACGACCGTCGTGACGGCCACCACCACGATTGATGAGGTCATTGTACCCGACACCTCGACCCCAGGAAACCAAACCTTGGTCGAACGACCTGGAGCCAATGCCAGTGATAAGTCACCTTTGGATGTATCTTCTACACCAGTTGCCACCCCAACAGATATTCCTGCGCCGCCAGCGGGCGTGGCCACGACGGCGATCTCTTCAGGTGAGGGGGCCGATGTGATGGTCCGTGCGATGAATCGAGCCAAACTCACCGATCCTATTCAACGGGCTGCTATCTATGCGCAGACGGCCCATGAGTCTGGAAATTTCAGGCGTCTGACCGAGAGTTTCAAGTATTCGCGGGATGGGCTACTCAGTACCTGGTCTAAATACTTCACCACTGATAATATCGATGAGTACCTGCGCCAGGACAGTAAGATTGCCAGTAGGGTCTATGGAAATCGTATGGGCAATTCTACTGAGGCATCCCTGGACGGATGGTTGTATCGGGGGCGTGGATTCCTCCAGTTGACAGGAAAAGCAAATTATCTTGCAGCCTCGCGGAGTTTCAATCAAGATTTCGTATCGTCTCCTGATACGGTGGCCAGTCCAGCGGTCTCAGCCGATGTGGCCGTGTGGTTCTTCCTCAAAGGTGCCTCAGGTCGTGGGTACGCTGGGCTCTACAGTGACACGGTCGCGGTGACGAAGTATGTCAATGGGGGAACAAATGGGTTGGCAGATCGCCAGGAAAAATTCGCTAAGGCCCAGACAAATGTGGCCGTTACCACCTATAATCAGGTATTGGTGTAACATGCCAGGCATTGCGCGTCTGGGTAATGATTTGAATAGCGGGCATATCCTTATCGATGCTACCCCTTGTGTGGCAGGTTCACCGACGGTATTCTGTAATGGAGTTCCTGTGGCTCGTGTGGGTGACCCCTGGGCGCCTCATGTGCTCCATGTGCCTTTGAGTCTGACCGGTTCTACTACAGTCTTTGCCAACGGCCTAGGAGTCACACGGATAGGCGACCTGACTGATTGCGGTACGACAATTATAACAGGATCCATCGATACGATGTGCGGAGGATAATATGGCATTCACTCTTGACACCAGCGGTATCAGTATTCCAGGCATACCCACGGATGTTCCGGCGCCTGTCTCGGGTATTACTCCTACGAGTTTGTCGCTGGTAGATAAAATGACCTCAAATCCAGCGGCCCTATTCTCAAATCCCATGGTCGGTACGGTCAATTCTATGGGACAAGCTGTGGATAGCGTACAGACAAAGTTACAAGCGGTGGCGGACGGCCCGCTTGAGGGTACCGGTAAGATCACTCCCGCCGAGGCTCAATCCTATCTGGCAGGACAAGGTCTTCAGGATATTCGCAGTAGCATGGGTAATTTTATGGTCCATACAGATCGTCTGTCAGGTTTGCTACAGAGCCAGGGGCTCAATGTCCCAGGTCTGGGGTCAATTATGTCACTAGGCAGACAGATGCAAAATATGATGACCATGGTGAATGGGGCCGGCGGATGCGTCACTACCCTGGGTGGCGCCACAGGCCTGTTTTCACAGGAGACCATTGACACAGAAACCAGTAAAATTGCCGTTATCGCAGAGGGGATTTCAAGCGGTGTCACCACGATTGCCGATATTACTCAGACCATAGTGTCAGCCAAAGAAACGGTCGCAAGTGTCGTGGACAAAGATTCACGGTTCTTGCAGCAATGCGCGAACCAACTCCAATCAGCGGTCGTCGCCTTGGCGATGGAGTCCGCGTTTAAGGACCCCTGCATAGCCTTCATGTTTCAAACTATTTCCAATGTGAACCCAGGGGGTCTGTTGGATGTGCTCTCGACGCCTATAGCCAAATAAGAACACATAAATAAGCCTATGGACAGCCCAATAACACCGATCTATCAGGACTTTGATCTCAACTTCGGATTCCATCCGGTCAGAAAAGACCTGGTGCTGGTTCGTGATGAGCAGGCGGTCATTGCCTCAATCAGGAACCTGCTGATGATGAATCACTTTGATCTCCGATTTCGACCCGAGGTAGGGAGTAACATCCGAAGGTTGCTGTTTGAGAATATCACACCCTTCACGGCGGACGACCTGAGGCGTTTCATCCGGGAGACTATTGAGAATTTTGAACCCAGGGCCAGGATTGCTGTACTCCAGGTCAAGGCTAAGCCCGATGAAAATGGATACGCGGTATACCTCGAATGCTATATTGGTGTCAATCCAAAGGCGGCAGTTGTTAATTTACTTCTAGAACGGATCCGATAATTTGGAGAGGGCGGCCTAAATGTCAGAAAAACTTAACATTACCACTTTAGAATTTGAGGACATTAAACAGAACCTCAAAGATTTTCTCACGACCCAGAGCACCTTCAAGGACTATAATTTTGAAGGTTCGGCCATGTCGATCCTCATAAACCTGTTGGCCTATAACACCTATTATAATGCCTACTATTTGAATATGATGGCCAATGAATCGTTCATCGATACCGCCATCGTTCGGAACTCGTTGCTGTCAAAGGCCAAAGAACTGAATTACACTCCCTCCTCGCGCAGGGCGCCCACCGCGATTGTCACCGTGACAGTCACGCCTCCTGGAGGTAACACGCAGGCCACACTGAACCTGAATCGTTTTACGGAGTTTCAAGCAGAGGCCATCGATGGGGTCAATTATACTTTTGTCGCTGCTGATGCGCATATCAGTTATAAGGAGAATGGGGTATTCCCATTCAAAAATATCGAATTGAAAGCTGGGGTTCCTCAGACGACCACATTCACATATGACCCGATCAGCAACCCCCGATCAGAATTTTCATTGCCCAACGATGACATTGATACTTCAACCTTGCAAGTAGTGGTCCAAGAATCTGCGATCAATGCTGCTTCGACGATTTATACCAGATCAGAGGATATCACAGAGTCCGATGGCACGACCCCGGTCTTCTATTTGACCACCGCCATCAACAACATCTATAAGATAGTATTCGGTGATGGCCAAATTTCCAGGGCCCTGTCAAATGGTAATATTGTCGTGGCCTCTTATCTGACCACTGACGGTGATGGCGCCAATCGCGCCAATAGTTTCGCCACAGGTTCTATCGGTGGATGGGCAAATGTGGCCGTTACCCCTGTATCGGCGGCCGCAGGCGGTGCCGACCGCGAAGATATTGAGTCAATTCGTTTCGTGGCCCCTCTGAACTATACGGCTCAGGGTCGCTGCGTCACAACCAAAGATTATGAAACTCTGATACGCAATCGCTATCCTGCGATTCAGACTATTACCGTATGGGGCGGCGAGGAGAATATTCCTCCTGTATACGGTAAGGTCTTCATTTCATTTGCACCCAAGACCAATGTCATTATCAATGAAACCGAAAAACAGCGCATCATCGACGAAATCATTACCCCTATTTCTATGGTCACAGTAACCCCTGTGATTATTGATCCTGATTATGTGTACCTCAAATTCACAACTCGCGTGGAGGTACTTACAAGGTTGACCACGCTGACCTCTGCACAAATAGCTGATGTGGTGAGGACTGCGATTCTGGATTATGCTACTCAGTCATTAAATCAATTTGGTTCGTCGTTTGTGTCCTCCAAGGTCGGTCGAGCCATCGACGATTCCCTACCTGCGGTTATTGGGTCGGCTACTACCGTGCGTATGGCAAAACGGTTTACTCCTTCCCTGAATGTCGCCTCAACATACACGGTGAATTACAAAACTGAGCTGCGCCGGGCGACCTTCTCATCAGCGTTACAATCCTCCTCCTTTATGGTGAACGATAGTGAGGGAATACCACGACTCGCATACCTTCTTGAAGTTCCGGATTCTTTTACAGGGCTCGACTTTATCGAAATCATAAATCCAGGGTTTGGATACACCTCCCTACCCACCGTGACGATCACGGGGGATGGCGCCGGCGCCACGGCAAAGGCCACCATCGTCAATGGGCGCCTTGAGACGGTTACCTTGATAAACCGAGGAACTGGATATACGTCTGCCCTTGTGTTCTTGTCAGGTGGCGGTGGATCCTTGGCTTCGGCTTCTGCTGTGGTATCGTCAAAATATGGGGACCTTAAACTGGTCTACTCAAGCCCAACCACTGAACTGATTACTATTAACCCTGCTATCGGCACGATTGATTATGAGACCGGGACGGTATTCATCAATGCCTTAACGGTCACGGATGCACTAACCAGTGATGGACAAATACAGATGACGGTGGAACCATTTGAAGCCATCATCACCACAAAACTCAACCAACTTCTGACGGTCGATGCTGCGCAGACAGATTCTATTACAGTCGATGTTCATATGCGGTAATTTATGGCCAATAATCTATCCCTACTTGTTCGCCAGCAACTTCCAGAATTCATTAGGTCTGAATATGATACGTTCGCCACGTTCATTGAGGCCTATTATGAATTTTTAGACCAGAGCAATAATGCAATTGGTGCCGCTAAGAGTTTGCCTACCCATTTGGACATCGATACGACCACCGACGCTTTCATGGACTATTTTGTCGGTCAGTATCTACCTCTGTTTCCCCCCGACCGGTTGAGTAACCCAGCAATGATGATTGCTCATGCCAAGGAGTTCTATCGCGCCAAAGGTACACCTAAGGCGTTTAAGTTGCTCTTCCGTTTGCTCTTCGGTCAAGATTCAGAGATGTTCTTTGCAAAGAATAACATCCTTCGCGCCTCAGATGGGGAATGGATCCGGGAGAAGTCTCTAAGGTTCAACGAATTTATTTGGACCTCTCAAGTTGGCGATGGTGTTACGACCCGGTTCAGAGCGGTGAGTGATTCCCTTGCACTTAGTCCTGGGAATGAAGTTAGGGTACGGTTAGGTGGTACAGCCTCCAATGGTGTGTCGGGCACCCTTCAATCTACAGGATATAGTCATTCACCAAATGAACCATGGATCACCTTCACTTCTCCGCCTCTCGCCAATGTCATAATCAACATCACCTATCATTTACCTGATATCATTGAGCAGTTTAACTCGAATGAAATCGCCATGCGAATGACAGGACTAGAATCTGGTGCTACGGCAATATCGGAGACCGGAGAAGTAATTGTTGATGTCCAGGCCGATTCTGTGAACATGATCGTGTCTCGCACGGTAGGAACATTCATCCAAGGGGAAACTATCTGGGGGCGTTGGGCCTATGATGTGGATACTGGGGACACCCTGGACATTTATGGTGAATTATTCTCGTCCGTACTTTCGATTGATATCGTAACACCTGGCTTTGGATACAATGTCGGAGATCCAGTCATCGTGACCGGAGGTGACCCCACCGTGGCGGCCACGGCAGTTGTGGATGAGGTCCTGAAGGCCGTGGTAACTAATGTGAGGGTCGTGAACGGTGGCGCAGGGTATATCGCGTTGCAACCGGTCTATATTACTTCCACCCCCAATACAGGGCTGACCCTCTTCGTGACTTCTGTGGATACCACTGGAGCCGTACACCCCAATTCCTATCCTATTAACCAGGATACGCTCAATCTCTGGAGCGGCAATGTGATCTCTAGTGCTGATTATGGGTTTCTCCCGGCAATATCAGAGAATGTTTTAACGGTCATGATGCAGGCATTTACGACTGTTGGTTTCAATAATCTAGGACCCGTCGCCAATATTACAGTTGCGAGTAGTACCACAGTATTTGCCACGACACCAACACTCAGGATTGATTCGCCGATTCAGCAGGTCACTGGCACGACCGTGAATGGTAACACTCAGACCTCAGATGTGCAGATTGGGTCCTTTGGTATACTTGGACGCATGGACGTGGTGAATGGTGGTATAGGCTATGTGCCTGGGGATGAAATTACCTTTGTGAATAATGTCGGGAGAGGTATCGGTATAGGAGGAGCGGCCGAAGTTATCACCGTTCACACCGCGAATGCAGGGATCAAGACCGTCAAGTTTCAGCCGTCAAGAGTCACGGGAACTGTCACAGTCGATGCGCCGGCCAATACGACTCAGGTGGTCGGAACCGGCACATTCTTTACCACAGAATTATTTATCAATGATCGTGTGGAACTCAATAATGAATCCACCTATGTGGCCTCTATCGCCAATAATACCCATTTGACGGTCAATGTGGCGTTCACCAAGGCCTCGACCTCTGGGCGCCTGGGGGTCTATGGACGCTATTTTGTCGGGGGTATCAATTACTCCATGTCGGCAGCGCCGACCGTTCAAGTCATTTCCTCGAATGGATCGGCGACCGGTGCGAACATCCAGGTGACTGCGGTGATCTCAGGAGGAGAGTCTCTTCTTGCAAGGGGTAATACAAAAACACCAGGGGCTATTGTGTCCATTCGTGTGACGAACCCTGGCTATGGGTATCATGTTCAACCGACGATTGATTTGACAGGCAAGGGAAATGGGCTGGCCAATGCGGTGGCCGTGGTGATCGCCGGTCTACTGACCGCGTCAGGGCACTATAGAACCACCCGCGGATTCCTGAGCGCAGACCAACATCTTCAAGGCGCCCAGTACTACTATAATAGTTATTCCTATGTGATACGAGCCCAGACTGAATTGGCCAAGTATAAATCGATTTTCAAGGACTTGATCCATCCCGCAGGCACCCGCCTATGGGGAGAATATGTGATCGAAAGTGATCTAGTTTCCACGGCACCGGAGGCCAATGTGGCCAACACCCACCAGACAACAGCATAAAAAGGTTGTATAAATAGACTTATGGCCACTAATTTTTCGAATACCAGTTATACATTGGGCTATGAGAAGGCGCTGACGATGTACCAGTCATTTACCGCTAACACGGACTTGACTATGGTAGGGTACATGATGATCGGCAAATGCGTCATATGGGGTAGCCCTGATGATCCAGTGGCAATCCATGATACCGAGTACAGTCGTTTCCAGACCTATAATGATTTTCTTGGTGGGAAAAGAATTACCGGCAATGATGTGTACCTGGTGCTCCCGCGAAGAGATTGGACATCAGGTAAGGTCTATACCGCGTATGACGACTACAGTAATACACAGTTCACTTCGACTAATGGAATGTATGTGTATGTTTCTACTGGGGAAGTCTATAAGTGCATCGATAATGCCAACAATGCCCCATCCACGGACGTCCCAGCAGGTGACTATACGACCAATAACGGGTTCAAGAAGATGAGCGATGGATATACATGGAAATACATGTATAAGGTCCCGGCGGGCAGTAAGTTCCTGACCTCTGCATGGATCCCTGTTCCTACGATTCAGACTTCTGCATACTTCGGACATGCGAATAATCTTGTTGATGGGGCGATTTCCAGAATGGTCGTCCTTACCGCTGGGAGTGGGTACGGTAATAACAACACCATTATCACCATTACAGGCTCGGGTATCACCGGTAATGCCAATGCTATTGTGAATGCCGCTGGCAGCCTTATTTCTGCTAATGTGGATGCCCGTGGTGTACGATATTCCAGACAGAATTTTAAGGCCACGGTGGTGGGTTGGGGCACCGGTGCCACGGTGCGAACCATTCTTTCCCCTTATCGCGGTCATGGTTTTAACCCCGCGAGAGAACTGGGGGCCAACACCGTCTTGATATCAGTGAAGATCGGTGATGTGGATGCGACCGAGGGCCATAACATCACGGCAAATAATGATTTTAGGCAAATAGGTCTTCTCCTGAGACCACATAAATATGGAGAGACTGTGGCAGCCAATATAACATCTGCGGATCTCGCGGTGTCCATGGCAACTCAGTTGGTCCTTGTGTCGGGGGCAACATACGCCAATGATGAAGTGGTCTACCAGGGGAGTTCCCAAGCCAATGCGACCTTCTTGGGATATGTTTCGGATAAGTATTTCACCAATGCGGTTGAGTGTACCAATATCCAGGGTGCACCGACAGTCGGTACCGCTCTAATTGGGGCAAGTTCAGGCGCCTCCCGTACTATGCTTTCATACACCAATCCTGACTTGGAACCTGAAACTGGCGACCTTGTGTATACCGAGAATCGTGCCGCCGTGTTACGGACACTGGAACAAGGCGAAATCGTTAAGATAGCACTTCGTTTTTAACAAAGGAATATTATGGCCACCGATCTTACCGTTAATCCTTACTATGACGATTTTGACGCAGACAAGAATTTCCACCGCATTATGTTCAAGCCGTCCTATGCGGTGCAGGCTCGTGAACTGACACAGAGCCAAACGATTCTTCAGGGACAGGTCAACGAATTCGGAAAGAGCATCTACAAGGAGGGTTCGCTGGTCACCGGTGGTCAGACGACCCTGGAAGTTGCTGGCGTCAACTATGTGGCTATTGCATCGACCACGCCCTCTGGTAATGTGGTTGTCCTGGCAGATTGGATCGGAAAGCATATTGAAGATGGCGACGGATTAGGAGTTCGGGCGTATGTTATTGCGGCGCAAGAAGAGACCGAAACTACCCCCACGACCCTGGTCGTTAAGTATGTTTCCGGACAGAGATTCCCCAATACCCTTGCCTCTGTGATAACGACATCTGACGCGGTTAGCACTGTTGAAATCCTCGGTAGCATGACCCCCTTTCCTGGCATTACCTCCATTACCGGAAATTCGTCGGTATGTTCTGTGCAACCCGGAACATTTTTCATCGGGGGGTATTTCGTTCGAACACCTGCACAAACTATTATTTTGGATGCTTATGGGATCGCCCCCACCTATCGTGTGGGTCTAGAACTTGAGGATTCAATTGTCACCGCATCAGAAAATGCCTCACTGTTGGACCCCGCTGCGGAATCGTCAAATTATCAGGCCGAAGGTGCCGACAGATATAAGGTGACACTCACCCTAGCGAAACGAGATTTGACGTCCCAAGATGACTCTAAGTTTATCGAGTTGCTGCAAGTGGAAAACGGCGTCCTATTGAAGCAGGTGCGCTATGCTCAATACTCAAACCTAGAGGACACTCTGGCTCGCCGAACCAATGACCAATCAGGTTCTTTCACGGTCCGCCCGTTCATTATGACCACGAACGCCCATCCTACATATGCAAATGCGTATAACTTGATTATTGAGCCAGGGAAGGCGTATGTCGATGGATACGAGTTTGAAACCATTGGGCCTACCACTATTAAAGCCGAGCGCGCCCGAACGGCCTCTAATGTCCGTAACTACGGCCTAACCATCGACTATCAAAATTATCTCGATGTTACTAACCTAAAAGGTCCTATACCTTTTACGACTCTAGAGAGTGGTTTGCTTCATTGCGTGAATGTGGCGAGCATCGGGGCCAACGCCGTGACCGCGGCAAACACCGTAATAGGTTCTGTGCGTATCCGTGCGCTGGATTATCAATCAGGCGCCAATAACACCTCTATTTCAACAGGGGTATGGAGAGCCTATGCGTTTGATGTGAATGTGGGGTCGAGCATCACGGCAAATTGCGCAGCCACAGGTAACGCAAATACAATCTATCTGGCACCAATGTTCTCCGCTTCGTCTAACGCCTATGTCGGCGTCAAATTGAGAATAACGAAAAACAACGGATTCAACCAAGCAGAAACGGTGGCCATTGATCGGTACAATGCGGCCACTAATGAAGCCACGCTAGCCCCAGGTAAAGTGTTTATATTCGGGGTTCCAGGGACAATGACCCAGTACAGGCTGGACTATGAACTCAAGGATCTCGAATCGATTGCCTATGGTTCCAGTGCTGCCCCGCACACCTTTGGTACATCGATGGACCTGGACTCGTCCAGTAAGTACACTTTTTCAGAGGACACCTATCTTGGCGCCTTTCTCTCCGAGACTGATTTTAACCGCGCAATCCATAAACTCCCACAGAGTTTTGTGGCCGATCTAGCAGTAGTGGGGGGTATACCTCTTTCCAGTACTGAGTATTATGGAAGAAAATTATATGCTGGACAACCCTTTGCGGCCAATGTTATTACAATTGGACCTCCCGCTGGAATCCAGTCGGCGGTCACAGGGTCCCCGCTAGCGGGGACTGATGCCGTCGATAACATCCTCGTGGTTATCACAAACCCCACAGGAGGCACATTAGCCAATAACCAAGTAATCAATTTCTCGACTTCAAACCCAAGTCTGAACACTGTCTCCGTCACCCATGGTACTAATACCTCCACATGGGTCATCACTGTCCCAGGGGCAGGATCCACGGCCTTTGCTGATGTGTACGTCAAGGTGCGGCTACCATTCTCCCATACTCTCGGTGGCCTACTTCGATCAAAAACTGCCAAGACTGCCAATATCCTCGATGTGGCAATCACTGGTGGCACGACGATTACTGATGCCACAGGATTGGTACAATGGTATGCTCAAAGTGGTGGTGGCGCCCAGATGTCTGTATATGCCAACTCGGCTGCCTGGCTCAACCTCAGGAGACCGGGTGCAGTTCAATCCATCCATGTCGCGGACGTCACACATATCAGTAGGATTGTGGATATCGGTAAAAGAACGGTCTCGGCTGCCAACGTGGCCGCTGGGGTGAACATCACCGCTCGCTATCAACTCAATACCGGTCAGAAGGATAATTCCTACGATCATGGATTCATTTCTTTGAAAGTGGGCTCCGTGGGACCAACAGGTAATACGGTGATATTCGCCGATTACTTGGCCCACTCAGGAACAGGTTATCTGACTGTGGATTCATACGCATCGGCGTCTATCCCCTATGGCTCGATCCCTACCTACATTTCTCCTACCACAGGAGACACATATGAGTTGCGGGATTGCATCGATTTCCGTCCGCGACGCAATGACGCAGCCAGTACATTCGGGGAGGAAATATTTGGAATATCCGGTCTGTCATTTGAGACCGATTTCTCCTATTATATTCCACGAACGGACAAATTATTCTTGGGATCTACGCAGAGAGACTTTGAACTGGTTCAGGGCGTGCCATCATTGAATCCAATTCCTCCTGCGAACAAAGAAGGGGCCATGACCCTGCTCACCCTACAACTTGAGGCCTATACCGCGAACGCAGAAAATATTTTACTTGAGTACTCGGATAACCGTCGGTACACGATGAAGGACGTTGGGGTATTAGAAAAGCGTATCCAGAACCTGGAGTATTATACCTCCTTGAATTTGGTGGAGCAAGCAGCAAAGAACCAGGAAATCACCGATGACTTAGGACTGACCCGGTTCAAGAATGGTATTTTGGTGGACCCATTCGTTGACCATTCGGTAGGTGATGTGAATGACTTTAGTTACAATTGCTCGATAGACCTGTTGAACCAAGAACTTCGTCCGCCTTACTTGTTAGACAATAGAACCTTATACTTCAACCGGGCGGCGTCCACTAATGCTTTGAAAAATGCTGGATTTGTGACGATGGCCGCGGCCACCACATACTTTGCCGTTAAACAGAGTTGGGCTACCGAGGCTATTAGCATCAATCCATTCAATGTCATTGCGTTCATAGGACAAATAAAACTTGATCCTGCTTCAGATGTGTGGCACGATACCTTTACTTTACCTGTGGTCAAAATAGAACCATCGGGCAGTAATGACCATTGGTTGGCCATGATCCGTAATACCAACCTGAACGATTCTGTCAATGGAATCAAGACATACGGATTCAAGTGGAATGCGTGGAGTGCTATTGATCCATCAAAGACCCGGCTGACAAAGGTTCATCCTAGTGGTTCGACCAATTGGCATTATGAGAAAACCCGCACCGGAGTGTTCACTCAGTTAGTGCCTACGGTAACCTATCAGCAAATAGGCGATAAAGTGGTGGACGTGTCGATCATCCCTTATATGCGTACAAAGGGAATTTTGTTCCATGGGAGATCGTTTTCGGCCAATACCGATGTGTATCCGTTCTTTGATGGAGAGAATGTACAGCCCTTCTGTCTTCGTCCAAATATCATCCAAGTGGTGCCGCCGGCAGTGGCATTCTCTAAGATATATCAAGACAAAGAGACGGTGCGCGTCTATCGTCCTTCAATAGGCACCAACATTGCGAACGCCACCATCGTGGCAGTAACAGACGAATCTCCTTATGATAATGTGGCCATCACAGGCGTCACGGGAGGGGATGATGGAAATGTGCTCAATGCGTATGTGATATCGCTTGCGGGGGACGCCACCTTTTTGGTGGGTGAAACGAGCGGAGCCAATGCGCGTATCTCGGGTTACTACCATAACACAGGGTTCTCCAGTGGGGTCCCTGTCAGTACCGGATATACCATACTCTCGCGTGATTTGGCCAATGCCAATAACGGTATCTCTGGTACCTCTTTGGTTGGAAAGTCAATCCATTTTACCTCCACATCAGGGACGAAAGACTCAGAAATCATTACCGCGTATGACGCGGCGACCCGCAATGCCACACATACCGCCTACTCCTCGTTGCCTAGTACGGCGTTGACCTATACGATTGGACAACTCAGAACGGACCGCACAGGTCAAGTGCATGGAGTATTTGTGTTGCCTAATGTGGCCGGAGGCACACGCTTCCGCACAGGGGAAAGGTTGTTCAGTCTGTCTGATCGATCTGACGGTTCGATGGAGGGCTACGGCACCAACGGAAGTACAAAGTATACTTCCCAGGGATTCTTGGACATTAAGGATAACATATTACTCGGTACGCGCACCGCCGTGGTCCAGCGTACATCACTGTCTGACACACAGTCCATCTCATACTTTAATCATTACAAGTACAGTTCACGTAACGCGACGAATGTGTCCTGTAAATATGGCGATCCTTTGGCGCAGACCTTCTTAATTGACTCCAAGGTCCACCCATATGGTATCCACGCGACCAAGGTACGATTAGTGTTCCAGACTAAGGATCCTAGTATCCCCTTCCAGTTCCAAATACGCCCTGTGGTCAATGGGTTCCCACACTCCTTTTTGGTCGTTCCCGGAACCGATATCATAGTGGAGTCCAAGAATATCAATGTGAGGACTCAGGAACAAATGGCCGCACGACACGCGAATACGGCCTTTCCGAGTGCCCTTGATATTACAGGAGAATACACGGAAATCAGTTTTGATGGTCCAGTGCATCTGTTGCCTGGCACAGAATATGCCATTGTCTGTATGGCCAATTCACTCCTATATAAAGTCTATGTGGCCACGATGGGCGGATTACATATCGGCACCACTCGGCGTGTCTCAGAGCAACCCCATCAGGGAGTACTCTTTAAGTCTCAGAACTCCTCGACCTGGACACCAGAACAAGATCAGGATCTGGTATTCGGTCTAATAGCTCAGACATACGATCCAACCCAAGTGACCGATGTGGTGCTATATGTTCAGAACAGAACTGCGTCTAGTGCCAATGTGCCCCTTGACGTATTTTACATCACCGCGATGAACCTTGTATTACCAAATACCTCCGTGTCTGCCTCCGTGGTCACCACCGTTGGCGCGACAGGGGAGCAGGATCCCGAATATCCTATTGAGCTAGAAGAGAATATATACTTCGATGACACACTCGGTCGCAGAGTGGTCACCCCTGCATACACCTCATTCAAACTTAAACTGAGGTTGAGGACTGAGCATCCGGATATTTCACCTATCATTGATCTTGACCGCGTGTCACTTCACGCGATTGAAAACAAGGTCAATAATTTGAATCTCCAGACGGCCGACCTCGTGGTCACCAGCACATCTGAAAATTGGACCTCAGCGAATACCGCAGGAGCCTCGATTACCATATCGGGAGGTGGAGGGTCCGGTGCCAACGGTAAAATCGTCTACGCGGGCAATGTCGATACCAGCGAAGCAACGGTCTTCACGTTAGCCAACGTCTGGATCGATGTGCAGGGTTCAGGATATACCAGTTCACCAACGGTTACGATTTCTGGCCCGAATGTTAGCGCCACAGCGGTCATCGTTGGTGAAGACTATCCGTATGGAGGTCAGGCACAGGCACGATACATCACTCGTAAGATAGAATTGGCCGACGGTATGGATGCAGGTGATTTCCGTGTGTTCTTTACCGCCTATAAGCCATCGAGTGCGAGCATCTCAGTCTACTACAAGGTGCTCTCGGCCGATGATTCTGATGCGTTCTCGGATAAAAATTACCAACTGATGACGGTCATCACGGGTATCAACAATGAATCCCTGAATCAAAATGACCTTAAAGAGTATGTGTATGCACCAGGTGCCGATAATATCGCATCTAACTTGGTCACCTATGGTACCTTTACATCCTTCAAATACTTTGCCATCAAGATCGTTATGGCATGTACTGATACCACTAAGGTGCCGCGTATACGTAATTTCCGTGTTGTGGCTCTTCCGGCGGTAGGATAAGACAGATAGAACATCTTACGGGGGGTGATGTGATGGACACCGTGAATATAACCAACAGTGAATTTGTTCGAGACCTGAATACTAAAGCCGTGCTAAATACCGACGGGGCTGGGTTGTCGCGGTACAAACAGGTGCGGCGTCAGATGCTCAAGTCCAATCAGGAGCGCGCCGAGACTAAAGATCGACTGAGCATCATCGAGCGCGATATGTCTGAATTGAAAAATTTGATCCGTGATCTCGTCACCATAAGGAAAAGCTAATGGCTATTAATCAATTCAGTAATGCTAATACCTTTGGGCATATGGTGACCTCTGTCTCTGCCCTCATCGCTGTTGCCAATACTCTGACCGATGGACCACAACTCAACTGTAATACGACCTTGTATATAACAGGTGCGGGTGTGTCATTAAATGTGGCCAATACCGCCAATATCAACACATGTTCCATTAACGTACTCACAGGTAACTGTCTGTCACAATTCGATGCCAATGGTCAGGCTGTCATTATGGCACTGATCTTCACATAATTCCACCGTTACATAAAGGGACCCCATGGCACAATCATTTGTCTCCGCAGCCAATGTCGATATCACGGTCGCAGGGAATACCATTTATGTGGTACCTGCGGCGACGAAGACCACACTCATCGGGCTCTCTGTGGCCAACAAGTCTAATGCGGCCATCACCTCAAATGTGTGGGTCACTCGTTCAGCGGTTGATTATACCATCGCGGCCAATGTCACGATCTCTTCCGGCTCGTCATTCGTCCCTGTCGGAATCGATCAGAAGATGATTCTTCTTGCCGCTGATGCCTTGAAGGTATCCGTGTCAACGGCCGGCGCCGGACATGTAATTGCATCGGGTCTGGAACTGTCCTAATGTCGTTTATAGGTAACCAAAAGGACATTCGGATGACCTCAGTCTCCGATAAGGCCGATGGGACCTTACGGACGGGGTTCGTCACGATCAATGTGGCCAGTTCCAACACCAATACAGGATCATTTTCTGATATCAGGGCCAATTCCAATACGGATATCTTGCATATCACCGGGGCAGGTATCACACTGACCCCGAACGCCAGCCCTCGCACCTTGACCATCTCCACGAACAGCGACCTCCGTGTCTCACAGAATACTGCGTATATGGCAGTAAATAATTGGACCACCAGGGCCAGTGCCAATGATGGAGTTTCTGGTTCTCACGGCTTGCAATCTGTGTCCTGGTCACCTGAACTCGGTCTTTTTGCCGCCGTAGGTAATCCAGCGACGGCTACGTATGGTGTCATGACTTCTCCTGATGGTATCAACTGGACCAACCAGTCCACACCGGCAGATGTTTGGAATGGGATATCCTGGTCACCCGAACTCGGTCTTTTTGCTGCCGTAAGGACGGCCGGCTCCGTGAATAGTGTTATGACTTCCCCCGATGGAATTGTTTGGACTCTCAGTATCACTATCAATAATCCTTGGGCCCAGGTGATTTGGGCTCCTGAACTCAGTCTTTTTGTTGCTGTTTCCCTCTCAGGAGGAACCGATGATACCAAACAGGCCATGACCTCTCCTGATGGTATCACTTGGACTGCCCGATCAACACCTTCTATCATTGATTGGCGCGGCATTACTTGGTCCAAGGAATTGAGATTGTTGGTAGCGGTGGGCCCTAATGGTGTCATGACTTCCCCCGATGGGATCACCTGGTCCAACAGAACAGCCGCTTCAAATAAACTATGGTGGGGTGTGGAATGGTCTCCTGCACTTGGTATATTCGCCTCGGTATCGGCCAATACCTCAGGCCCTGCCGGCAACAGAGTCATGACCTCTCCTGATGGGGCCACCTGGACTGCCTGCGTCTCCCCTGCTATAGATATTCCATGGCGCAGTATTGTTTGGGTACCCCAATATTCAGTATTTGTGGTTGTAGGTGGTCTATCTGAAGCCCATCGAATCATGTACTCATTTGATGGGGTCACATGGACCTCCATACCTAGTCCCTATGATGCCAATTGGTATGATGTTGCCTGGTCCCCTGACCTTGGTATCCTTGTGGGGGTGGCTACCATATCTGTTGGTAACTTTATCATGACCTCCAGGCCCGTGGGGGTATGGGGTGCTATAAATATTGGTCGGACTCATGCTCAGGTGATGTCCCAACTCAGTTGGAAATTCTGATCGACAAAGGATATTATGTCAGTTGTAGGCAAACAAAATACCACCCACTATGATGAGGTGTTCGCTAGGGCCAATGCTGTCACACAGACTGGATTCCCTACGATCAATGTCGCTCGTTCCAACACGGGATCCTATACTGATATCAGGGCCAATTCCAATACGGATATTCTCTACATACGAGGAACAGGGGTCACCCTGACCACCAATACGAATACCAAGACCCTGGCGATTACTACGACCAGTGATCTTCGGGTGTCTCAAAATAGTGCATTGCTGGCGACAAATAATTGGACGACCAGAACCAGTGCCAATGATACTTTCACATGGGCCGGTGTTGTCTGGTCACCTGAACTCGGTCTCTTTGCCTCTGTCACATCTACCGGAATAGGCGCCAACGGTTTCAAGGCGATGACTTCCCTCGATGGCTTCACCTGGTCCCTACAAGCCACTCCGGTCAATAATGTGTTCAGGCGTGTGAGTTGGGCACCCGAATTGGGATTGTTTGTGGCAGTATCGTCCACTGGATCATTAGACAGAATCATGACTTCATCTAATGGAGTCACATGGACCGCTCGGACTACATTGGATAATCAATTTTATGATGTGGCATGGTCCAAGGAACTCAGACTCCTGGTCGCCGTCTCCACGGTCGGGACATCAGGGAATAATCATATTGCTACCTCCTCCGACGGGATCACATGGACCAACCGAACAAGTCCTGCGAATAATGAGTGGCTCGGTGTCACCTGGTCTCCTCAACTTGGTATTTTTGCTGCGGTGGCGAGGACAGGTGAGGTGGCCGGTAGTATGGTCATGACTTCCTCCGATGGGATCAACTGGACCCTCAGAACAAGTCCCACGACCAATGCCTGGAATAAAGTGGCCTGGTCACCAAAACTGGGTCTGTTTGCGGCTGTTGCGGCCAACGGTGCAACGGATCGTGTGATGACTTCCCTTGACGGAATCAACTGGACGACACAGAACACCTCAGCGTCACTGATTACCTGGACAGATATTACATGGGTACCTCAGTTTGAAGCCTTTGTGGCTGTGGGAAATAATGTCACAGGTGAAACTGCTCGGGTCATGATTTCATTCGATGGGATCACATGGACCAACCAACAGGACCCCTCGGCCGGCCGATGGCAGGCGATCACCTGGTCCCCTGAACTAGGTATCCTTGTGGCCTCATCGGCCAGTCCCTCAGGTAATAAAATCATGACCTCCAAGAAGATGGGGGTCTCTCGGACCATCGAGGCTCGACAAACCTGGGCCCAGGTGGGTTCCCCACTGAGCATAGGATTCTAAGACCATGTCATTTATAGGTAATCAAAAGGATGCTCGTCTTCAGGCAATTTCCGATAAGGCCAACGGAGCCGTACATGTTGGATTTCCCACCATCAATGTTGCCGGTACCGATATTGTGGCCACTTCCAATACCGACACTCTTTATGTGAGCGGAGATGGGGTCACCGTGACCACGAATACGAATCAACGTACCCTATCGATTGCTACGACTAGTGATCTTCGTGTCTCTCAGAACAGCGCGATGTCGGCGACGAATAATTGGACCACTGTTCTAGACACCAATAGTACAGTGGCCGGTTGGGATGCTATCACCTGGTCCCCCGAACTGGGTCTCTTTGTTGCAGTAGGCATTGAAGGCGGCACCGGAGGCGCCATAACTTCCCCTGATGGGATCACTTGGACACGCCGCACCACACCATTTAACCACTGGTATTCTATCACATGGTCTCCTCAACTCGGTCTCTTTGTCGCGGTGTCAGGCCAAGGTACTACCAATGGTGTCATGACTTCCTCCGATGGGATCAACTGGACCACCAGAACGGCGCCGGCAGGTATCTGGCTTGGCATTACTTGGTCCCCCGAACTCGGTCTCTTTGTCGCGGTGTCAGGCCAAGGTACTACCAATGGTGTCATGAC
>ERZ1292623.353-Hain-H51-01um-R1-353-length-49920-cov-12_pt1 | contig 49920 bp, 43 predicted proteins | sample MGYA00564398_ERZ1292623 | MGnify/ENA primary metagenome ERZ1292623 (study PRJEB36523, sample SAMEA6512633) | groundwater metagenome | collected 2019-01-07 | study: AquaDiva: Metagenomics assemblies of 32 groundwater samples
GAGCCGCCGCCCAGGTTGGGGGCGGCGGCTGCGGGGGAGGCCTGGGCCAGCAGTGCGGCAATGCATAGCAAGGCGCTGCGCAGCAGGGTGTGCCATGGGTGCATGTGAGTTTCTCCCTCGGGATTTTTAGGAATCTCGGGCAGGAGGCGGCCATGCGTCTGGCGGGGAGCTGGTGGAGGCAAGCCTGTGTCCGGGTTGTCGGTCAATCTAGGCAGCTGCGGCGTGCTTGTCTCTAGGAATAGTCTGTTTCTGCGGCCCGAGGGGAGGAATGGGTCGGAAAAGGGGCCGGCGTGGGGCTGTGGCGCAACGGAATGCGGCCGCCCGCATGCCCCACAATCCCCGCCAAAGGAGTGCACGGGCAATGGACAGATGGCAGGCCATGCGGGTGTTTTGCGGCGTAGTGGATGCGCAGGGCTTCACGGCGGCGCAGGACAGGCTGGGCATGACGCATTCGACCGCCTCGCGCCATGTCAAATGGCTGGAGTCGGAGCTGGGCACGCAGCTGCTGCAGCGCAATTCGCGCGGGCTGAGCCTGACCGAGGCGGGGCGCAGCTACTACCTCAGCTGCGTGCAGTTGCTGGAGCAGCTCGATGCGGCCGAGGCCGCGCTGGCCGTGCGCCGCGCACGCGTGGCGGGCGTGCTGCGCATCACGCTGCCGCTGGCCGTGGGCGCCATCGAGCTGGGCGACTGGCTGCCCGAGTTCGAGCAGCAATTCCCGGATCTGGAGCTGCAACTGCTGTGCACCGACCGGCTGGTGGACTTGGTGGCCGAGGGCGTGGATGCAGCCGTGCGCATCAGCCGGCAATTGCCGGACAGTGGACTGCAGGCGCGGCTGCTCACGCATTCGCCTCTGGTGCTGGTGGCTTCGCCCGCCTATCTGATGCGCCACGGGGTGGTGCAGGCGCCAGAGCAACTGGCCGCGCACCGCGCCCTGGCCTTTGCTGCGGGTCCGGCCCAGCTGCGCTGGAGCGTGGTGTCCGGGCAGGGCGCTGTCACCGAGGTCCAGCCGCTAGCGGCATTGCGCACCGATTCGGTGGCCACCATCTTCGAGGCTGCACGCGCGGGGCGGGGCATTGCGGCGCTGACCTGGCATACCGTGCGCTCGGCCATCGAGCGCGGCCAGCTGGTGCGGGTGCTGCCCTGTTTTCATCTGGGGCAGTACAGCTACCACGCGCTGTATCCGCGCACGCGGCATCTGCGCCCGGCCGTGCGTGCCTTCGTGGATTTCATGGCACGGCGCTATCGGCAGGGGCCGGGGGACTGAGCATGGTGTTCTGGAGCCGGCCGCTCGATGCGCAGGAACAGGCCTTTGTGCGCACGCACTTCGGCGCCTCGCTGGATGCGCTGCTGCCGCGCATGCGCCTTTATCTGCGCCGCCTGGGCGACACGCGCAGGGCGCTGTCCATGAATGGCGGGCGCATCTTCATGCCGCGCGCCTTTTTCATGCAGTCCGATCCGCGCCAGCCGCTGCGCCTGTCGCATCCGCAGATCGCAGGCATCTTTGCCCATGAGCTGCTGCACCAGTGGCAGCGCCTGCAGGGCATGTCCGTGACGCGGCAGGCCGCCTGGCTGCAGTTCAAGGCGCTGTGCACGCGCGGTGATCCCTATGCCTACGAGCGCTGCGACGATCCCCGGCGCATGCTGCAGCGCTTTGTCCATGCCCAGGTGGAGCAGCAGGGCCAGATGTGGGAGGACCATGTGCGCGCCTGCGTGGCGGGGCAGGGCGATGCGGCGGGCGCCCTGATCGCGGCCCACGTGCGGGGCACGTGAGTCAGCTGGGCTGGATGCTCAGTGCTTCGATCAGGTCATGGGCCGACACATCGCGCGCCGCGCCAAAGCCCGCCACGTGCCGGGCGATGGATGGCGTGATGCAGACAAAGCGGAAGTCGCCCAGATCGGTCATGAACGCGGCTTCGGGGAAGCGCAGCACATAGCTGTCGCGCGCGCCATCGGCCAGCACGCTGCCGGGCGGAGGTGTGCTGGCCACGCCTTCAATGGCCACGCGCTCCAGTGCATGCACGCCCTCGCCGTCCACTTCGGCCGCGCACACCAGCAGGCTGACGGCCGGGTGCAGTTCCATGGCCCGCGTGTGCGCTGCCAGTGCGCTGACGTGCAGCACAAAGCAGCCAAACTGCGCATTCCAGGCCCAGGGCACCATGGACAGACGGGGAGCGGGCAGTGCATCGCCAGCCCCGGGGGCAGGGGAGTCGGCGGGCTGGGTGGCCAGGGCCGCGCTGCGGCGGCGGGCCAGCAGATCGCGCAGCGACAGCTGCAGGCGGGACAGGTGGGGCATGGCGGGCGTGGAGGGCATGGCGCCATCGTACCCGTGGCGTACTTGTGGCGTGCCCGTGGCCGGCTTGCGAAAGCACAAGGCGAGTTGCGGTGGCACCGGTATGCCATGGCGCTCAAGCGTCACTTTGGCGACGATTCCCTGGGGCCTTCCCCAATGCCGGGAAACGGGTGTGCGCCTAGCCTCGCTGGCAAGGCGGATTGCCGCCGTCCGATCCACTCACCGACCATTCAACGCCCATCCGTCCATGTCGACCCTGCCCGCGCACCACGCCTTCTGGCCCAGCCGTCTGCCCCATTCCATCACCGTGCCCGCCACCAGCGTATGGGAGAACCTGGCCGTCAACGCGCGCCGCTATCCCGACAAGCCGGCCATCCGCTACTTCGGCAGCTCCATCAGCTACCGCGAGCTGTGCGAGGGCACGGAACGCATGGCGGCCTACCTGCACAGCCTGGGCGTGCAGCGCGGCGACCGCGTGATCCTGCTGATGCAGAACACGCCTCAGCTCATCCTGGCGCACTACGCCATCTTCCGCGCCAATGCCGTGGTGGTGCCGGTCAATCCCATGAACATGGCCGAGGAGCTCAAGCACTACATCACCGACGCCGACGCCAAGGTCGCCATCACCACGGCCGACCTGGCCCCCGAGCTGGCCAAGGCCAGCAATGCGCTGGCGCCGGGCCAGCGGCTCGATCACCTGATCGTCACCCAGTTCACCGATGCCTTCGATGCCGGTGTGCAGGGCGACGATGCGCCGCCTGCGCAGTGGCACGACTGGCTGCTCACCCGGCGCGAGCCGGCTGTGCTGGAGGGCGGCAGCGTCCACACCTGGCAGCAGGCCCTGGCCTGTACCGACGCTGCGCCGCCCCATGTGGTGGGCCGCGACGACATGGCCGTGCTGCCCTACACCAGCGGCACCACGGGCCACCCCAAGGGCTGCATGCACCCGCACCGCTCCATCAACCACAACGCGGTGGCCGGCAGCTACTGGGGCAGCGGCACCAGCGAGGCGGTCGTGCTGGCGGTGGTGCCCATGTTCCACATCACGGGCATGGTGTCGGTGCTGCACACGGCCATCTTCATGGGTGCCACCGTGGTGGTCATGCCGCGCTGGGACCGCGAGCTGGCCGGGCGGCTGATCTCGCGCTACCAGGTCACCAGCTGGACCAACATCCCCACCATGGTCATCGACCTGCTGGGCAGCCCCAACTTCGCGCAGTTCGACCTCACCAGCCTCAAGTACATCGGCGGCGGCGGCGCGGCCATGCCCCAGGCCGTGGCCCAGCGCCTGCTGGAGCAATACGGCCTGCGCTTTTGCGAGGGCTACGGCCTGACCGAGACCGCTGCGCCCACGCACAGCAACCCGTCCGAGCACCCCAAGCAGCAGTGCCTGGGCATTCCCTTCATGAGCACGGAGGCGCGCGTCATCGATCCTGACACCGGTGCCGAAGTGCCCCAGGGCGAGCAGGGCGAGATCGTGGTCCACGGGCCCGAGGTCTTCGACGGCTACTGGAAGCGCCCCGACGCCACGGCCCAGGTCTTCATGGAGATCGACGGCAAGCGGTTCTTTCGCACCGGCGACCTGGGCCACGTGGATGAGGACGGCTACTACTTCATCACCGACCGCCTCAAGCGCATGATCAACGCCAGCGGCTTCAAGGTCTGGCCGGCCGAGGTCGAATCGCTGATGTTCCGCCACCCCGCCATCCAGGAAGCCTGCGTGATCTCCACGCGCGACGCCTACCGGGGCGAGTCGGTCAAGGCCGTCGTCGTGCTGCGTGCAGGCAAGGAAGACACCACGGCCGAGGACATCATCCAGTGGTGCCGCGAGAACATGGCCGTCTACAAGGCGCCCAAGGTGGTGGAGTTCGTCAAGGCCCTGCCCAAGAGCGGCAGCGGCAAGGTGATGTGGCGGCAGTTGCAGGAGGCGCAGGCGTAGCCCCGCGGGCAGTTCCCATCCATGGGCAAGTCCCACACGCGCTTGCCCAGGGCGCCGTGGGGCTGTTTGCTGCAGGGGCTCTGCAAAGGCTGCGCGCGCATCTATGATCGCGCGCCAGATACGAACACCGCAGCGCACAGCACATGCATAGATTTCCTGGGACCGCTGCCACGGCCGTGGCAGCTTTTTTTTGGGTTTCCGTTCCCGTCCCCGTTGTCGCGCACGAACTGTGCACCCTCGTCGCCGACGCCGACACGGGCCAGTCCCTGGTGCACAGCGGCCCGGCCTGCGCCGAGCGGGTCACGCCGGCCTCCACCTTCAAGATCGCCATCAGCCTGATGGGCTATGACGCCGGCATCCTGCAGGACGAATCCCGGCCCGCGTGGCCGTACCAACCGGAGTATCCGGACTGGGGTGGGGATGCCTGGCGGCGCGATATCACGCCCCAGGCGTGGATGAAAGACTCGGTGTTCTGGTACTCGCAGCAGGTGGTGATGCGTCTGGGCCAGCAGCGCTTTGACGCCTACGTGAAGGCCTTCCGCTATGGCAACGAGGATGTCTCTGCCGTGCCAGTGGCCGACCCGGGCCACAACGGCGTGTGGGTGGTGTCTTCGCTGCGCATCTCGGCGGCCGAGCAGGTGGCCTTCATGCGCAGGATCGTGCGCCGGGAACTGCCCGTGAACAGTCAAGCCATCGACATGACCGCGCGCATCACCCGGCATCCAGTGGCCGTGGGCGGCTGGACCGTGCATGGCAAGACGGGCACGGGCTCGCCGGGCAGCGACAACCGCTACGACGCCAGCCGGGCCTATGGCTGGTACGTGGGCTGGGCCACCAAGGACCAGCGCAGGCTGGTGTTCGCCACGCTGATCCAGGACGAGCAGGCGCAAAAGCCCAATGCCGGCCTGCGCGCCCGCGATGCCCTGCTGCAGCGACTGCCTGCCGTGGACCGCTGACAATGCACGGGCCTTTCCTTTTCCGTACACCTTCCGCACACGAGCGACAGACCGACACCCGATGAAGACCATTGACGAAATGCTGAACCTGGACCTGCTCACCCCCGAGCAGCACGTTGAGATCAGCGACTGGATCGCCCGCGCGAACTCCCCCGAGGAAATACTGCAGATGCCGGCCCCCCTTTGGCAGGCCGTGGAGCGGGCCAGCGAGGCCATGGGCGTCAATGCCGATCTTCTGCGGCCGCCCGCGCTGGATGCGGGCGGCGCGGTCTTCGGATAGAGCGTGCTACGCCTCGTTCCGGACCCCTTTCCCGGCTTTCGCGGGCACATCAAAGTGCATAGCACGCTCTAGGGCGGGCGCCGCAGTTCACCATCCCATCATCGACCGGTGCGTGCCAATGCCGGCCATGGCGCCATCGCTCACGGCCATGGCCACGTTGCCGGCCGCGCGGGCCGCGTCGCCACAGGCGAACACGTTGGGGACGCTGGTGGCCTGGCCTTCCGCGACCTTGATGAAGGGACCCATGGGGCCTTCTTCCAGGGCGCAGCCCAGCTGTTCGGCCACGGGGCTGGCGATGCGGGTGCGCGGCTGGGTGAACAGGCCATCCATGACCAGGCGGCGGCCGTCCTGCAGCAGCACGTCGGCCCGGCCTTCCAGGCGGGCGATGGGGGTGGCCTCCACCTGTGTGCCGCGGCGTGCGAAGGCGGCCAGCTCATCGGCACTTGGCGCGTAGGCGCCGTTGAGCAGCAGGGTGGTCTGGCCCCAGTCGGGCAGCATGACGGCATGGTGATGGGCCAGGGCCGAGCTGGCGATGATGCCGATGCGGCCCGCATTCATCTCGTAGCCGTGGCAGTACGGGCAATGGAAGACGCTGCGGCCCCAGCGCTCGGCCAGTCCCGGCACGGGCGGCAGGCTGTCATGCACGCCCAGCGCCAGGACGAGGCGGGCGGCGCTGATGGCGGTGCCCGCTGCATGGAACTCCAGCCGGCCATCGGGCGCCACGCGGGCGTCCTCGGCCGTGCCGTCCAGCCACTGCACGGTGGGGTAGGCCATCAGCTGCTGCCGGGCCTGGGCGGCGATCTGGGCGGGGGCGACGCCATCCTGGGTGAGAAAGCCGTGCGATGTCTCGCCGGCCTGGTCCACGAAGCGGTTGCGCCGCAGCCCGGCATCGACCACCAGCACCTGGCGGCGCGCACGCGCCAGTTGCAGGGCGGCGGACAGGCCGGCATAGCTGCCGCCGATGATGGCGAAATCAATGTGTTTCATGCTGGTGCTCCTGCAGTTGGTGCCAGCCCTGGCCGCCCGCTGCGCGGTGGCGCGCCAGGCGGGCATGGAAGTCCTGGGACAGGGCAGCCAGCGTCACCGAGCCCAGCCGCGCGAGCAGGGCGGCCTCGGCCTGCTGCACCGCATTGCTCAGCGCTTCGTTCACGGCCTGGGCGACCAGGCATTCGGGCCGGTCTTCCCTGAAGCCCAGCGACACCAGATCAGGGGCGCCCAAGGCTTCATGCACGTCGCGCAGCGTGGTGCGGTCCAGCTCGCAAGACAGCACCCAGCCCCCGCCATGGCCTTTGGCGGAGGTGACAAGGCCTGCATCGCGCAGGCCCGACATCAGCCGGCGCAGCACGACCGGGTTGGTCTGCAGCGCGGCGGCGAGCATGTCGGAGGTGGCAGGTCCATCGCCCTCGGCCATGTGCAGCAGCACATGCAGGACGTCCGAGAATTGGCTGTTCTGTTTCATGCAACATTATTTGTTGCATGATTGTGGCCTTGTTTCGCGAAGGGATATGGACCTGCCGTCCGGGTGCGCAATCAGGACTCGCCCGTGAACCCGATCTGCTTGACCAGCGAACTCCAGCGCTCGAACTCGGCCTGCTGGTCGGCGGCCATCTCCTGCTGCGTGCTGCCGCGCGCCAGCAGGCCCAGGGCCGCCAGCCCGTCGATCACGGCCTTGTCCTTGAGCGCGGCGGTGATGGCCGCGTTGGCGTTGGCAATGGTGGCGGCCGGTGTCTTGGCGGGCGCGTAGAACCCGAACCATTCCTCCACCGTGACATCGGGAAAGCCCAGCTCGGTGAAGGTGGGCACCTCGGGCAGGAAGGGCGAGCGCTGCCTGCCCGAGGTGGCCAGCACGCGCAGGCGGCCCGCCTTCAGGTACTGCAGGTAGTCCCCGCTGGGGTTCATGGTGGCCGCGATCTGGCCGCCCACCAGGTCGGTGATGCTGGGCACGGTGCCGCGATAGGGCGCGTGCTTGAGCTCCACGCCCGAGCGCAGGCCCAGCAGCGCGCCCAGCAGGTGGGGCATGGAGCCCGCGCCCGGCGAGCCGAAGCTGGCGCGGTCGGGGTTGGCCTTGGCCCAGGCCAGGAAGTCCTTGAGCGTCTTGACCTCGGCCGGCACGGCGGGGCCCACGGCCAGGCCGTGGTAGATCACGGCGCCAATCGATACGGGCGTTGCGTCTTCGGGCCTGTAGGTCAGCTTGGGGTAGATGTGGGGATAGACCGAGAAGGCCGATACGGGGGCCAGTGCCAGCACGGAACCGTTGGGCGGGGAGTTCTTCAAGGCTTCCACCGCGATGCGGCCTCCGGCGCCGGGCTTGTTCTCCACAAAGCCCGGGCCCTTGCTGTAGGGCGTGCCGCCCAGCCGCTCGGCCACGCGGCGGGCCACGCTGTCGCCCGAGCTGCCGGCCGGAAAGCCGTACATGATCTTGACCTGGTCCAGTGCCTGGGCCAGGGCTTGCAGCGGTGACAGCGAGCCCAGGGCGGCGGCGCTGCCCAGGGCCTGGACGAAATGACGGCGATGCATCTGCATGGGATGTCTCCTGGTGAATATGGGAAAGGCAGGCGGATGGAAGCGGCTCAGAACATGTGGCGGATGCCCACGTTGATGCCGGTCTGCGAGCGTCCCGGCGCGGTGTTGCTGCCCGGCGCGCCGCCGCTGACCGAGACGGTGGCCAGGCGGTCGTTGCGGATGTGGCCGAGCTGCGTGTAGACGGCCGTGCGCTTGGACAGGTTGTAGATGGCGCGTGCCACCAGCAGGTCGGAGTCGTAGCCCGACACGCCGCGGTAGCGCAGCGTGAGCCACTGGGTTTCGAGCACCAGGGCCTCGGTGACCGGGTAGGAGGCGCCCACGTACCACAGGTTGCTGCGTGGCTTGACGGCGTCGCCGTCGTTGTCGCGGCGCAGCAGGCCGCCGCCGATCTTCACGCCGGCCAGCTTGAAGTAGCCGCCCAGGTGCAGGCGCTCGTCATGCTTGGCGCTGGAGTTCATGCCGCCGAACACCGGGTCGGTGGACGAGGCCGGCGTGCGGCCGTTTTGCTGCTCGTAGCCCAGCGCCACGCCCCAGGCCGGTGTGTCGTACTTGGCGTACAGCGACCATTGGCGGCAGGCCTGCGTGTCCGATCCGCTCTCGCCCGGGCAGTTGGTGCCTGCCGGGCTGGGGCCGGCATTGACGGTGTCACGCCCGAAGCTGTAGCCTGCGCCCAGTGCCAGCCCGCCGAAGTTGCCGCGCCAGGCCAGCATGTTGTCGGCGCGCGAGTTGGGAATGTAGGCGTCCAGCGAGCCCATGGCGAAGACGGCCGGGCCGATGATGTCCGAGTCCAGCAGCGACCAGAACAGCATGGAGTTCTGGCGGCCCATGGTCAGGCTGCCCCAGTTGCCGCCCAGGCCCACCCAGCTTTGGCGGCCAAAGCCGCGCCCGCCCTGGTTGAAGGTGCCCTGGTCGGGCGCAAAGCCCGACTCCAGCGTGTAGATGGCCTTGAGGCCGCCGCCCAGGTCCTCGCTGCCGCGCAGGCCCCAGCGCGAGGGCACCATGCTGGTGGTCGATGGCATGCGGCTGAGACCGCCGCCCGCCGCCACATTGTTCAGGTGCTCCACGCCCACATCGACGATGCCGTAGAGCGTGACGCTGGAGGTGCCTTGCGCGAAGGCGCCGAAGCTGGCGCCGGAGCCGGCCAGGGCCAGCACGGCGGTGGCCGCCAGGGTCCGCGGGGATGGGGTGGTTTTCATGGTGATGTCTCCTCTGGTTTGAAAAATCGTTGCCGTCTTGGCGTGGGTGTCCGCGCGCCTTTTCTCGGGCGCAGCGGGGCCCGGCCCCGCCGGGGGCGGGACTGCGGACAAGGGGTGGATGGGGGCGGAGGGGGCGGGCCGTTCAGGTGACCTTTCAGGTGACCGTTCAGGCGCCGCCCGCCTTCAGTGCATGGTCAGCGGCAACTGAAGCTGGCAGCGCTTTCCATGTCGCCGCTGCCGTTGTAGCGGGCGGCCAGCGGATGGGGGCACAGCGGCCGGGTGCGCGTGGGCGACCAGTTGGCGGGCAGGTCGGCGTTGGCGCCGCCCGCGTTGCCCGCGCCGCGCGCACTGGCGATCACGCGGTCCGGCGCCTGGCCTTTCTCCACCCAGGCCACGAGGGAGCTGAGCATGTCGAACTGATCGGTGGCCGGGCCGCCGCTGCAGTGGTTCATGCCGGGCACCAGGTACAGGCGGGCGAAGTCGGCGGCGTCGCCATGGTTGCGGCGCAGCGTGTCGTACCACTGCACGGTGTCATCGCTGGAGAAGATGGGGTCGGCCGTGCCGTGGTAGACCATGAGCTTGGCGCCCCGGTTGCGCAGCACGGGCAGCTTGCCGTAGTCGGGCGGCATCATCAGCGACAGGCCGCTTTCCGTGAAGGTGCCGTTGGTCGCCTGCACCTTGGCCAGCATGCTGTCCACGCTGCCGTTGAGGGCGAACTGCGCGTCGTTGAAGCTGGCGGCGCTTTCCGGCGGCGTCTGCCAGATGAAGGCCACGGCACCGGAGTCGCGGCTGATGGGGTTGGAGAATTTCCAGCCGGCCCAGCCGGCCGTATCCAGGCCCGCGTCATACGGGAAGCTGCTGTAGATGCGGCTGCCGCCGCTGGTGGTGGCGCCCTTGAACAGGCCGGCAATGGTGCTCTTTTGCTCGGCGCTGAGGCAGCTGCCGTCGCGCGCACCGCCGCAGGTGGGCACGTCGCGCGACAGGTCGAAGCTCGCCTGGCAGGCTGCGCCGGCCTGCACCATGCCGTCGGTGGCCCCGTCCAGCGCATCGCACCGGGCCAGCACGGCCTGGCTGACCAGGCGGCGCTCGGCCTGGGTGAAGCCCGTGCCCAGGTCCGAGGGCGTGGTCGCCAGCTTCGCATAGCCCTGGGCGCCGGCAATGTTGGCAATGGCCGCCAGCGGCAGGCGCGTGCCGGGGTTGCCGGCGATGATGCCGTCGTACTGGTCGGCATAGCGCGAGGCCGCCACCATGGCGTGGCGCCCGCCGTTGGAGCAGCCGCCCAGGTAGGAGCGGTCAGGCCCCTTGCCATAGGCCGTCTGCAGCGCGCTGCGCGCCATGGGCGTGAGCTTGCCCACGGCCTGGTAGCCATAGTCCAGCCGCGCCTGCGGGTCCAGGCCGAAGAAGGGACCCAGGCTGCCTGCATGCCCGGCATCAGAGCTGAGCACGGCAAAGCCCATCTGCAACGCATTGCCCAGCGGCCCGCCGCCCAGCGCGCCCACGGCCGTGCTCACGACGCCGTCCAGCCCGCCGTTGGCCTGGTAGAAGAAGCGCCCGTTCCAGTCGCGCGGCAGGCGCATCTCGAAGCCCACGGCGTAGTTCTGGCCATCCACGGTGCTGACGCGCTCGTGCATGCGGCCGGTCACGCGGCAGTGCTCGGCAATGGGCTTGCCCGCCACCGCCAGCGTGCCGGCGGCCACGGTCTCGGCGGCGGTGATGCGGGTGTTGGGGAAGGATATTTTCGCGGCCAGGTCCGTGCACGACAGCAGCGTGGCGGGGCGGGCCTCGGCCAGCTGCGCGATGCCGTCGCTCGAGCCGCCGCAGGCCGACAGCAGCAGGGCGGGCAGGGCGGCGGCCAGCGCGGCCGGCAAGGCGCGGGAACGGGTCTTGTGGATCTTTCTGTCCATGTGTGTCTCCTCGGAAGGTGGTGTGAAGCCTCAGCGCGAATCCGTTGCGTGGCAGCCGTTGCCTGCATCTGCATCGCTTTCTGATGGCCGCGATTTTGGTTATATTTAATAACCAATTCAAGCGGCCTTTGCGAATTTCTTATTGGGACTTCCCCTTGATTGCGGGGCAGGCAGCAGGCCGCACAGGAGACAGACATGGACCACGAAAAACTCATTGCCATCGACATCCACACGCATGCCGAGGTGAGCTGCTGGAACCCGTTCGACAACTACGGCGAGGAGTACGACCGCGCCGCCGACAAGTACTTCGGCAACGGCCGGCGCCCGACCATCGCCGAGACCGTTGCCTATTACCGCGAGCGCAACCTGGGCCTGGTGATGTTCACGGTGGACAGCGAATCGCAGCTGGGCCGGCGCCGCATTCCCAACGAGGAGATCGCCGAGGCTGCGCGGGCCAACAGCGACATGATGGTGGCCTTCGCCAGCATCGATCCGCACAAGGGCCGCATGGGTGCGCGCGAGGCGCGGCGGCTGATCGAGGAAGAGGGCGTCAGGGGCTTCAAGTTCCACCCCACGGTGCAGGGCTTCCATCCCTACGACCGCATGGCCTGGCCGATCTACGAGGTGGTGGCCGAGCACCAACTGCCGGCCATCTTCCACACGGGCCACAGCGGCATTGGCAGCGGCATGCGCTGCGGCGGCGGCCTGCGCCTGGCCTACAGCAATCCCATGCACCTGGACGACGTGGCCATCGACTTTCCCGACATGCAGATCGTGATGGCCCACCCCAGCTTTCCCTGGCAGGACGAGGCCCTGTCCGTGGCCCTGCACAAGCCCAATGTCTGGATCGATCTGTCGGGCTGGAGCCCCAAGTACTTTCCCCGGCAGCTGGTGCAGTACGCCAACACCCTGCTCAGGGACCGCGTGCTCTTCGGCAGCGACTATCCCCTGATCACGCCCGAGCGCTGGATGAAGGATTTCCAGGAAGCCGGCTTCAAGCCCGAGGTGATGCCCGGCATCCTCAAGGGCAATGCGGTGCGGCTGCTGGGCTTGGACCGGCCCGCCGCGCAGAAGGCGGACTGAGCGCGCTCAGTTGTAGATCTTCTGCAGCAGCTGGATCAGCGTTTTGCGCTCGGCATCGGTCAGGCGGTAGGTGGCATCCATCTCCAGCTGGGCCGCCGTTCTTTCGGCCTGGGCCGTGAGTTCGGCGCCGGCCGGCGTCAGGTGCACGCCCACGGCGCGGCGGTCTGTGGGATGGGGGCGGCGCTCGATGAGCTTGCGCCGCTCCAGCGCGGCGATCAGGCCCACCAGGTTGGGCGGCATCACGTCCAGCGCCGCGCACAGCTGGCGCGAGGTGATGCCGGGGTTGTGGGACACCAGGGACAGCACGGAGAACTCCACCATCTTGAGATCGTGGGTGGCCATGCGCTCCACGAACACCTCGATGATGGACATCGAGGCACGCCGGGCGTTGTAGCCGACCAGGGTGTGCAGGAAAGAGGCGTCGATGGACGGCCCCGGCGCTGTGGTGCCGGACGGGGCCGTGTTCTCTTCGGACGGAGCGGGCTTGGATGTGCGGGCGCGGGGCATGGGGTCAAGGAACTGAAAATCGAATCATAGTGTGGCGCGCGGCTGCCGTGGTCCGGGGCCTAAGGCCGTGGCGATTGGCCGCGTTCGCCTTCAGCCTGTCTTCAGGCGTGCTTCAGCCCCCCTTCAGCCTGCGCGTGCGCCATGCGTCCGGACGGTCCTACATTGCGGCCTGCCCCCTTGCGGGCATGACTGCATCAGCAACCAGGAGGACCATCCATGATGACTTTTCGCCATTCCCGCGCGTGGCTCGGCGCGGCCGGCATCGCCACCCTTGCCCTGGGCCTTGCGGCCTGCGGCGGGGGCTCTTCGGGCAGCACCAACCCCGGGCCGCGCATCTGGGGCTACATCCAGCTGCCTGACGGCAACAAGATGCGCTATTCGGTGGTCTTTCCCAAGGGGCCGGGGCCTTTTCCCGTGCTGATGGAGTACGACGGCTACGGATCGGGCTCGGTCACGGACCAGACCACCCAGGAATGGACCAAGGAAGGCTATGCCGTGATGGGCCTGAACGTGCCCGGCACGGGCTGCTCCACGGGCGAGAACCAGTGGGCCGACGCCTCCGTGGGCGCGGCCGGGGCGCACGCGGTGGAGTGGGCTGCGCGCCAGGCGTGGTCCACGGGCAAGGTGGGCATGGTGGGCTATTCATACTCGGGCTACGACCAGCTGTGGGTGGCGGCCCAGCGTCCGCCCAGCCTCAAGGCGATTGCTCCTGGCAAGAACGTGGCCGATCCCTACCGCGACGTGGCCTATCCGGGCGGCATCCAGAACATCGGCTTTCCCGCCAATTGGTGGGGGCAGTTCCCCGCGATATGGCGCAAGGCCGCCGAGGACGCCAAGGCTCTGGACGGCGATACCGGATGCGCCCAGGTGGTGGAGGACAACATCCGCAAGATCCAGCGCCCCGACCTGGACATGGCGCGCTGGCTGGACGAGGACCGCTTCTTCGGCGCCCGCTACGCGCGCAAGAGCGCCATGTACACCACGCACCGCATCGACATCCCCACGCTGGGCACCCAGTCCTGGCAGGACGAGCAGGTGGGCACCCGCATGGGCTACTACGAGGACAGCATCGCCCCGGACAAGATGTGGCTGATCAGCTCCAACGGCGACCATCACACCGACAGCGCCCCCTTTATTCGCGAGACCATGAAGCGTTTTTACGCGCGCTTTCTCAAGGGCGAGAGCAACGGCTTCGAGCACACGCCGCGCGTGCTGCTGGCGCAGGAAATGCAGTGGATGAACGGTGGGGGCGACTATGGGCAGCTGCGCCCCTCGGCCGTGGCCAGCTTTGACCGGCTGCCCGTGCGCGTCACGCCCATGACGCTGTGGCTGCAGCCGGGCGGCGGGCTGGGCGATGCGCCGCCGCAGGCCGAGCGCCAATCGGCCAGCTACCGCTACCCGCTGCCGGGCGCCGATGCCAACCATCCCGACGCGGACACCGAGTCCGGCGCGGGCCAATGGATGGCCAGCCCCTCCGGGCAGGGCCTGCTGCGCTTTACCACGGCCCCGCTGCCGCGCGCGCTGAGCTTTTATGGCGAGGCCTCGCTGGACCTGTGGCTCAGCGCCACGGCCGGCGATACCGATGTGCAGGTCACCGTCTCGGAGGTGCGTCCCGACGGCCAGGAGATGTTCGTGCAGCGCGGCTGGCTGCGTGCCTCCATGCGCGCGCTGGACGGCCAGCGCTCCACCGCCTTGCGGCCCTGGGGCGATTTCACCGAGGCCGCCGTGCGCCCGCTGCGCCCCGGCGAGCCCACGCTGATGCGCGTGGAAATCCAGAAATTCGCCCATGTGTTCCGCGCGGGCTCCAGCCTGCGCGTGACCCTGGACACGCCTTCGCAGACCGGGTACTGGGCCTTCGACCATCTGTCCACGCCTTCGACCAACACCGTCTGGCTGGACCGCAGCCGGCCGTCGAAAATCGTGCTGGGCCATATCGCCTATGCCCATGAGCGGCAACTGCCGGACTGCCGGCGCATGCTGCGCCAGCCCTGCAGGCCCAACGAGGAGGCCGTTCCTTCGGGCGTGGGCCCCATGCCGCCGCTGTGACTTCGTGCCCCGGTGTTGACCATGAATGAACGTTCGTTCATCATTCGGGGCATGAAAAAGAAGGAAGACATCAGCGAGCGCCGGGCTGTCATCGTGCAGGCGGCCCTGCAGTGCTTCGTGGAGCGCGGCTTTCACTGCACCAGCATGCGCGACATTGCGCAGGCCGCCTCGGTGAGCCTGGGCAACCTGTACAACCACTTCGACGGCAAGGAGGCCTTGATTGCCGAGGTCGCCACGCAGGAGCAGACCGAGCTGCTGCCCTTGCTTCAGGCGCTGGAGCGGGCCGCAGCCCCTTCGCTGCCGGTGGTGGCGCAATTCCTGGTCGCCTACCAGGCGCTGTGCCGCCAGCGGGAATGGGCCGTGCTCAGCGCCGAGTGCCTGTCCGAGATCGCGCGTTCGCCCGGGCTGGCGCCGGCCTTCGAGGCCAACCGCAGGCGCATGCTCGACGGCCTGGCAGGCTTCATGGAGCGCGGGGCGCAGCAGGGCCTCTTGCGGCCCGCCGTGCCCGTGCGCCTGGCCGCGCAATTGCTGCTGGATGCCGTGGAAAGCGATGCGCTGCGCTTTGCGCTGGCGGTGACGCCGCAAGAAGAAGCGGGGGCGGATGAAGGGGTCGATGTGCTGCATCCCGCCTTGCTGTCCTGCCTTCTTGGAGGCGAGGCACAGGGAGACGCGACATGAGGCATGCCACCGGCAGGGGCGCCCGCCTGGCGGGGCTGGACCTGGCGCGCTACCTGGCGCTGGCAGGCATGGTGTTCGTCAACTTCAAGCAGGCCATGCATCCCGCGCTGCAGGAGCCTGGCTGGCTGCTGTCGTTCTTCCATTTTCTGGAGGGCAAGGCCTCGGCCACCTTCGTGGTGCTGGCAGGCCTGGGCCTGGTGCTGGCCACGCGCTCGCTGGAGCCGGCCACGGCGCGCCTCTGGACGCTGCGCCGCGCGCTGTTCCTGCTGGTGGCCGGTGGCATGAACCTGGTGATCTTTCCGGCCGACATCATTCACTACTACGCGGTCTACTTCGTGCTGGCCATCGCCTGGCTGCAGGCCGGCGCACGGGCGCTGCTGGCCGGCATGGCGGCCGTGGCCGTGCTCTCCGCCTGGGCCTTGCTGCAGCTGGACTACAGCCAGGGCTGGGACTGGGCCAGCCTGTCCTACCAGGGCCTGTGGGAGCCGGCCGGCTTTGCGCGCAACCTGCTGTTCAACGGCTTCCATCCGGTGCTGCCCTGGTTTGCGTTCTTCCTGTGCGGCATGCTGCTGGCACGCCTGCCGCTGGCCGAGCCGCGCGTGCAATGGACCTTGGTGGCTGCGGGTGGCGTGATGGTGGGATTGGCCTGCGCCGTCTCGACGCTTGCGGCCCGCAGCGCTTGGGCTCCCTGGCTGGCCACCGGCCCCATGCCGCCCGGCCCTGCCTACCTGCTGATGGGCCTGGGCTGCGCCAGCATTGCCATCGGCGCCTGCCTGCGGCTGGCCGACCGCTGGCCCGGTGGACCGTGGCGCGGCCTGCTGCCGGCCGGGCGCATGACGCTGACCCTGTACCTGGCCCACATCCTCATCGGCATGGGGCTGCTGGAGGCCATGGGCGCGCTGGACGGATCGCGCAGCCTGCGCGAAGTGGCCGTGGCCGCCGCGCTGTACGTGATCATCGCCAGCCTGGCCGCCTGGGCCTGGAGCAAGAAGGTGGCGCAGGGGCCCGTGGAATGGGTGATGCGGCGGCTGACGGCACTGGGCTGACGCAGTCTTGCAGGGCGATGGCCCCGGGCCTGCGGCGTTGGCGACCCTGCTGTAAGATAGCCCTCCGCTCCGGGGTGCACGCCAGTGCTGAGATCCACACCCGAGAACTTGAACCGGGTCATTCCGGCGGAAGAAGAGCTTGCACCCCTGCGTGGCCGCCCATGCGCCACGGGCGGGGCGCCTTCGGAGCATCACGTCCCAGCTCTCGAAGGAATTCCATGGACAAGGCCCGGCCCCAGGCGGCTTCTCTGGTCGCAGACCTGCTTGCATTCATCGCCATGGACGGCTGCACCGACGAGCAGTTCGATGCACTGGCCCTGCGGCTGTTCGCCTACCAATACGAATCGAATGCGCCGTTTCGCAGCTTCTGCCAGCGGCGCGGCGCCACGCTGCGCAATGTGAAGACCTGGAGCGACATTCCCGCCGTGCCCATCGATGCGTTCAAGGCCATGGAGCTGCGCAGCGAGCCGGCCTCGCCCGCGGAGCGCGTGTTCATGACCAGCGGCACCACGGGCCAGGCCAAGGGACTGTCTTCGCGCGGGCGCCACTTCCATCCCGCGCTCGATGTCTACGATGCGTCGATGACGCGCAACTTCGCGCAGCGCTTCATGGCCGGGCACGAGCGCCTGCCCATGGGCATCCTCTTTCCCGACGAGCAGGCCATGCCCAACTCTTCGCTGGCCCACTACCTGGCGCTGGCCAAGACGGAATTCGGCACTCCCGACAGCCGCTACTTCCTCGCCCCCGACGGCCTGGACATGCCCGGCCTGTGCGCCGTGCTGGAGGAATCCGAGCGCAGCGGCCGCCCCTATGCGCTGCTGGGCGCCAGCTTCAGCCTGGTGCATGTGATGGACGCGCTGCGCGAGCAGGGCCGCAGCTTTTGCCTGCCGCCGGGCAGCCGCATCCTGGACACGGGCGGCTACAAGGGCCAGTCGCGCGAGTTGCCGCTGGAGGACTTCTACGCCGACCTGTCCCGGCTGCTGGGCGTGCCGCGCAGCCACTGCATCAACATGTACGGCATGACCGAGTTGAGCACGCAGTTCTATGACGACGGCAATGCCACGCTGCCCTCGGTCAAGTCGGGGCCGCACTGGATACGCTCGCGCCTGGTCGAGCCCGTCACCGGCCGCAGCGTGGCACCCGGCGAGCGCGGCATTCTCGTGCACTGCGACCTGGCCAACTACAACGCGGTCACCACCATCCTCACCGAGGACGTGGGCCTGTGGGCCGGCCATGGCGAGAACAGCGGTTTCCTGTTGCTGGGGCGTGCCGAGGGCGCAGCGGCCAAGGGCTGCTCGCTGGCGGTCGATGAATTCGTGAAGGCCGCTGCTGCATGAACATCGAGAGGATCACGGCCGGCTACCTGCCCGAACTGCCTGGTTTGCGCGAGGACGAGGTGCAGTGGCATGTGCTGCCCTTCGAACGCAGCGGCGTGCGGCTGGAAGTCTCCGTGCCCCTGCTGACCGGCCCGCAGATGCATGCGCTGGCAGCCCATGTGCGCAGTGCCGCCGACCGCCACCTCAGGGCCATGCCCGTGGCCGAGATCATCGATGCCATCGACCGTGCCATTGCCCGCCTGCTGGACCGCAGCGATCCCTATCGGCGCCAGGCCGAGACCTGGCTGCCCGTGGTCAGCGGCTATGACGCCGACATGGTGCGCCTGGGGCTGACGGGCTTCTTCAAGACCTTTCGCGCCGCGCAGCTGCGGCGCTTCGTGGCCGAGGACTTTGCCAACCCGGCCGTGCTCGACGGCTTCCAGCCCGCGCCCAAGGGCGGCGCGGTGCGCGCCTTCGGGCCCGACCTGCTGATGCATAGCTGGGCCGGCAATGTGCCTGCGCTGTCCCTGTGGAGCCTGGTCTGCGGCCTGCTGGTCAAGGCGCCCGCCATTGGCAAGCTGGCCAGCGCCGAGCCGCTGTTCGCGGGCTGGTTCGCACGGCTGCTGGCCGAGGTGCATCCGCCGCTGGCCGATTGCCTGGCCGTGGTGTGGTGGAGCGGTGCGGGGGGTGTGGATGGGGCGGATGGCGCGAATGGAGATGCCGCCGCCGCGCTCCACGCCGAGGCCGACACCGTGCTCGCCTACGGCGGCAACCAGACGCTGCAGGCGCTGCGCCAGCGCCTGCCCGTGACCACGCGCTTTCTGCCGCATGGCCACAAGCTGGGCTTCGGCATGGTGGGCGCCCAGGCGCTGGACACGCTCAAGGCGCCCGCCGTGGCGCGGCTGGCGGCCTGGGACGTGATGCGCTACGACCAGCAGGGCTGCTACTCGCCCCATGTCTTCTACGTGGAGCGCGGTGCCCCCGTGCCGCCGCGTGCCTTTGCCGACTACCTGGCGGCCGAGCTGGCCAACCTGCAGCGGCGCTTTGCGCGCCGGCCGTTGGAGCTGGAGGAGGGCGCCGCCGTGGCCCGCTGGCAGCAGTCCGTGGAATGGTCGGGTGACGAACAGCAACTGCTGGGTCCGGTGGACGCGCCCTGGAGCGTGGCGTACAGCGACAGCCTGCAGCCGCTGGCGCCCACGGCCCTGTACCGCACGATTGCCGTGGTGGGCGTGGACCGCCTGGATGACGCCGTGCCCGTGGTGGCCGCGCAGCGCGACTACCTGCAGACGGCCGGCATTGCCGCCTCGCCCGAGCAGCTGTACCGCCTGGCCGGCCTGCTGGGCGCGGCCGGCGTCACACGCATCAGCGCCATCGGCTCCATGAGCATGCCCGAGGCCGGCTGGCACCATGACGGCCGCTTCAACCTGCTGGACCTGGTGCGCATGACCGAGATAGAGCAATCTGCCGAGGCGGCGGCGCAGCCGTTTGCGCCGTATGCGGACTGACATGGCGAACCTGCAAGAGGGGACGGACGGGGCTGCAACCATGGCGTTTCTCGATGTCGAGCAAGTGGTCTTCACCTACCCGGGCCGCCCGCCCGTGGTGGACGGCGTGGACTGGCGCGTGCAGGCCGGTGAGGTCCACTGCCTGCTGGGCCGCAGCGGCTGCGGCAAGACCACCTTGCTGAAGCTGGCGGCGGGGCTGCTCAGGCCGCAGTCGGGCCGCATCCTGCTGCGCGGCGCCGAGCTGGCCGAGCCCGGCCCGCAGCTGGGCTTCATGTTCCAGGCGCCCACGCTGCTGGAGTGGCATACGGCGCTGGGCAATGTGCTGCTGCCCGTGTCGCTGCAAAGGCGGCCCGCGCCGCAGGACGAGCAACGCGCCCTGGCGCTGCTGCAGCAGCTGGGCCTGGCCAGCCATGCGCAGCGCCATCCGCGCCATCTCTCGGGCGGGCAGCAAAGCCGCGTGGCGCTGGCGCGGGCGCTGGTCCTCGATCCGCCGCTGCTGCTGCTGGACGAGCCCTTTGCCGCGCTGGACGCCATCACGCGCGCCGAGCTGCAGGACGACCTGCTGCGCACCTGCCGCGAGCGCGGCACCACGGTGCTCTTCGTCACCCACGACATCAACGAGGCCGTCTACCTGGGCGACCGCATCGCCCTCATGCACGGCGGGCGCATCGTGGCCGATATGGCGGTCGATCTGCCCGCGCCGCGCACCCAGGCCATGCGCCACGGGCCGGCGTTCAACGAACACTGCGCCCGCGTGCGCGCAGCCCTGGACAGGACGGCGGCATGACGGTGTCCTTGTTCCATGCCCGCCTGCTGGCCGCCGCGCTGGCGCTGGTCCTGCTGGGCCTGTGGGAGCTGCTGGTGCGGCAATGGGGCCTGTCCGCCCTGGTGCTGCCGGCGCCCTCGGCCATTGCGGCATCGCTGTGGACGGGGCTGGCCACGGGCTATTTCTGGCCGCACATCTGGGCGACGCTCCAGGCCCTGCTGCTGGGGCTGGCGGCCGGCAGCGCGATCGGCCTGCTGGCGGGCATGGCCCTGGCTGAATCCGAGCTGCTGGAGCGTGTGCTCAAGCCCTACGTGGTGGTCAGCCAGGTCGTGCCCAAGCTGGCGCTGGCGCCGCTGTTCGTGCTGTGGTTCGGCTTCGGCATGCTGCCCACGGTGCTGATCACGGCGCTGATCTGCTTTTTCCCGCTGATGGAAAACACCCTGACCGGCCTGCGCCAGGTCGATGCCCAGCGGCTGCAGCTGTTTCGCATGCTGGGCGCCACGCGGCTGCAGACGCTGCTGCGCCTGAAGCTGCCCACGGGCCTGCCCGCCATTCTTGCGGGCCTGCGCGTGGCCGTGGTGCTGGCCCTGGTCGGCGCCGTGGTGGCCGAGTTCATGGGCGCCAGCCGGGGTCTGGGCGCCGTGGTCATCGCCGCCCAGGGAATGATGGACACCACCCTCATGTTCGCCGCCCTGGTGCTGATCGCCGCCATGGGCCTGCTGCTGTACCAGGCCTGCCTGGTGCTGGAGCGCCGGCTGCTGCGCTCGCGCGCCGCCTGACCGTCCTGAACACTTCCGAAACCTTTTCCCCAAGCGCCATGCACACACCGCAATCCCCCTTCCTCACCCGCCGCAGCCTGCTGGGCGCCTCTGCCGGTTTTGCCGGCCTGGCGCTGGCCGGCAATTGCCTGGCCGCTCCTGTGCAAGGCAAGATCCGCCTGGCGGGCTGGAGCAAGCCCATCAGCGAGATCACCAACATCCTGGCCGAGCCCGACAAGGGCTTCTTCAAGGCCCAGGGCGTGGAGCTGGCCTACCTGCCCGGCGCGGGCGGCGGCGACGCCATCCGCAACATGCTCAGCGGCCAGGCCGATGTGGCCTTCACCGACCCCGGCTCCTTCTTTATGGCGCTGGACAAGGGCGAGAAGCTGGTCGCCATCTACGACATCTACCCGCAGAACGTGTTCAACGTGGTCTCGCTCAAGTCGGCCGGCATCCGCAAGCCGGCGGACCTCAAGGGCAAGAAGATCGGCGTCTACAGCCTGTCCAGCGGCACGCGCCAGAACCTGTTGGTGATGCTGCACCAGGCCGGCCTCAAGGAGTCGGACGTGACTATCGTCGTCACCGGCCTGCTCAACTTCGCGCCGCTGATGCAGGGCCAGGTCGATGCCACGGCCGCCACCGACACCGGCCTGGCCGTGGGCCTGCGCAAAGGCATTGGCGAGGTCGATGTGATGCAGGTGCGCGACCACCTCAACATCTCCAGCGACATGTTCGTGGTGCGTGAGGACACGCTGCGCGACAAGAAGGACCTGCTGCGCGCCTTCCTCAAGGGCTACCGCGACAGCGCCGCCTGGATGATGGCCAACCCTGAGGAGGCCGCCACGCTGGCCGGCAAGCACGCCATCGACGGCACCCAGCGCGACATCAACCTGGACGTGATCCGCCTGCGCAATGCGTCTTCGCAGCCGCTGCAAGCCGGCAAGCCGCTGGGCAGCTTCGACCTGGCCGCCCTGCAAAAGGGCGCCGACGCCTACCGCGCGCAGGGCATGGTGCAAAGGCAGATCAAGGTGTCCGACGTGGTGGACACCAGCCTGCTGCCCGGGGCCTGAGATGGCACAGCCGTCTTCCCTGGGCCTGCAAGGCAAGGTGGTACTGGTCACCGGCGCCGGCCGCGGCATAGGCGCGGCCATTGCCACCGCCTTTGCGCGCGAGGGCGCCACCGTGGTGGTCAACCACCTGTCCAACGATGCTGCCGCCGCGCAGACCGTGGCGGCCTGCCAGGCTGCGGGCAAGCAGGCCGGAGGCGATGCCTGGGCCATCAAGGCCGATGTAGGCTCGCAGCCTGCCGTCCAGGCCATGACCGAGGCCATTGCGCGCGAGGCGGGCGCCATCGACATCGTGGTCAACAACGCCTTCAGGCCCTATGCCTTCGATCCCGAGCGGCGCAGCCGTTTCGACGACCTGGACTGGAGCGACTACCAGGCCCAGTACGACGGTGCCGTGGGCGCGGCCTTCAACGTCTGCCGCGCCGTGCTGCCGCAGATGCGCCAGCGTGCGCGGGGCAGCATCGTCAACATCGCCAGCAACCTGGTGGAGCACCCCGTCGTGCCGTACCACGACTACACCACGGCCAAGGCCTCGCTGGTGGCCTTCAGCCGCAACCTGGCCAGCGAACTGGGGCCCGTGGGCATACGCGTCAACTGCGTGGCGCCGGGCCTGGTCTATCCCACGCAGGGCACGCAGGACACGCGCGAGTCCTTCCGCGAATCGCTGATGGCCGCCACGCCGCTGCGCCGCTTGGCAAGCCCCGAAGACGTGGCGGGGCCGGTGCTGTTCCTGGCCTCGGAACTGAGCGGCTTCATGACGGGACAGGTACTGTTCGTCGATGGCGGCCTGGTGATGCGCTGAGCCTGTTCTAGAACTGCTCCCACTCATCGGCCTCGGCCATCTCGGCCATTCCGGCCGCCGTGGCGCGGCGGGGTGTTGCCGCCTTGGCGGGCAGCGCCACAGGCGCGCTGGAGGCCGCAGCCGCTGCCGCGCGCAAGGGCTTGGCGGGGCGGGGCACGGCAGGGGCCAGCGCGGGAGACGGCCTGGCGGTCTGTGCACGCGCCGGCACGGCCGCTGCCACTGTCGTGGACTTGGACAGGGCGGCCTGGGGGCGGGTCGCGTTCTCATCCAGCCGGAACACGCTGACCAGTTGCACCAGCTGCGCGGCCTGCTTGTTCAGGCTGTCGGCAGCAGCGGCAGACTCCTCCACCAGGGATGCGTTGTGCTGCGTCACCTGGTCGAGCTGCTGCACCGCGTCGCTGACCTGGGTCACGCCCTGGGACTGCTCCTGCGTGGCGGCACCGATGTCGGAGATCAGTTCGGCCACGCGGTGCGTCTGGGTGACGATGTCGTTCATGGTGCTGCCGGCCTCGGCCACCTGGCGGGAGCCGGCGGCGACCTTGCCCACGCTCTCGCTGATCAGGCCCTTGATCTCCTTGGCCGCATTGGCGCAGCGCTGGGCCAGGGAGCGCACCTCCGAGGCGACCACCGCAAAGCCCTTGCCCTGTTCCCCGGCACGCGCGGCCTCCACGGCGGCATTGAGCGCGAGGATGTTGGTCTGGAACGCAATGGCGTCGATCACGCCGATGATTTCCCCGATCTTGCGCGAGCTGTGCGTGATGTCCTCCATGGTGCTGACCACGCCATGCACCACCTCGCCGCCGTGCACGGCCGTGGCGCTGGCCGACTGGGCCAGGCCCGAGGCGCTGCGCACCGTGTCCACGTTCTGCTGAATGGTGGCGGTCATCTGCTCCATGGAGGCGGCCGTTTCCTCCAGGTTGGCGGCCTGCTCCTCCGTGCGAGCGCTCAGGTCGGCGTTGCCCGAGGCGATCTGGCTGGCGCCCGTGGCAATCGATTCGCTGCTGTGGCGCACCTGGCTGACGATGCCGGCCAGGCTGGCGCGCATGGCCTCCAGGCTGGCCAGCAGGCTGGTGGTATCGCCCCGGCGCAGCTGCACGTTCACCGCCAGGTTGCCCTTGGCCACTTCCTGCGTGACCTGGGCCGCGTAGGCCGGCTCGCCACCGAGCAGGCCCTTGATGCGGCGGGTGATGGCCCAGGCCACCAGCGCACCCAGCAACAGCGAGGCCAGGGCCAGCGACAGCATCTGCCGGCCGGCGGCCAGCGATTTGCCTTCGGTGGCCTGGGCCGTTTCCGTGGCACGCACCTGCTGGTGGGCCAGCATGTCGTTGATGGCGGCAAAGAACGCGTCCTGCTGCCTGCGGAACTCTCCGCTGCTGCCCAGCATGGCCGAGACGGTGGGCAGGTCATGCCGCATGGCCGCGGCCATGAACTGGTCCAGCAGCGGCAGGTAGGCGGTGCGCGCATTCCTCATGCGGTCGTACAGGGCGATGCCCTGCGGCGTGGTCAGTCCCTCGCGGAACTGCTCCATGAGCTGGCCTATCTTCTGGCGCTGCGTGTCCAGCGTGGCCTTGGCCAGGGCCTTTTCCGCAGGGTCTTCGATCAGCGCCAGACTGCGCACGCCGCGGAAGATGAACTCCACCGAGCTCTTGACCTCCACCAGCCTGAGCAGGCTGGTGATGCGCGTGTCGGCCAGGTAGGAGACATCGTCCGAGGCCTGGATCAGCCGCGCTCGGCCCAGCAGCGCAATCGACAGCGCGATGAGGATGAGAACCGAGAAACCCAGACCCAGCATGGAGCCCGTTTTCATATTCTTCAGATATTTCATGCGTCTTCCTTTGCGTCCTACTTTGCGTGTTGCTTCGGGTGATCGGTAGGGCCTGAATACACGCCCGTCATATGCATTCCAGGATTTTTCAAATCACGTCAGCCGGTGGTGCCGAACCCAGGCCGATGGCGGTATCCCATAATGGCCGGAAAAATCCCTGGAAAATGTGGAGAGGGAGGAATATCCAAGCCGGGAGGAAATCTGTCCTATGCTTTGATCCGTGGTCAGCAAGGATTCCGCAGCCAGGTGGATACGGCTTTGTCTTATATATTCACCAATGCTGCATGATCGGCTATGGCGAAATGAAACTTCCAGCGTGCGGCGGCTGACGCGGCAATGGTCGGCAATGGACTGCACCAGCAGTTTCTTGTCCAGGTTGTCTTCTATGTATTGAAGGGCGCGTTTCACATAGGCAGGTTCCAGGTCATGCAACCGCGCCTCGTCCATGGCCGTGAATCGTGATTTCTCCAGATAAGGACTGATGGCCATGCTCTTGAGTCGCATGATGTTCAGCGCCTTCAGCGTGGACAGTGCGCCCGCGAAATCGCCCTGCGTTTCCTGTATGTGGTACTCATAGACCAGCGCATTGCGGTGCAGGCCCTCCAACTGGTAGGTCTGCGCCGTGGACTTGGCCAGTACGGCGGCCTGCAGCGCCTGTCCGTACTGGCGCTTGCTGCAATGCACCAGCGCACTGCTGAGCCAGGCCCAGCCTGCAATGGGCGGGTTCTTGGCCTGGTAGTGGATGCCGATGCGCTCAATGGCGCGGACCACGGCGGCAGCCTCGCGCCGGCCCGACTCCAGCCCCTTGAGCGACAGCCGCAGCAGCTCGCTGTACGGCCAGGCCAGGCCCGCTGGCAGCTGGCGGCCCACATTCCCCAGCAGGTCCTGCAAGGCAGCGCTGTCGGGCGCAGCGGCACCCAGCTGGACCAGGCCTGAATCGGGCGGCGGCCCGCACCACAGGTCCTGGTGGTTTTTATAAAGAAAGACCTTCCAGAGGATTTGCGCCCTGGCCCAGGTGATCAGGACGGGGAGCCAGGGGCTGTCTCCGGGCGCCATTTGCGCAAAATCATGGTCCTTGCCTTCGATCAATTGCAGGGCGGTATCGAGCTCGCCCAGCCGGCCATGCGCCAGCGCCAGCACATAGGTGGCGCGCACCAGGGCCTCGGGCGGCAGCAGCGCGGGATTGGCCATGGCCGCCGTGGCCAGTGAAATGGCATTGCGCTCCTCACCCAGCTGGCAATGGATGAAGGCCGCTGCGATGCGCGACGACACCGCGCGGTCAGGCATGCGGTGCAATTCGAAAATCGCCTGCGCTTCCTGAATATGCCTGAGTACCAATGATGGATATATCGGCGGCTCCGGCCATTTGCAGGCCTGCAGCAATTGCTCGGCCCGGCTGATTTTATTGTTTCCCTGATCAGTACGCTGGTGATGGTCGGATATTATTCTCCACAATCTGGATGCGCTCTCATCTGGGTGGCCGTGGATGTTGTGCGTCAAAAGATGGATTGAGTAAGAATTCTTGCATGAAAAAATCAATGATCCGGCTCGATTGATGCATTTTCATGATGAATGCATCTGTGGGGTGGCGCAGGCCTGTCCCATGGGAAACACTGATTGACTGGAGGAATCTTACAGGCTGAATAAACAATTGTTTACATTTGGAAAAGCTTTCTCTTGTCAGATTGCGCAGGCGTTTGTCTTTTTGCGAAACTTTCTCCGGCTCCATTGACTTAATTCGCTGATGCGGCTCGGTTTTTCTGATGGGAAAAATCACAAAGGCCCGCGAGAAAATCCCTGAGTTTTCTAGGGTTGTCACAAGTCGAGTGATATGCGGCCCGCATGTGGGCGGGGTGGATCTGGGCCGGTACCTGCCAGGCAAGGGCGGGCGGTCGGACGAGCTGGGCGCATGGGAGGGGTCGTGCGGCCTTCGAGCGGCCCTTGCCAGAGCCGGTGCCCGCTGGCCAATTACCTGCTTTCAGGGATATGCGCTGCGCAGGCCGTCGTCTAAAGTAAGAAATTGTCAGCAGCGCAGTCATTTGTGGCCTGCCTGAAGGCAGTGGCGGGGACCGCTCCCCGCCTGTTCGGATCTTCGGATCTTTTCTTCCAGGCCAGACCCATGCTGCAACTTTTCCAATTCCTTGCCCGTGGCACGGGGCTCGCACAGGCGTTGGGCGCCTTGGCCGTGGCCTGTGCCGTGCCGGCAGCCCAGGCCCAGAGCATCACTGCGGCACCGCTGGCGGCCGTGGCGCCGGCGGCGATTCCTGTGGACCACCCTGGCGCTCTTGCGCTGCTGGCGTTGGCCTTGGGGGCCTGCTTTGTGCGGGGTGTGCAAAAAGGGCGGATCTCCCTGGTCGGCCTGCGTGCCTGGGCCATGGGCGGTGCTGTTGTCATGACCGCAGCCACGGCGGTCTGGGGCGAGCGGGTGCAGGCCCAGATTCAGGAATTGCAGGAAGCCTTCAACCAGGCCGCGGGCGAGACGCTCACCGTTCCCGTGCAGACGACAGCGCTGGGTGCCGATGGCGCACCGCAGGGATTCCTGCCCGTGGTCTATCGCAACCAGACGTCGGTGCGGCTGAAAGTCACCGGCATCACGGACCCTGTGTGGAACACCTGCTTTCCGCTGGGCGTGCCGGGCACGATTCCTACGACGGCCGCGCGTCCCGGCAGCGCCTGCGCGGTCGGCGCCACGCTGGAGGCGGGCGGCTCCTGCTGGGTGGATGTGGCGCAGCTGTGCGCCAACGCGGCGGCCGCCGCGCACGGCAGCCACGCCAGCGTGCTTGCGCCCGACAGCGTGCAGGTGGACACGGCCGGGCAGCGCACGGGCAATGTGCTGTCCAACGATTCCGATGCCGATGGGGCGCTCGTGGTCGCCAGCTTCACCTATGAAGGCCAGACCGTGGCGGCCGGCAGCTCCCGGAACGTGGCGGGGCGCGGGACCTTCGCGCTGCAGGCAGACGGCAGCTTCACTTTCCAGGCGGATGCGAACTACAGCGGCGGCCATCCGCTGGCCATCGGCTACACCGTGCAGACCGGCGCGTCCAGCACGCTGAGTGTTTTCGTGAACCGGATGCCCGTGGCCGGCAACGATACGGCCACCACCGATGCCGATACATCCGTCGCCATCGCCGTGCGCGGGAACGACAGCGATGCGGATGGGGACAGCCTGACCGTTTCCGGCATCACCCAGGGCACCCACGGTTCCGTGGTCGTGGATGCCGTCACGGGCAATCCGGTCTATACGCCGAACGCCAACTTCACCGGCAGCGACAGCTTCACCTACACCATTGGCGACGGCAGGGGCGGCTTTGCCACGGCCAGCGTGTCGGTGACGGTTGCTGCTGCGCCCTCCGGCAATCAACCGCCAGTGTCTGTCTCCGATGCGATAGTGGTGGCCGAGGGCGCTGTGGCCACGGTCCTTGCCAGCGGTGCAACCAGCGTGCTGGCCAACGACACGGACCCTGACGGCAATCCGCTCGTCGCGGTGCTGGTGACGGGTCCGGCGAACGGGTCCCTGACGCTGAACGGCAATGGCACCTTCACCTATATCCACAACGGCAGCGAGACGGTTTCCGACAGCTTTGCCTACCGTGCCAGCGATGGGCTGGCCATGGGAAACATCGTCACCGTTTCCATCACGGTCACTCCCGTGAACGATGCACCGGTTGCCGTGGCAGATCAATGGATGGTTGCCACGGACATCCCGCGTAGCATCAGCTTTGCCACGTTGCTGGCCAATGACACGGATGCCGACGGCGACAGCCTGACCATCACCTTGGCTCATTCGCCGATCAATGGCAGCCTTGCATCGCAGGCGGGCGGGGTGCTGTTCACGCCCGCTGCAGGCTACGAAGGACCGGCCAGCTTTCTCTACGACGTCAGCGATGGGCGCGGCGGTACCAGTATCGGCACGGTCAATCTGTCGGTTGGAGCGGCTAGCGCTTCTTCGGTCGTTGTCCTGAAGTCCCTGCTGGCCATCGCACACGGCACAGGCGGGACCAGCGTCAGGTTTCCGATAACCGCGAAGCTGGTGGATACGGATGGCTCGGAAACCCTGTCGATCAGGATCAGTGGACTGCCCACCAATCTGTCCTTCAATGCGGGCACGAACCTGGGTGGTGGTGTCTGGCAGTTCACCGAAGCCGACCTGCCCAATCTCATCCTGAATCTGCCTGGCAGCTACACCACGAACGCCACCAATCTCACGGTCCAGGTCACGGCGACGGAGGTGAGCGGCGGCTTCACGGCATCGACATCCACCGTGGTCACGCTCAAGGCCTCATATACGACCGTGGATATCACCACGACCGAGAGCGGCAACCATACGGGCAACTCGGCCAGCGAATACATCACCGGTGGCAACGGCGCCAACACCATCAACGCCGGCAGCGGAAACAACATCGTTTTCGGGGGCGCTGGCGACGACAACCTGTCGGCGGACTCGGGCTCCGATGTGCTGATCGGCGGCAGCGGCAACGACACCCTCAACGCGGGATCGGGCACGGACCGGCTGATCGGAGGCTCCGGCGACGACCTGTTGATAGGCGGCGATGCGGGCGAGAACTTTGTGGATGTCTTTGTCTGGTTGCTGGGAGATCAGGGGGCGGCGGGAACGCCGGCCTTGGACCGAATCCAGAACTTCGCCACGGCGGCAGCGGGAACCAACGGCGCAGGCGGTGATGTACTGGACCTGCGCGACCTGCTGCAGGGTGAATCCGCAGGCCCCAGCAATGCCGCAGGCAACCTGGCCAACTACCTGCACTTCGAGATCACGGGAGGTGATACCTGGGTCCATGTCAGCCACACGGGCGGCTTCGGTGCGGACTCCCATGCGGTGGGTGCAAGCTATTCGGCATCGGCCGAGACCCAGCAGATCATCCTGGAAGGCGTGAATCTGCAGACGCTGTATTCCGGTGCCGCCACGGATCAGCAGATCATCACGCAGCTGCTGAACAACAGCAAATTGATCGTGGATTGACCGGCGCCGGTCCTATGGCCACCGGGCACCGCGCACCGGGTCCGTTTCTCGTGCCTACATGAAATTGCGCGTATGCAGCGAGGCCAGCCGCTCGGCGTGCCCGCGCTCGAAGCCCAGCCGCAGCAGCTTGGAGAGACGCCCGTCTGCCATGTCGCGCATGAGCTGCTGCACGCGGGCGGCGCCACGGGCCAGGGCCTCGGGGGTGAGGGTGCCGGCCGCGATGAGGATCAGGGCGTCGAAGACTTCCTCGTTCAGGCCCGAGGTGCCGGCCAGGTTGTCGAAGCGCTGCTCCACGGCCTGGGCCAGCTGGTGCTGGAAGCCGGGCTCGTGCTGCAGGCGGTACAGCAGGTGGGACATGCCCAGGGCCACATGGCGCGCCTCGTCGCGTGCGGCCAGGCGGCAGATCTGGCGTGTGAGGGGGTCGGGCGCCTCGGTCTGCAGGAACTGCAGCAGGTGCACGAAGGTGCCTTCGCCCAGCACCGACAGCAAAAAGCCCGCTACGGAAAAATCCGTCTCGTCCAGCAGGCTCTTGAGCGAGGCCTGTCCACCCGCCGTGGACAGCGCGGGCTCGCGGCCGTGGCGGCGGATGCGGCGCGTGAAGACATCGATATGTCGCGCCTCGTCGGCCACCTGGATGGCCAGCGCCGCCTGCAGCTCGCGGTAGTGCGGGTGCAGCTGGCCCAGAAAGCGCGCAGGCACCAGCAGGGCCGCGTTCTCGTTCTCCACCATGTAGGTCATGAGCTGGACGATGGCGTCCTCCACGGGCGCGGGCAGCTCGGGTGCGTCGTTCCAGTCGATGTCGGTGTCGGCATTCCACTGCGCGGCCACGGCCTGGGCGTAGAGGTCGGAGGCGCTGTCGGTCCAGACCTGCAGCTTGTCGCTGAGCCGGAAATGGAAGGCCGGCGCGCCGGCTTCCACCTGCGCGCCACGCGCGGCCAGGCCCCAGAAAGGCTGGGCCTGCGCGGCCACGGCACCGTCGCCCGAGCGCGCATCGCTGCGGCCCGTCTGCGCCGCGCCGCGCCAGCGCCCGGCCTGGGCGCCGCCGCGCGCCACGATGGCCATGGCCTGTGCTGCATCCACGCCATCCTCCCAGCGCAGGCCATGGCCCTGGTCGCTGCACCAGCCCGACAGCTGGGCCTGCCAGGCCGGCGCGCTGCCGGTCACGCGCAGTTGCCCGCCCACGGGCAGGGCGGCCAGCGCGTGCTTGACCAGCAGATGGGCGCCGGCATCGAAGCCCAGGCCCTGCAGGTCGATGACAGGCAGATCGGCAGCCTGCATATCGGCGGCCTGCTGGGCGGGGCTGGAGGAATCAGGCATGGCCATGGCGCGTGTCAGTAACGGTAGTCCTGCACGGTGATGCGGCCTTCGGCGTCGTAGAAGGCCTCGTCCGTCACCGCGCGCTCCAGCAGGCCGTAGCCCGTGCCGCGGCCCGGGTGCCAGACCTTCAGGCCTTCCAGCTCCAGCAGCGGGCGCACTGCCGCGTCGTCCCAGGACATGGCCAGCAGGATGTCGCGGAAGGCGGCGGCACGCCCGGCATCGATGTGCGGGCCGGCCGTCATGTTGCAGTGGTCGAAGGCGCCCGAGGTGGCCAGCACGCGCGTGCCGCCGGCCGGCAGCGTGCCTTCGCGCGCAAAGGCCAGGTAGTTCTTGCCCACCATCCATGAAGCCTGTATCTCGCCGGTCACCATGGCGGCGGCGGCCAGGCGCTCGCCGCCGATGTGGTCGCCATGCTTGCCGCCCAGCACGTCAAAGCGACGCGCCGTGTAGTCGCGCCCGGCCACCAGCCCTTGCTGGCGCAGATGGTCCAGCGGGATCAGCGTGGCCTGGGGCGAATCCACGGCACCGAAGCCCACGGTCTTGCCGCGCAGGTCCTGCACGCTCTGGATGGGGCTGTCTGCGGGCACGACCAGCAGCGAATGCAGGTCCAGGTCGGTATCGCGCATGGCGATGGACTCCACGCGCAGGCCGCGCGCGCGGGCCATGCGGTCGGCGCGCACAAAGGCCAGCGGCGAGTTCCAGGCCAGGTGCACATCGCCTGCCATCAACGCCTCGGTCAGCGACTCGTAGTTGGAATAGAGAACGTAGTCGAAGTAGTAGCCGCGCTCGATGAAATACGCCTTGAAGCCTTCCCAGATGGTGATCACCTTGGGGGCGTAGGCCACGGCGCCGAGCTTGATCACGGGGGCGGTTGTCGTCATGCGGAAGTCCTTTGCTGGATGGGGGAGGAGGGGTGAAGCGATCGACGGGTTCTGCCGTTCAGGCTCAGGCGGCGGCGTCGCACATGCCTTTGCCCAGCATGTCGTAGATCACATCGGTGGTGGGCGCCATGACCGAGGCGGCGCGCGCATCGCGGAACAGGCGCTCTATGCCCAGCTCCTTGCGGAAGGCGGCGCCGCCGCACACGCGCATGGCAATGTCAGTCACTTCCAGTGCGGCCTCGGCGGCTGCGGCCTTGCTCTGCAGCAGGCGGGTGCGCGCATCGGACCGGGCCGCCTGCACGGCGGCCACGGTATCGTCGCGCAGCAGGCGGGCCTGCTCCAGGCGCAGCTGGGCACGGGCCAGGTAGGCGCGGATGGTGGGCAGGTCGGCCAGCGAGCTGCCGCTTTCCGCAAAGCGCGTGCCCGCCACATGGGCCACGGCGCGGCGCAGCGCGCCCTGCATCAGGCCGATGGACGTCGTGGCGATCAGCGTGGGAAAGAAGGGCATCAGATAGCGGCCCTTCACGGCCTCGCCCTCGCCGTCGGCGCCCAGCATGCGGGCGCGTGGAACGCCCACGTTGCGTGCCTCGATGGGCGAGGACGCATTGCCGCGCAGCCCCATGCCGTTGAAGCGTCCGGGAATGGACAGGCCCGGCAGCCGGCTGTCCACCAGCCACAGCGTATTGCCCTCGCCCTGCGTGGCGCGCGAGATCCAGACATAGGAATCGGCCTCGCCGGCCGACGTGATCATGCTCTTGAGCGCGTTCAGGTGGATGACATCTTCAGCGGCGGTCGCCGTGCCCGTCGGCGCCCAGATATGGCTGCGCGAGCCGGCTTCGGACACGGCCAGCGTGGTGAGGTGGCGGCCGGCCGCGATCTCGCGGCGCACAGGGTCGTCGGCAAAGGGTTCGATCAGCGCCACGCCGCAGTAGTGCATGGTCAGCACCATGGCCGTGCAGGGGCAGTCCTGGGCAATGCGCTCGACGACCTGCACCGCTTCGGCCAGGCCCTTGCCCAGGCCGCCCACCTCGCTGGCGCTGATCAGGCCCAGCAGGCCGGCTGCCGCCAGTGCATCCAGCGCGGCGCGCGGGTAGCGTGCCTGCTCGTCGATCTGCGCGGCCTGGGGCGCGATGATGTCGCGCATGAGGGGTTCGAGTTGCTTCAAAACTTCCATCTGGGTTCACCGTAGGCATGCCCATGACCGCCTGCCGGGAGGCTGTTGCTGGAAGTCTGGGGAAATGCTGGGGCGCCGCGATGGCCGCTGGACGCGCCTGCCGCATGCAGACCTGCAATGGCGGATGGGCTGGGGAAAGAATGCAGGCGATTATGCGCCGGGTGCACTACGGCTTCGCGCAACGGGCGCCTTGCTCGGGCACCATGGCTGGTGTGCGCTTGATCCCGGTCAAGGTGGCGGGAGAACGCTGCGTCGCCACAGCACATTCACGCATTCACGCATTCACGCAGGCTCGAAAGCTTGAACGCCTGGGCCCTAGGCCCTGGCAAGCCCCATGGCCAGCGCCTGTGCTGACCCCATCGGCTTGGCAAAGAAGTAGCCCTGGGCCAGATCCACGCCAAGGCTTGCCAGCGCATTGAATTCCTCGGCAGTCTCCACACCTTCGGCGACCACCACGCTTCCTATTTCGTGCGCGAAACTCGTGAGCCCCTTGGCGAGCGCACGGCGGCTGCGGTCGGTATCGACGTCGTGCGTGATGCTCATGTCCAGCTTGATCATGTCCGGTTGAAGATGCAGGATGTGCCGCATGCTGGAGTAGCCGGCACCGGCATCGTCGACTGCCAAGGTCGCGCCCCGGCGCCGCAGCGGAGCCAGTGCATCGGCCAAAGCCCTGTAGTCATCCACGGCGGCATGCTCCGTGATTTCCAGCGTCACGCGCGACAGATCCTGGTCCGAACCCAGAAGCCGGGGCAGCTGCCCCGACTGGATCAGCTGCGGCGAGCAGTTGACTGCGAGCAGCCAATCGGTTGGCAGGCGACCGAGCGCGCCAAGCGCCGTGTCGATTGCATGGCGCTCCAGCTCCAGCCCCAGGCCGACTTCGTGCGCTGCCTTGAACCATTGGTCTGGCGGGCGAAATGGCTCCAGGTCAAAGCGCGACAAGCACTCAAAACCGTGCAGCTTGCCTGTCGCGATGGTGTATACGGGCTGAAATACAGGGCGCAGCGCATTTCCCTGCATGGCAAGGCGGATTTCGTTGGCCGCTTTGTCCCTTGCATGCTGGACCGCAGAAGTTGCACTGAAATGCAGTCCCAATAAATCGGAGAATGCCCGCAATAGCGACATATCGTGCTCACCCAGCGCGGGATTGGGCTGGTGGCTGAAGCAGCACAAGGTGCCGTACAGACGGTTGTCATCCAGGCGGATCGGTACGCTCAGGTGCGAGCCGATGGGAATGGTGTGCGTCTCCGGTATTCCCTGTGCAGCGGGTAAACGGGACGTGTCTGGAATCAACTGCGGCAATTCGCCATTGACCACCTTCTGGCAATAGCCCTCGTTCAATGGAATCTTCTGCTGCCGGAAAATCACTCCGCCAGTGCTCTCGTCCACATGCTCCAGCACCCGATCCGCTTCGCGGAATCGGGCCACAAAGGCCACATCCATGCCAAGATGCCGCCGGACCACGGACAGCACACGGTCCACTCCATCCAGTTCAATGGCGAAAGCAAAAATTCTGCTCAAAGGTGCGAATGTGGATTTTCGAGGGGTCATTTCATTGATCTGCTCTATCAGATGTGTACGCACATTGAATTGACGCGCTGCTGGCGGATTGGCGGTCCTCAGTTCTGCCCGGTATGGCCGAGCGGCACGATATGCCGTTGATAACGGGAATGAATTATCGGTAGTCCGCTCCATTGGCAGGAACACGGCAAGGTTGGGGTTGCCGCGCCATCGCAAATCAGAACAGGGGGAGAGCAATGGCCCTAAGTATGCGCGGTTGAAGTGCGCAGGTCGAGTCCGTCTGTTCGGATTGACAATGGGAATGAAAAGCCAACGCGGGAACTTGCAAGTTCATTGCACCGCCTGGAACACCGGTCATGCCGCATGCCCCGGGCGTGACGGGTCCAGGTGCTCCATCGGTCACTGCCTGGCCGTATGGCGAATGCGGGCCAGGTACTGGCTGGGCGTCAGCCCCAGATGTTTGCGAAACGCGGCTCCCATGTGCGATTGATGGCTGAAGCCGCAATCGTGGGCGATACAGGCCAGCGAATCGGCATCCGCCCGCATCATGGAGCGGGCCGCCTGTATGCGGGTCTCCACAAGATAGGCATGCGGAGTCATGCCAAGCAGCTGGGAAAACTCACGCAGAAAACGCAGCGGGGTGCGACGGGTCATCCGGGCCAGCTGGGCAATGCTCAACGGCTGTGCAAACTCGGCCGCCATGCGCTCCAGAACCGGCCGATACACCGGGCGCAATGCATCGATGCGCGGGATGGGCGCATGGGGCACATCCCTCGCATCGACGCATTGCCGGGCCATGAAGTGCAGGGCTGCCTGCTCTATTGCCAGGGTGTCCGTCTCGGGGCAAAGCAGCAGTTGCCGCAGCTGGTGCGCAATCTGCAAGGCGGCGCGCTGGCCAGGGTGCACAACGCGCCGGGCTTCGGTGTCAGGCACTGCGTCGTCCAGCCATTGCTCCCATTGCGCAGGGGTACAGCGAACCACCAGGTACTCGCCGCCCGTGGCCGATTCGGAAAACACATCCACCCCCGGTGGCGTGCGTGCCACCGTGCCGGGCCATGTGTCGAAGTCCACGCGGCGGTCGCTGCCAATGGCATGCACGCCTTGCTGGCGCTCCAGCGCAATGCCCAGCGAATGAAGGCGGGTCGGGTCATGGCTGCTGTAGGCCGCGCGGCCCAGCAGCTGCACTTCGAATCCCGGTAGTTCCTGAACTTTCATCACCCTGGCGCCTTGTGTCTTGAACTGAAATTTCTTGATAGACGGGAAACCGGGCGCTGCCCACACTGAAGGCATGAACGCAAACCACACGGAAATTCACCGCATCATCGGTCTCATCGGGGGCATGAGCTGGGAGTCCAGCGCCGAGTACTACCGGCTCATCAACCAGGGCGTGCGCGACCGGCTGGGTCCGCTGCGCTCTGCAAAACTGCTCATGTACAGCGTGGATTTTGGCCCCATCGAGCTGGCCCAGCATGAAGGCCGCTGGGATGACGCAGCCGCCTTGCTGGAAGATGCCGCGCGGCGGCTGCAGGATGGCGGGGCGGATGGGGTGCTGCTGTGCACCAACACCATGCACAAGCTGGCAGACCGCATTGCGGCAGCGGTGCGCATCCCTTTTCTGCACATTGCCGACCCGGTGGCCGATGCGGCCCGGGCGGCAGGCCACCGCAGGCTGGGGCTGCTGGGCACCCGCTTCACCATGGAGCAGCCCTTCATGCGCGAGCGCCTGCAGCAGCAGGGGCTGGAGGTGATGGTGCCGCAGGAGGCGGACCGCGCCGAAGTGCACCGCATCATCTACGAGGAACTGTGCGCAGGCCGGATACGGGAAGAGTCGCGGCGCACCTATCAGCGCATCATGGCGCAGCTGGCCGGGCAGGGCGCCCAGGCCATGGTGCTGGGCTGCACGGAAATCAGCCTGCTGGTGCAGCAGGCGCATTGCCCCGTGCCCGTGCTGGACACCACGGCCTTGCATGCCGAGGCTGCGGTGGACTTTGCATTGACGCCTTGAGGCGCCAAAACGACCCGGACTGAACCGGCCCGGACCCCTATCAGCGGCAGATGTGACCTGCAAGCGCACGCAAGCGGCCCACCTGCGGCAAGCAGATCATCCGTGGGGCCGCCCTGGCGCAAGCGGGGCGAGTTCCATCCGGTCCCGTCCCTTGCGCTTCGATGCATAGAGGGCCTCGTCGGCCTGCTTGAGCCAGTGGGACAGCTCTGTTCCGGGCTGGTCGAACAAGGCCGCACCGATGCTCAGGGACACGGGCTGCGGCGTCGCGAACATCGCGCGCGCCTGCTGCACGAACGCCTCGCGCAAGTCCTGGCCCAGCGCCTGTGCGGCCGTGCCGCAGACGTTGTGCAGCAGGATCACGAACTCATCCCCGCCCAGCCGCGCGGCCAGTGCGCCGCGAGGCAGCACGCTGCGGATGAGGTCGCTCAGCGTCATCAGCAGGCGGTCGCCGGCATCGTGGCCGTGCAGGTCATTGACCTGCTTGAAGTGGTCGATGTCGATCAGCAGCAGGGCGCCGGGGCGGGCCGGCGAGGCTTGTGCCAGCAGCGCCGGTGCGCGCAGATAGAGCGCGCGGCGGTTGTCCAGGGAGGTCAGCGGATCGCGGGCGGCAATCTGCGCGATGCGCTCCTCGCGGCGATGGCGCTCCGTCCCGGTCATGGACATGGCCAGCAGCATGATCGCCATCACGCCCTCCACCAGCGAGATCAGGATCACCGTGCCGCGGAAACTGCCCAGGTTGACGAAGGCGTCCAGCGCCACGGTCGATCCTGCCTTGGCGAGGTAGAACAGGCCGTGGGCCAGCAGCACGAAACTCAACTGCGCCGCGCCCATGCCCAGCGCGCCGCCATGCGGGCGCAGCAGCAGGCCGGCGCGCAAGGTGGTGATGGCGATCAGCAGCGACTGGATGCCCAGCATCGCCTTGGACCACCAGGGCCCGTCTGGCAGAAACAGCATGGCCAGCCAGACGACGGCCAGCAGCCACCAGAAGTGCGACAGCCGCACGCGCATGAATCCGGCGACCCCGGCCAGGAACAGCCAGTGGGCGGCGATCAGCAGGCCGTTGGGAAACCAGATGCCCAGCAGCACATGGCCGCTGGAACGCAGCAGGGCCAGCACGCAGCCCACGACGATGATGGCGAACCCCGCGCTCCACAGCAGCAGCGAGCGTTCGCGCACGCTGCTCCATTCCGCAGCCAGATACAGCGCCGAAGCGGCCGCCATGGCCGTGGTGAGAACGAGCAGGGTGAAGGGGTCGAGAGCCATGGGCGATGGAGGTATCGGCGCAGGCGCGCTCCTTGTGAGAGCCGCCAGACAAGGAGCAATGCGGCGACGGTCCGTGCCGTCGCGATGCAGTGGAGCAAAGCGAGCGGGGCGGATTGTCGCAGGAAGCAGGTTTTCAGGCTTGCCCGATCACCCGGCTGCAGCGATTCCGGCGTCGGCCGCGTTGCCAAGGCCACGTCGCGGAGGCGAACGCAGGGTCCTTGCACTGCGCAGGCATCCCGCCGCTCCAGACCATGGCGAAGCCGTCCTCACTGCTGGGCTGCGGGCCCTGTTGGAAGCCCGGGGCCTTGTGGAAGGCGGTGGATTTGCCGAGCTCGCTTGCCGGCAGGCTGATGAAGAGGGACCTGGTCATGCTGGACCAAGAGGAAGCGGCCACGGCTGCGCGCGGGGCCGTCCATGCACCTGCCGCTCCCCGCTTTGCCATGGTGGCCCGGGGGCGGCAAGGCGGGAGCACCGGGACAAGATGCCCTATGGGTCGTCAACCGTGACCGGGGGAGCCGGCCCTGTCAGACGGCAACGGCGTGCAGGCGGGTATTGAAAAGCGGCCCTTGGGTGAAGGTCGCCAGGCGCTTGGCCAGCCACAGCACCGCCAGGTCCACCAGGGGTTCCACCAGCACGACGCACATGTAGGCAGCACCGAAGCTTGCCACCTCGGTCAAGGTTGCCAGGCTGGCACCGTGGCCGTAGATGGCCCAGAACGCGACCCACAGGACAATGCCGCCCTGGTAGGTGGTGGACAGGGCCAGGGCCTGCCTGTAGCTGATGTCCACATAGGCCGTGCCGGCGGGAATCAGCCGGCGCGCCAGTTGGTTCACCGCATACAGCGGCACCAGCAAGGTGGTGACGTTCATGCCGTACTGCGGCAGGTCGAAGGGGGCAAAGAACAGGCCCTGCACCAGCAGGCCGAACGCCAGGCCGATGGCCGCAGCTCCCGCGCCGAACATCAGCAGCAAGGTCGAGCCCAGGATCAGATGAACCTCGGACACGCCGACCGGCTCGTGCGGAAACACCTCGAAGAAGCTGAACACCAGCGCGGTGGTGATGACACTGCGGGCCAGCAGCGCGAGCCAGCCGCCGTTGTCGCGCAGGCTTTGCCGTGCCAGGGCGGCGGTCAGGCCGAAGGCCGCTGCGGCGGTGACATAACTGAGGGCGATTTTTTCGGGGCTGACGACGCCGGGTTCGATGTGCATGGGAGGTCCTGAACAGTCAAGGTCCGTTGCAGGGCGGGCGCCGGCTGCGCAACGGCAAAGGTATTGAGCATAGCCGTGGATGAATGGCTGCGCCATGCCTTGGCGCGGCAGATGCGTTTTCTGTCCAGGCTGCGCGGATGTACTCGGGTGATGCCGGGGGCTGCCATGCAGCGATTGCCGTTGTTGTCTGGATGCCGACAGCTCACTTCAAAGCGTTGTTGAGTCGCTGAAGCTCAAGTTGCTTGGCAGCGCTGGCCTCGAGATTTGCACGCTCCTCGTCCAAATACCGATAAATGCTTTTGAGCTCAGTGATTTTCTTTCTGATCTCCAGCATTTTCTTTTCAATCAACTTGGCACCCTCGGCACAATCGATTGACTTGTTTCTCTGCGCGTCCAGAATTTCGCCTATTTCCGCAAGAGAAAATCCCATGCTTTGTGCGCGCTGGATAAATCCAAGATCCTGCAGGGTTTGTGGTGTGTAAACACGGTAATTGTTGTTTCGCCGCAATGGTGCGATAAGGCCGATCTTCTCGTAGTAGCGCAGGGTATGGCGGCTGGCGCCGCTGCGGACCTCGAGTTCGCCGATATTCATGAGAAAACACTTGACTATAGAGTTGGGTCGACAGTCTACACTCGATTTTTCATCGTGCCAAGGAGCAGAAAAATGAGCGTGGAGTGCTTTGTTACGGGAGGGACCGGCTTCATCGGCCAGCATCTGGTGTCAGGCCTGAGCGCAAAAGGTCACACGATTCGGGTGCTGATGCGTCGCCCGGAGCGCCTGGCGCAACTGCGGGAGCAGGTCGACAATCTGGGAGGTGTCGCAAACCGTGTCTTTGCCGTGGCTGGCGATCTGGAGCAGGAGAGCCTCGGCTTGAGTCTTTCCGATCGAGAGGCTTTGCGGCAGGCCGAAGTTGTGTTCCACCTGGGCGCCCACTTCGCGTGGGGCCTTTCAATGGAGCATTCGCGTGCAGTGAATGTGGAAGGTGCAAAGCGCGTGGCGTTGTTGGCAGCGCAGCAAGATAGCCGGCTGGTGATGATCGGCGGCTATATGCTGAAGAACAATGAACATCTGCAGCGCATCGGAATTGATCCCGGCCATCCGGAAAGGACTCATTGGCCTGCCGTCTATCGGCGTGTCGGCGCTTACGAGGGGAGCAAACTGGAGGCGCATTTCGCGACCCTGGAGTTCATGGCTGCCAAGGGAGGGAAAATGACCGTCGTGCACCCCGCAACGGTCTGTGGTCATAGCCGCACGGGACATATACCTTGCAGCCAGCCACTGGTGGATCTGATACGCAATCTGGCGCAGGGAAAACTGGCTGCAGTGCCCGGTAGCGCAGAGCACTGGTTGCCATTGGTCACTGTGGATTATCTGGTCGAGCTGGTTTCGGCTTGCGCTTTTGATCCTTCCATGGCAGGTCAGGAGCTTCTGGCGCTTGACGACCAAAGTCCCAACTTGCGAGAACTCCTGGCAGAGGTGGCACAACCTCTTGGAATAAAGTCCCCAAAGCATCATATTTCGCTCCGATTGCTGAAATGGCTTTTGAGCATTCCTCCGGTCGCACGGTTTTTGAATACGGATGCCGAAGCCCTGGACTTCATCCAGACTACGCGTTTTGACACAGCGGCGGTCGAGCAATTCGCTAAAAGGCACGGAATATCGAAGCCGGATATTCGTCAATCGTTACGGAATACTGCAATGTTCGTTAACTCATATTGCATGCCCAATGAAAGAGTCCACTGACGTGTATTGTGCCGGGATGAATACTGAGAAACTATCAAGATGCATTGCACCTATGCACGCACAGCCAAGAGCAGCCCTCCACTGCGCCCGTGGCACTCCATAATTGTCCTTTTCAGGTGTCGAGGCCGGCGCCGAGCATCCGTTTCGAGGAATCCGCTTCAGTGAATCAACAAGTCCATACAAGAATCGCTGTCCTGGGGCCCGGTGCGATCGGGACCACCGTCGCTGCTGCGTTGCACGAAGTCGGCCGCACGCCCATGCTTTGCGGCCGTACGCCGCGCGACAGCCTGGTGCTGCAAGGTAGCGGTGTTCGCATCGTTGTTCCCGGGCCGGTGAGAACGGATCCAGCACAGATTGCACGCCCGGTGGACCTCGTTTTTCTCGCGGTCAAAGCGACTCAGACCGCTGCCACTGCGCAATGGCTTGCGGCGTTGAGCGGCCCGCAAACCGTCGTGTGTGTCTTGCAAAACGGGGTCGAGCAGTTGGAGAGTGTCACTGCGCTGTGCCCTCAGGGGCGAGTCGTTCCTGCAGTCGTGTGGTTCCCTGCGCAGGCGCAATCCGATGGGTCGGTGCTCCTGCGCAGCGATGCTCGGATCAGCCTGCCTGACGAAGCGGCCTCCCTCGTGGTTGCGCAGGCACTGCAAGGCTCCCGGTGCCTGGTAGACCTGGTTTCGAATTTCAGATCTCTGGCCTGGCAAAAGCTGCTGCAGAACGCGGCGGCCGGGCTCATGGCGCTCACGCATCGCCGCTCGGGCATGTACGGCCGGCACGACATCTCCAAGCTCACACTGGACTACCTGCAGGAGTGCCTGGCCGTGGCACGCGCCGAAGGTGCTGAACTGGGCGATGAGGTCCCGCAGGCGATCCTCGACAAGTTCCAGGCATCCCCTGCCGACCTGGGCACGTCCATACTGGCGGATCGCGAGGCAGGCCGTCCGCTCGAATGGGATATCCGCAACGGCGTTATCGCGCGCCGCGGCCGGGCGCGCGGGATTCCGACCCCGATCGGTGATGTCTTGGTGCCGCTTCTTGCTGCCGCGAGCGACGGCCCCGGCTGATCACCCATGCCTTGACGATAAGGCCTGTGGTCATAGGCCTGCCATCCGCATTCAGCCTGAAACTGCCGGCAGCACCCCCCAATCCCAACCCTGCCGGCCGATTTTTCCGAAGCCGGGGACAATACCGGGTTCGCGGGTTTTTCCGGCTCGACCTGGGTCGAGGACGGGAATCGCTTGCGGAAGGAAGCTGCACTGGCGTTGAACCCGGACGCAGAAAACCCCAAGATCGGACGGCGGCGAGACCGCCGAGATGGCGCAGGTGCATGTGACGAAGAGGGATTGGTGGACAAGGGCCTGCCGCAGCCGCAGCGGTCGGCCCGTCAAACGCGATACCCGCCTGGTGGGCTGGCTGCTGGCCGTGGTGTTCGTGTCGGTATCGGCGGCCACGGTGTGGCAGTTGGTGGCTGCACGCCAGCGCACGCTGGCCGAGGTGGATACCGTCAACCGCAATCTGGCGCAGACGCTGAATACCTATTCCGAAGGCGTGATCACCCAAAGCTCCATGCTGCTGCTGGGCATTGCCGAAAGGCTGGAGCTGGATGGCGCCGGTGCCGCGCACCTGGAGCGCGTGCTGCATCTGGTCAACCGCCAGGAGCAGCTGCTGAACCAGCTCAACGAGCTGCTGGTCGTGGACGCGCAGGGGCGCTGGCTGATGTCGTCCAAGGGGACGTTTCCCCCAGGAACGCAAAGCGCGGACCGCGACTTCTTCACGCACCACCGCGACGACCCGTCGTCAGGCATCTACATCGGGCCGCCGATCCGCAGCCGCTCCACAAGCGAATGGGTGATCACCATCAGCCGGCGCTATACCGACAGCGAGGGTCAGTTTGCCGGCGTGGTCGTGGTGACGCTGGGTGTGGAAAATTTCCTGCGGCTGTTCGGCAAGATCGACATCGGCGAGCAGGGCGCCATTTCACTGAGCACGCCGGGCGGGCAACTGCTGGTGCGCCACCCCTTCCGTGAGCAGGACCTGGGCCGGGACTTCTCGCAGTCGCCCAATTTCCTGCGCCACTATGCGGGGGCGATGTCGGGCACGGCGTCGTTCCGCTCGGGCCTGGATGGCACGGAAAGAATCTATGCCTTCCTGCGCAGCGAGCGCTATCCGCTGGTGACCACGGTGGCCCTGGGCCGCGACGAGGCGCTCAGTTCCTGGCAGCGCCAGGCGCAGCTGACGCTGGCCGTGGTGCTGGGGCTGTTTCTGGCGATTGCGCTGATCGGCTGGCGGCTGACGGCGGCGATGCGGCTGCGCTCGCGTGCCGAATGCTCCCTGGTCAGCGCGCGCGAGGAATTGCTGCAGGCCAACCGCCGGCTGGAGGTGCTGGCCGCCCAGGACCAGCTCACGGGCCTGGCCAACCGGCGCCGCTTCGACGAGGTGCTGGAGCGCGAGGCACGGCGCGCCGTGCGCGAGGGCACGCCGCTGTCGCTGCTGCTGATCGATCTGGACCATTTCAAGGGCTACAACGACGCCTACGGCCATGTGGCGGGCGATGCCTGCCTGCAGACAGTGTGTCGCGCCCTGGCCCAGGCCGTGCAGCGGCCCGGCGACATGGCGGCGCGCTACGGCGGGGAGGAGCTGGCCGTGGTGCTTCCCAATACGGACCAGGCCGGCGGGCTGCAGGTGGCCGAGCGGCTGCGTGCGCGCATCGAGGGCCTGGGCCTGGAGCACCGCAGCAGCCGCTTCGGCCATGTGACGGCCAGCATCGGCGTGGCGACGGCGCAGTGCGGTGAGGCTGGCGCGACTCAAGGCGCTACACAAAGCGCTACACAAGGCACTACCCACGGCTCCACCCAAGGTGCCGCCGTGGCGCTGGTGGAAGCGGCCGACCGTGCGCTGTACCGCGCCAAGGCCGCAGGGCGCAACTGCGTGCAGGGCTGAATGGGGGTGGGTCTTCGTGCGCTCAGTCCGTGGGCGAGCGGTGGGCCACCACCTGCTGCTTGAGGTCGCCCAGCGCCTGGTACAGGTCGTTGCGGCTGGCCTGCGGCATGTCGCCGAACATGCCCATGACCCAGGACTCATGCGCCTTGGCCATGCGCGCAAAGGTCTTGCGGCCCAGCGGGGTGAGGTGCAGCACGGAGCTGCGCCGGTCGGACTCCACCTTGGTGCGCACCACCAGGCCCTCCTTCTCCAACTGGTCGGTGATGCCGGTGATGTTGCCGTTGGTCACCATCATGTGGCGCGACAGCTCGCCCATCTTCATGCCCTCTGGCGCCCGCTGCAGCTGGGCCATGAGGTCGAAGCGGGGCAGGGTGGTGTCGAATTCGCTGCGCAGGCGGTTGCGGATCTCGCCTTCGATGAGGTTGCAGCAGGTGAGCATGCGCAGCCACAGGCGCAGCGCATGGTGGTCGTCGGGCGCGGCGCGCGACTCCAGGTCGGGAGCGTGGGTCATGGCTGGTTCTGCGGTGTGGGGGCGCTCAAGCCCATCTGCGCGAGGATGGCGCGCGTCAACGGGCTGGCCGGGTCGTTCAGGGTGAGCACGATGTCGAAATGGTTGGTGCCGGGCATGGCCACGTACTGGCCTGACGATGGACCGGGGCCACGGCGCTGGTTCCAGGCGGCCAGGTAGTCGTCGCTCTGGCGCTTGAATTCATCGGTCTCGCTCTCGCCGTAGCTGACGATGAGCGGGCAGGCCGCGCCGTGCGGCAGGAGGGCGGGGCTGTTGCGAATGGCGTCCTGCTCGCTCAGGCGCATCCATTCGTTGATGTGGGTGTGCACCAGCGGGCGCAGGTCGAACAGGCCCGACAGCGGTGCGGCGCCGCGCACCACGTCCTCGGGCACGCCGTAGTCCGCATGCCAGCCGCCGGCCAGCAGCATGCCCGCCAGGTGGCCGCCGGCCGAGCTGCCGCAGACATGGATGCGGCCCGGGTCGCCGCCGTAGCGGGCGATGTGCGCATGCACCCAGGCCAGTGCGCGGCGTGTCTGGTCCACGATGCGGTCCAGCGTGACGGCGGGCGCCAGCGAGTAGTTCAGGGCCACCACCACGGCGCCGGCGCGCGTGAAGGTGGGCGCCATGCTGCTGGAGTCGTCCTTGGACAGCAGCCGCCAGTAGCCGCCGTGGATGAAGAAGAGAACAGGGGCGCCTGCCGCCCCGGTTGCTGCCGGGAAAATGTCCAGCAGCTCGTCGGCATGCTCGCCATAGGCCACGTTCAGCGCGCAGGGCAGGCTCTGGCGCGCGGCCCGGCTGTCGTCGGCATAGGCCTTGATGATGGGGGTGATGTCGGGTACCGTCGCGCGGGCGTTGTACTGGACATCGAGTCCGGCGCGGTCGTAGTGACGGTAGAGTGCGGGCATTGGAACGGAGATGGCGCGAAATGGTTTGTATGGCAGGTATTGGTACAAGTCCCAGACTTGTTCTGCAAAATACTTTAAACCTAAACTAAGACCCGCGCCAACCGTTCCAGCCCTTACAGAGTTTCCCGTCCAGCGTGACGGAAGACTGCCTCACCACCGATTGTCATCCGCGCGGCCCGCGCAAGGAGCACAGCAGCATGCGTTTCCTCACCCCCTTCCTGGCCGCAGCGGCCCTGGCCCCTGCCTTTGTTCCCGCGCTCGCGCAGGCGGACACCATCAAGGTCGGTATCGCCAACGATATTTCCGGGCCGTTTGCCGCGCTGGGCGCCGAGGCGCGTGATGGCTTCAACCTCGCCATCAAGCAGCTGGGCAGCAAGCTGGGCGGCCAGCCGGCCGAGTTCCTGCAGACCGACATGGGCGGCAATCCCGACCAGGCGCGCCAGCTGGTCACGCGCTACATACAGCGCGACAAGGTGGATTTCTTCACCGGCCCCATCGGCTCCAACGTGGCCCTGGCCGTGGGCCCGGCGCTGTTCGGCGCCAAGGTGCCCTACCTGTCCAACAATCCCGGCCCCAGCCAGTTCGCGGGCGCGCAGTGCAATGCGTTCTGGTTCGGCACGTCCTACCAGAACGATGCCTTCCACGAGGCAGCCGGCAAGCTGGCCGCCGACCGTGGCTTCAAGAAGATGTTCATCATGGCGCCCGACTATCCGGCCGGCAAGGATGCGCTGGTCGGCTTCAAGCGCGGCTACAAGACCGCGCCCGGCGAAGAGGTCTACACCAAGCTGGGCCAGATCGACTACGCGGCCGAACTGGCCCAGATCCGCGCGGCCAAGCCCGATGCGGTCTACATCTTCCTGCCGGGCGGCATGGGCATCAACTTCGTCAAGCAGTTCGTGTCCACGGGGCTGTCGCAAAGCGTCAAGCTGATCGGCCCGGGCTTCTCGGCCGACGAGGACGTGATCCAGGCCGTGGGCGAGCCCATGCTGGGCATGGTCAACACCGCGCAGTGGGCGCATGACCTGGACGTGCCGCAGAACAAGGCCTTCGTCGAGGCCTTCCGCAAGGAGTACAAGGGCCGCAACCCCTCGGTCTACGCGGCCCAGGCGTATGACGTGATCATGGCCATGGATGCGGCCGTCAAGCAGGCCGGCGGCAAGGCCTCGGACCGCCAGGCCATCGTCAAGGCGCTGGAGAAGGCCGACTACGCCTCGGTGCGCGGCCCCTTCACGTACGGCAAGAACCACTATCCCATCCAGGCCTACTACCAGCGCGTGATCGAGAAGGATGGCAGCGGCCGCATCACCAACAAGCTGGTGGGCAAGGTGTTCGACAAGTACCAGGACGTCTACGTCAACGACTGCAAGATGTGACCCCGCCGCCGCGCCCCCGTCGGGCGCGGCGTGCCTTGATCTTGATTTTCAAAGCCGGATGATTTGTTGACCGCGCGCGGGCCGATGCGCCCGCGGCAGGGGGCGTGTGGATGACGTGGACGCTGCTCTTGGAGCAATTGCTCAATGGCCTGCAGTTCGGGCTGATGCTGTTTCTGATCGCGGCCGGGCTGACCCTGGTGTTCGGCATCATGGACATCATGAACCTGGCCCATGGCTCGCTGTACATGGCGGGCGCCTATGTGGCGGCAGAGACCCTGCAGCGCACGGGCTCGTTCACGGCGGCGGTGCTGGTGGCGGCCGTGGCCACGGGCGTGGCGGGCATGGTGCTGGAGCTGGTGCTGATACGGCGCCTTGCCGTGCGTGACCATCTGGCCCAGGTGCTGGGCAGCTATGCGGTCATCCTCATTGCCAATGACCTGGTCAAGATGGTCTGGGGCCCGGCGCCGGTGATGCTGAACATGCCGGCCGCGCTGTCGGGGCCCGTGCAGTTGCTGCCCGATCTCATGTACCCGGCCTACCGGCTGATGATCATCGTCTTCGGCCTGGCCGCCGCGCTGGGCCTGTACTGGTTCGTGACGCGCACGCGCGCCGGCGTGCTGGTGCGGGCAGGCGCCTCCAACCGCCAGATGGCCACGCTGATGGGCGTGCGCGTGCCGCTGCTGTTCCTGGGCGTGTTCACGCTGGGCGCCATGCTGGCGGCGGTGGCGGGCGCGCTGCTGGGGCCCATTACTTCGGTGCAGGTCGGCATGGGTGAGGAGATCCTCATCCTGGTGCTGGTGTGCATCGTCATCGGCGGCATAGGCTCCATACGCGGCGCCCTGGTGGGCGCCTTGCTGGTGGGCATGGTGGACACGGCGGGGCGGGCCTTCCTGCCCATGCTGCTGCGCCAGGTGTTCTCCCCGGCCGTGGCATCCAGCGTGGGGCCCACGCTGGCGGCGATTTCCATCTACGTGCTGATGGCGGTGGTGCTGGTGTACCGTCCTTCCGGCCTTTTCCCTGCGCGAGGCTGAGCATGGAACACAGCAGATTCCGCGGCACATTCGTCTGGACCGCGCTGGCCCTGCTGGCGCTGGCGGTTTTTCCGCTGGTGGCGCCTGCACTGGGGCTGGATTTCTACATCTCCTTCGTGCGCCGGGTGCTGATCTACGCGCTGGCCGCCACCAGCCTGAACCTCATCCTGGGCTATGGCGGCATGGTGGCGCTGGGGCATGCGGCCTTCTTCGGTGCGGGGGCCTATGCGGTGGGCATCCTGGCGATGAATGGCGTCACCTCGGCCCTGGTCGCCTGGCCGGCCGCCGCGCTGCTGGCGGGGCTGCTGGCCGCCGCCACGGGCGCCGTGTCGCTGCGCACGCGCGGCGTGTACTTCATCATGATCACGCTGGCCTTTGCGCAGATGCTGTTCTACATCTTCATCTCCCTGCGCCAGTACGGCGGCGAGGACGGGCTCAACCTGCCCGGCCATTCCGTGCTGCCCGGGCTGGACCTGGGCCACGACGTTTCTTTCTACTACGTGGTGCTGGCGCTGTTCGCGGTGCTGATGGCCTTGTTCGGCCGGCTGGTGGATTCGCGCTTCGGCAAGGCGCTGCAGGGCGTGCGCGAGAACGAGTCGCGCATGGAGTCGCTGGGCTACCCGGTCTACCGCCTGAAGCTCGTGGCCTTCGTTCTCAGCGGCGCGGTGGCGGGGCTGGCGGGCGCGCTGCTGGCCAACCACAACCTGTTCATCTCGCCCAGCCTCATGCACTGGACCCAGTCGGCCAACCTGCTGATCATGGTGCTGGTGGGGGGCGTGGGCCTGCGCTGGGGCGGCGTGGCCGGCGCCGTCGTCATGCTGACGCTGGAGGAAGTGCTTCGCATGTGGACCGAGTACTGGCACCTGCCGCTGGGCCTGCTGCTGCTGTGCGTGGTGTTCGGCGCGCCACGCGGCCTGACGGGCCTGTGGTCCGCACGCGGGAGGCAGGCATGAGCGGCGCGGCCACCCCTATCTCCATTCCCACTCCGGCCCTGGAAGCCAAGGGCCTGGTGCGCCGCTTTGGCGCGCTGCTGGCCACCGACCATGTCTCGCTGTCGCTGGCGCCTGGCGAGATCCATGCGCTGATCGGCCCCAATGGCGCGGGCAAGTCCACGCTCATCCATCTGCTGTCGGGCACGCTGGCGGCCGACGCCGGCACCCTGGCACTGGCCGGGCGCGACGTGAGCGCACTCAACGCCCACCAGCGCGTGGCGGCGGGGCTGTCGCGGTCGTTCCAGATCACCAACATCTTCAAGCAGTCCAGCGTGCTGGACAACCTGGCGCTGGCCGTGCAGGCGCATGCCGGCAGCAGTTTCCGCTTCTGGCGCCCGCGCGCGGCCGAGGCTGCGCTCTACGAGCAGGCCCGCGAGCTGGCGCGCGAATGCGCCATCGACGCCAGCCTGCTGCAGCGCCCCGCAGGCACGCTGCCGCATGGCGAGCAGCGCAAGCTGGAGTTCGCGCTGGCCCTTGCCGCGCGGCCCGGCGTGCTGCTGCTGGACGAACCCATGGCCGGCATGGGGCCTGATGAAACACTGCGCCTGACCGAGCTGATCGAATCCCTGCGCGGCCGCGCCGCCATGCTGCTGGTGGAGCACGACATGCAGGCCGTGTTCCGCCTAGCCGACCGCATCTCCGTGCTGGTCTACGGCCGCATCATCGCCACCGGCACGCCCGACGAGATACGTGGCAACGCCGATGTGCGCCAGGCCTACCTGGGAGACGAAGAAGTGAAGGAGGGCGCGTGATGCTCGAAATGCAGGCCGTGCAAAGCGGCTACGGACCCAGCCAGGTGCTGTTCGGCGTGGACCTGCGCATCGAGGCAGGCCAGGTCGTCACCCTGCTGGGCCGCAACGGCATGGGCAAGACCACGCTGCTTCGCACGCTGCTGGGCCAGCTGCCCCTGCGCGCTGGCTGCATGGTGTTTGCCGGGCAGGACATCGCCGGCTGGGCCACCGACCGCATCGCCCGCGCCGGCGTGGCCATCGTGCCCGAAGGCCGCCAGTGTTTTCCCAACCTCACGGTGCGCGAGCACCTGACGGCCTTTGTGGCCCATCGCAATTCGGGCCGTCCCGGCGCGGCCGAGCCCTGGACGCCCGAGCGCGTGTTCGCCCTGTTCCCCCGCCTGGGCGAGCGCGCCTCCAACATGGGCAACCAACTGTCGGGCGGTGAACAGCAAATGCTGGCCATAGGCCGCGCCCTGGTCACCAACCCGCGCCTGCTCATCCTGGACGAAGCCACCGAGGGCCTGGCCCCCCGCATCCGCGAAGAGATCTGGTCCTGTCTGGCCCAGCTGCGCGCCGCTGGCCAGACCATCCTGGTCATCGACAAATACGTGGAGCGCCTGCTGGGCCTGGCCGACCGCCACCTCATCCTGGAGCGCGGCAAGGTCGTATGGAGCGGAGACTCGGCCGCGCTGGATGGGGACAGAGCGCTGTGGGAACGGTATTTGGGAGTGTGAGCACGCGCAATGCATTCGCAGTTCAAGGCGAAATTCAAGACGCGATGGAGGGTTGAATGGCATTGAAGATCAATGGGTGGCATGCCATTCAAATACATGCCTGTATCCAAGATGGGAAATTGCTTACATTTACAGGA
>ERZ1292623.354-Hain-H51-01um-R1-354-length-49901-cov-8_pt1 | contig 49901 bp, 41 predicted proteins | sample MGYA00564398_ERZ1292623 | MGnify/ENA primary metagenome ERZ1292623 (study PRJEB36523, sample SAMEA6512633) | groundwater metagenome | collected 2019-01-07 | study: AquaDiva: Metagenomics assemblies of 32 groundwater samples
GTTGCCAGTGTCGCTCATTCCGCCGGCTGGGTTGCCACTGAATACAATAATCAAAACTCCCCGAACACCTTCTATTCCTATGGCGGTCAAGGAGTAGAAATTCGCTCCTCTTCAGTTCCCAGCGTCAAAGTGCGCGGTAATGCTAAGATTCGCGGAGGGGTGAAGTTTCGATAATAGAAATTGTATGACCTTTAAATATTTAAGAACGTTAACCATCGCTCTAATGGTTTTCTCCTTTACTCTAACAGTCTGGGCGCAAGATTTTTCTTCAAGCAATTTCACGGTTACGGCCCCAGTACTATTTCCCGGAGGATACTCTACTTCGACTAATTTTTCTCTGACTGGGGTGATTTCGCAGATGGCCATTGGCACCTCTACTGCAACCACCTTCGATCTCTTCGGCGGCTTCTTGTACTTCCCGTTTGTTTCGACGCCGACCGTTACGGCCACTGCCGGCAACACCCAAGTGGCTTTGACTTGGACTACTGCTGACGCTTCTACCGGCTGGGCAGTCAGCGGGTATGCCGTGGGGCAATCCACCACTGCCGGCGGGCCGTATACTTACAGCGATGTGGGAAATGTGCTGGCTTCCACCCGCACTAGCCTCACTAATGGCACTCCTTACTACTTCGTGATAAGAGTCACTGATGCCTTGGGATTCTACATTGCTACTTCTACGGAAGTTTCGGCCACGCCAACCGCTCCGGCTGCTGGCGGTGGCGGTGGTAGCAGTGGCGGCGGGGGCGGCGGAGGGGCGAGCTATACGCAAACTGGCATCGTCTTTTCCGGCAGAGCTTATCCCTTGAGTCGGGTGAGCATTTTAAAGGATGCTCAACTGGCGGTAACGACCATTGCCGGACCAGATAGCAAGTTCAAGGTTAATCTAAGCAATCTGTCGCCCGGCAATTATCTCTTCTCCGTCTATAGCGAGGATTCGAATCAGATCCGGTCAAACTCCTTTACCTTCCCGGTTTATATCACTAATGGCGTAGTTACGGAGGTTGGCGGCATCTTTATAGCTCCGACTGTGGCTCTGGACAAGTCCCAAGTAAGGAAGGGGGATGATATTGCCATCTTCGGCCAGACTGCCGTAGCGAGCGATGTGACTATCCAAGTGAATTCCGAACAGCAATTCTTCGCCCAGACTAAAGCCGATGCTAATGGTATTTATCTATACAATTTCGATACAACCCCGCTTGAGTACGGAAACCATAGCACCAAGACGAAAAGCGCCAAGGATGCCGAGATAAGCCCGTACAGCCTGGCAGTGCCCTTCGTGGTGGGCAATACCAGTATCTTAGTAAAGCCGCGGGAAAAGGTCTGCGACAAGCGCGGCGACGTCAATACCGACTGCCGGATCAATCTAGTAGACTTCTCCATCGCGGCCTACTGGTATAAAAGAGCCGCGCCGCCGGCCAGTATCGATTTGAATAAAGATGGGAAGGTAGACCTCATCGATTTCTCTATCATGGCCTTTAATTGGACAGGCTAAGTATGAAAAAACTTATCATCTCACTCGTTTTATTTTCTTTGCCAATCTCTCTCGAAGCGGCGAGATTGGTGGTGGAGATCGATACGGGCATAGAAACTATCAATGCTCTTGAAGGTATGATTAAAGTTCCCTCCGGCGTTTCCATCCATGACATTTACACCGGTAATTCAGTAATATTGATATGGATTGCAGAACCGACTTTAAACGATGCAAACACTATTTTCTTTGCCGGACTCTCTCCCGGTGGGTTTAGAGGCATTTATCCTATTTTCTCTATCGAGGGCAAGTGGGGCGAAAGAGATTTGTCTCGGTTCAGCTTCAGCTCGATTAGCGCGCTTAAGAATGATGGTTCAGGAACGGCAGTGCCTGTTAAGCTGCGAGTGAAATCATCCGAAGTGGCAGAGGATGAGGCTCCACCAGAACCTTTTACTCCCATCATTTCGGCCTCAGTGGATATCTTTGACGGCAAATACTTCATATCATTCCTTACTCAAGATAAGGGGACGGGCATCGAGCGCTACGAAAAAGCGGCCACTTGGTTTCTTAAACCAGGAAGAAGCGATTGGATAGAAGCGAAATCGCCCCTGGTCTTATCGCGCGCTGAAGTTTTCCAAAGGATACATATTCGCGCGGTAGACAAATCCGGCAATTACATGGAGGTATCCACAGCCGCCCCTTATCATTATGCAACTCTCTTGATTGGCCTTATAATATTATTATGCGTTCTTTTGCTTTTAAGACGCTCTTTTCGCTCATCTTCTCAGTAGTCTTCCTGGTACCGGGAAGCGTTTTCGCGGACACCATCTTTGTCTCCCCGATTACCGGGACTTACACGGTGGGAGATACGTTTTCAGCACGTATTATGGTCTCGAGTCCTGGGCAGGCGATCAACGCGATTTCTGGCGTGTTGTCGTTCCCGATCGATAAGCTGCAAGTAGTCTCTGTGTCCAAGATCGGTTCAGTGCTTTCCCTCTGGGTCCAGGAGCCGTCCTTTTCCAATTCGCGCGGCACAGTGACCTTCGAGGGGGTAGTGCCTAATCCCGGCTTTAACGAGTCTAATGGTCGAGTGCTGGGCGTCAATTTCCGAGTCGTAGGCACCGGCTCTGCCGACATTCGTCTGACCTCCGGATCGCTTCTAGCTAATGACGGGTACGGCACCAATATATTGAAAAATCTTGGCACCGCTTCATTTTCCTTGGAGCAGAAGCAGGAGATTCTTGTGACTCCGCCGGCCATATCGGAATCGCCAGAGCCCCCGGCTACAGAAACAAGCGAGGACAAGGCGCCAGGCACCACCTTCGAGTTCGATATGCCGTCCTGGAAGACCCTGGCCGACTGGATCATCAAATTCTTTTCCATAGTCATACCAATGCTCGCTCTCGGTTTCTTCCTGGTACATACTACCAAGAAAGGGGTAGGTAATATTCGCTCGTTGAAGAAAAACTTGCGCAAAGATCTTCACGGCATCGACCGCCTGATCGAGAAATCATTCGATTTATTGAAAGAGGACATAAGCGACAGCATCCATATCCTGGAACGGGCACGCGTTAAACGCAGGCTCACGGCCGAAGAAGACGCGGTCATTCATCGCTTGAAGCAGAATCTGGTGGACGCCGAGAAGATCATTCACAAGGAGATTATTCGCTCAGAAAAGGATATCGGTGACTAAGAAGGGGCACATTCTCGTTTGGACAACTATGAGAAAATTTTTCTCTACCATCTCTCTCTTGATAATCCTTATCTTGGCTCCGGTTTATGCGATTCAAGCAGAGGCCCAAACGGTATTTTTGGACGGATCCAAACTTATGCCCCGAATCGAACTATCTCTTTCTCCTCGCGTTGGCAGTTTTGTCGAAGACTCCACCTTTGATATCCCTATCTTGATCAATACCAAAGGGGCGAGCATCAACGGCTTAGAAATCACTATTAATTTTGACAAAGACAAACTTGAAATCGTCAAACCTTCAAGCGGCCAATCTATCGTCGGTGTCTGGCTCGCGCCTCCGAGCTACGATAATACCCGCGGTTTAGCGAGTTACATGGGGGTCATTCCCAGCGGCATTACGACCAGTTCTGGTTCGGTCGGCACTATTACTTTTAGAGCCAAGAAAACCGGCAAAGCAGTAGTTTCCGTGAGCGCGAATTCCAAAGTACTGTTGAATGACGGGCAAGGCACGGAAGCTACTGTCGAGGTGGGCAGGTCGGAATATACCATCATGGCAAGAGCGCCTGAAGGCGTCAGGGTTTTCTCGGAAACGCACCCGTTTCCCAGCGAGTGGTATAACAATGACAGCCCGGTGGTATTCTGGGAGAAGGATCCTGAGGTATCGGGATTTAGCTACCTGCTCGACGACAAGCCGCACACTATTCCGGAGAATACAATTAGCGCCAAGGATACCACCAAGTTCTTTGAGAATCTGGATGATGGCTTATGGTATTTCCACATTAAGGCCAACAGGAACGGGGCATGGGGAACGACAGGGCATTTCCTGATGCGCATCGATACGGCTCCTCCTGCTGACTTCAAGCCGGAAATAGATTATCTGTTGGCAGCCACGATCTTAAACGAGCGCGCCCTGGTTTCTTTCTTTACCACCGATAATCTCTCAGGCGTCGATCGTTATGAAATAGGAGTGATCGATAAAAGCCAGCCCGTTACTGTCTCGCCGGTTTTCGTCCAAGCGGAAAGTCCTTTCCAAGTGCCGCTTACTGAGAGCAAATTAAGCGTGATAGTACGAGCGGTTGACAAAGCCGGCAATATTCGCGATGTCTCTATGGCAGTCGGATCGCCATCTCTGGTCGGCAAATTCATGAAGAACAATCTTGTCTACATCCTCTTGTTCATCATCTTTGCTGGTTTAATCGGGCTCATATTACACTATCTGGTCGGGCATCATATAATAAGGTACTTGCGCAAAGCGGCCGAACTGGTAAAAAAGGAGGAGCAAACCTCGGCAATAGAGCAAGACAAGGCCGAAAAGCCCAATGAAATTACTGATAATAACCCAGAAAGTTGATAAAAATGACCCTATTTTGGGCTTTTTTCACCGTTGGTTGGAAGAATTTGCTAAAAAGTTTGAAAAAGTCACGGTCATCTGCCTGGAAAAAGGAGTTTATAGCTTGCCGGAAAATGTTAAAGTTCTTTCCTTAGGCAAGGAAGAAGAGAGATCAAAGGCGGAATATCTTTCGAGATTTTATCGCTACGTTTGGAATGAAAAAAATAATTACGACGCTGTTTTCGTGCACATGAATCAGGAGTACGTGCTTTTAGCGGGAGACCTGTGGCAACTCCTGGGCAAGAAAGTTTATCTTTGGAGAAATCATGCGAAGGGGAATTTGTTGACTCGGATAGCGGTGGCTCTTTCCCATAAAGTGTTCTATACCTCTCCGCAATCTTTCGCTGCCCAATTTAAAAAGGCAATTCAAATGCCTGTAGGTATTGATACTCAATTCTTTAAGCCGGATCCTCAGGTAGTAAGAGTACCCAATACCTACTTATTTTTGGGTCGCATTTCACCAGTTAAGAAAGTTTTGGAATTCATAGCTTGGGTTAAGAGTAATGGATATCAAGCGACCCTTGCTGGTCCAATTCTCAAAGAAGACAGGGAATACGGAGAAGAAGTTAAGCGTAATTTGAATAACAAAATTAGATTTATCGGTCCGGTGACACCTGAAGAAGCGAGAGCACTCTATCTCTCACATGAATTCTATGTCAACAAAACTCCCGCCGGAAGCTTCGATAAAACCATCTTCGAGGCGGTCGCATGCGGGTGCAAATTAATGGTAGATAACCCTGATGCGAAAAACTTTAAGATCGAGGAACACAGTCTTAAGAAGCTTGCCGATAAATTAGTGAAGCAACTACAATGACATATTCTCAGCGCGATATATATAGACACCATCATTCGCACCATAGAGAAGCTGGTTTCTCAGTACTCAAAGATGATCGGGGCAAGCTTTTAAGAAATCTTATTGGAGAAGGAAAAACCATTCTCGACATTGGCTGCCGCGACGGAGCGCTTACCAAGTTTTTTTTGAAAGGCAATACCGTGCTAGGGGTAGATATCGATGATATAGCTCTTGACCTTGCCTCCAAATTGGGCATTGAGACTATGAAGCTAGACCTTAATGGTAATTGGTCAGAACTTAAGGGACGTAAATTCGATGTGGTGGTGGCTGGAGAAGTCCTCGAACACCTCTATTATCCAGACCAAGTGCTTGAAAAAATGAAATCACTTCTTAACCTGGGCGGCATGCTTATGGGCTCGGTGCCAAACGCTTTTTCTCTTAAAAATAGACTCCGTTATCTTCTAGGCACTAAGCGCCACACGCCCCTAAGCGATCCTACCCACATTAATCAATTTTCCGAGATAGAATTGCAGGCGATTTTAAGGAGATATTTTAAAGAAGTAGAAATTAGAGGACTCGGCCGCTATCAAACTCTCGCGAAGTTATCTCCTAATCTCTTCGCCTTCGATCTGTTCTTTATGGGAAAACTATGAAAAGCACTTCAATACACAGTCTCAATGCCGATAAAGGGCTGAATATTTTCCAGAAACCGGCTTATCTTTTCCTCAACCTCCTCAACAACCTTTTTCCTTATTCCAGTCTAGATAAAAGGATTGAGATAAGGTCTTGGAAAAACGCGGATTTAACGAAAGAATGGGATAAAACTTTTAAAACAAGTTCCGTCGGCCGTCGCCTCTCGGATCTTTTCTGGCGCACTCTGCCGTGGGATAAGCTCCATGAGGAGCTTAAAGAAATTCACGTATTCGATACTGGCTGCGGGCAGGGCAATTACAGTATGCGTCTCTCTGATGGCATAGCAAGCTATACCGGCGTTGATATGAGTCGACGGCCAAATTGGGATATTTTGGAAAAAGAGCATCCCAATTTTCATTTTATCGAATCAAGCTCAACGGATATCCTGCCCCTCATTCCCCCCGAAACCAATCTTTTTATTACCCAATCCGCCATAGAGCATTTCGACGAAGACCTGCGCTTTTTCGAACAGATACGCGACTATATCGGTAAAACAGACAGGCCAATCATACAAATACACAACTTCCCGGCCCGGGCGATACTACCTCTCTATCTTTTCCACGGCATAAGGCAGTATACGCCACGGACTGTATCGAAAATAACCAGAATTTTCGGCGATAAATCAAAGTTTTATTTATACGGCTTGGGTGGCAGAGAGAGCAAAAAAATTCAATTCAAATATTTCACCTGGCCGCTCTTAATACTCAAGGGTAAGGCCGCATGGTCGGAGGACGTGCCTAAATATGACAGCGAAGTGCGCAGGGCCATAGAATCCGATATGAAAAGCCCCAGCAAAAATCCGCTCTTCTGGGTTCTCATTATTCATTCCAATGTCAAAAAAGAGATATGGTGAAATTCTACGACACTAGAATAGGCAGATATTTCAGGGAATACAAAAACAAGAGATTATTCGGCTCGCTTGTAGCAGGTGAAATAGCGATAGATTGCGGCGCCAATGTAGGCAAAATTACGCAGATGTTGGCCAGGCCGGGCGTGGTCGTCTATGCCTTTGAGCCGGACCCGAATGCTTGGAAGATTCTTAAGTCGAAATTTGAGGGAATGGAAAATGTCATTTGTATCAATAAGGCGGTTTCAGACCATAGCGGTACGGCGAAAATTTATTTCAGCGACAAATACGATGAAAATCCGGAAAAGTGGTCTACCGGCTCAACACTTTTGGCTGACAAGCCGCATATCGATAAGGGAAACTTTGCCATCTGCGAAGTAATGGACCTCACGGAATTTATAAAAAACTTGGATAAGCCCATCGGGATTCTTAAGATGGATATCGAGGGGGAAGAAGTGAAGGTACTAAACAAGCTCATCGACCTGGGGCTCACCAAAAAGATAAGAAAGATAGTGGTCGAGACTCATGAGCGCTTCCCGATTCTTAAAGAGCTGACCGAAGAACTCAAGAATAAAATCAAGAGATTGAATATCAAAAATATCGACCTAAACTGGGCGTGAGATATGCTTGAGCTTGTGTTTGAGAAGGAATAATGCCAAATTCGATAAGCGGGAGTAGATGGTAAGATTTTTGGGAAAGCTGATGTTTTCTCTCTCGACGAAACCACCTGCCGCTCGTTTATACAGATTCCAGATGGCAAGTAGTTGGGACGAAGAAAGCGGCAAATCTTCACGCAATTCGGTCAGCATATCCTTCTCCTCCTCGGATAGCGTTATATAACGTTCGATATTATTGATTGAATTTCGAGCTGATGTCGCCCTCTTGTCGTTATTCAACCCTTGGGTAAATGATTCCTGAAATACCCGGTAATAAAGCAGGGGTTCGGGGATATTAGCGAAGATAACGCTTCTCTCAAAAAGGAGTCGGCTCCAGAGTTCGTAATCCTCTGAACTGGTCATTGTTTCATCGTAGGGGTTTTCCTTGAGTACCTCGGCGCGAGCCATGACAGTGGGGTGAATGAGTGGAGTCGAAAACAAGCTTGCCCATTTTATCTCCATGTGCCGGACGGGTCTATAGTACTTCTTTAAAAATCTACCATCTTTATCTATAAGTATTGCCGAACTGCCAACGATGCCTATTTCAGCATGACTTTCCAGGAATGATAATTGTGTACTGAAGCGCTCGTAGATGCTCACATCATCAGCATCCATCCGGGCGATATATGCTCCGCGCGCAATACGGATGCCGATGTTGAACGAGGCGGACAAACCCTTATTACTTGTATTTTTGACATAAATAATGCGTTCATCTTTGTACGACTTGATAATCTCCTCCGTTTTGTCCTTCGAGCCGTCATTTACGATAATAAATTCAAAATCTTTGAATGATTGGTTCAAAATACTGTCGATAGCTTCGCAGAGATATTTCCCCCCGTTATAAACCGGCATGACTACTGAGATTTTCGGCATAATTTTTCGAATATTTGTTCATGTCGTTTGAGCCACTTCTCTTTATCGAACCTCAATGCCTGCTCTCTCGCGCCGGCACTCAAACTCTTTAAATTCATTCTGGTTTCAAGTATCGCGTCGGCGACTTCGCGGGGAGTTGGGTAATGAAACTTTTCGAAATCTTCTCTAGCCGGAATGAGTACGCCGCACCTCTGGTTGACCAACTCCGGCATGCCGCCATTGCCGAGCCCAACTACCGGAAGGCCAGAAGAAAGCGCTTCCAAGACTATCGTGGGGCACGGGTCCAGATTCTTCAAATGAAGCAGGAGATGCGCTCGCTGGTAAAGCGCCGGCGCTTCTTCCTGGGTAAATTTACCCACTGTTTCTATCCAACTTTCGGGAAGCACTTCTTGTGTATTGCCGATGACCAGGAGTTTCGCATTTACCTCCATTCTGCGTAGCTTTCTTACGGCTTCGAGTGAAATATCCAGTCTCTCTTTAGATTCAAAATGGTGTCCGGATATGATTATTATCAAGGGTTCCGGTGGCAGAGGCAGTTTCTCGGGCTTGAAATGATTTATGTCCACGGGGTTGATTAAAACGGTGGAAGGCCCGTTGAATTTGCCTAAGTACCGGTCCGCAGACTTTTTACAAAACTCCGTTTGGTAGATCACGTGATCGCTCAAGTGGATGGGAGAGAGAAGCTTGTTTACGGATTTCGTTTTTCTGCCGGCCCAGGCCGGATACGCCACCCCGTTCTGGTTCCAGACTGTTTTTACTCCAAACAATTTGTAAATTTTTATCCAAATTGTCGGGGCGAAGGGCAAGCCGCTTGAGGCGAAATAAGCGATATTGAAACGTCGCCAGCTGTCGCCAAAGCGCTCACGCAGATGCAGGAGCTTGACCTTGCCGCCGTGGACTATCTTTTTGGAGTCGGGCGGCGGCAATACTCCCAAAAGGTTAAGTTTAATATCTTGCGCTGAAGCGCCACGCAGAAGACACCTCACGAATACGTATATGACGATAAGAGGATATTTAAGTATCTTGGGAATGAATTTGCCCATGCCTATTATCTTATATTTTGAACGCCTCGATATATTTGTCCGCCGTCTCTTTTAATGTGGGGTTGCTGATTTTATCCTGATATTGCCGGTAATTTTTAGCCACTTCGTCTATGGCTTTAAGTGCCTCCTCATTCGTGGTAAAACCAGCCCCACCCTCCTTTACAAGTTCCAGGTGGCCGCCGGATTTGAGGAATACCGCGGGCAGTCCACAGGTCAAGGCTTCAACTAGGGCGTTGGAGCACGGGTCATCCTGGCTGGGGGCGATGTAAATGTCACGCTGACGGAGAATTTGGGCCAACTCTTCCGAAGGCACGGGCTCTATCACTTTTGCTCCCTTGAATTCGGCGTGAGTGCGGCCGACGAATGTAAGCTCATATCTGGTGTGGTCCAAATGCTCATCGAGCCAAGAGAGGAGAGGCCCGCCCTTTCTGGGATTGTCAGACCAGGCGGTGGCTATGAGTTTTATTTTCCTCTTGCCGTCGGGAGGGGCAAGGCGGCCGCGCCGGTGGAAAATATCCGGGTCGCAGGCATTGAGTATGATGTACGGCTCCTTGAAGACAAGGCCGAGTTCAAGATATTTATTGTAAGAGTATTGAGAGATGAAAATGGTGGCGTCGGCGTATTCGCCATTAAGCGCCCATAAATCATGGTCTATTTGAATATCTTCTCCGCGGTACACCCCTATTGGTCCGGCCAGCCGTTGTATCATGTGAGCATTGAATTTCTTCCTGCATTTTTTGAGTTTCTCTTTATCGAATTCAAAAGAGTTAAAGAGACCGACCTTGGTATTTTTGCCCACGGTATTGTTGCCGACATCGTAGCCGTGCGTCTTCAATTCTTTCGTAAGCGCGAGCAGAAACTGATTCCCGCCGCCGTACGGGGGCTTCTGGAATTTGTGGAAAATGGTAATTTCCGGCCCGCCCGCCCGCCGGTAGGCAAGGTTTATGAAGTGACTAAGTTTTTGAAAAATGCTTTCCATAAAGGCAATTGGCTCTCGAAGTTATTTTCCTCGGCCGTCTTCTTGCCCTCTTTTACCAGTTTCTCGCTTAATCCACTGTTGTTGAGAAGCTCTAAAGAGGCCTCATATAGCCCTTTTATGTCATCTACAGGAACCATCATAGCATTTTCGCCGCTCTTTACTAAGTCTTTGCATTGGCCGACTTCCGTCGTTACCAGAGGTACGCCCTTGGCCATTGATTGAAGACACGCCTTTGGTCCGCCCTCTTCACGCGAAGTGATTATATAAAGGTCTATAGCATCGAAAAATTCGGCGATTTTATTTGAGTTATTGGCGTATCGATGAGCATAGGGAACCCCAATTTTTTCCAATCCGTTTTTGACGAAGCCCCTGGCCGGACCAGAAAGAAGCACCCACAAATTCGGCACCTGACTTTTAAGCTTCTCAATGACTTTCAAGAATGTGTCAGGGCCTTTAATAAGCTTGGGTTCCATGCCTTCTCCCCAGCCGACGCCATCTTTCTGGAAGGAGCCGATAACCACGGCATCGTCCGGAATACCAAGCTTAACTCTCATATTGCGCCTGGACTCTCTAGTCGCAGGAGTAAAGACATTTGTGTCGACGGGTATAGGTATCCGCATTACCTTGTCCGGATTGATACCGGTAGATTTTATAAGCCCCTCCATCTCTTTGTTTGAAACCCGCACTCGCGAGAGCTTTTCATGGTTTTTTTGCAACGTCTCAAAACATTTTCTAAAACTCTCTTGCTGTTCCGGCTTGCCGTGGTAATAATCTACAGATATGCGGTGCCTGAATTTGTAGACGGATTCGTCAATTAGAGAGAATTGGGAAGTGTAGTGCACCGCTTGGGGGATATTCCAAGGCGTTCTTCTCACAATGCGGGCTTTAATGCCAAGCTTTCGGGCAAATTCTTTGAGGTCTCTCGCATCGTCGTCAACGGACCAGTTCGCGTTATCTCCCACTATAAAAAGCCGGCTATATGGCTTGGAGAAGAGTGCTCTTAGCATGATTAGAGAATACCGTATTATCGATAATAACCAAATCCAGGTTGGTTTTGTCGAGCATTTCAAGCCCCACTTCGCAGAAGTTTAATATCGGTTCTCCGGCGGGGTTGAATGAAGTATTGAGGAAAATCGGGCAGCCGGAAAGCTTCTCGAATTCCTTCAAAGCGTCATAGATGAGCGGATTCTGGTCCCGGCGCACGGTCTGGATGCGAGCGCTGCCGTCGACATGGGTCACTGAAGGCAATTTGTCCCTGTATTCCTCGCGAGTATCGCAGATAACCGACATATAAGGCACAGGCCGGGGGTTGGTGAAGTATTTGTGCGAGTCTTCTCCCGTGACCATTGGGGCGAACGGCCGGTACCATTCCCTGTGCTTAACCTTGTCATTCAGGATGTCACGCATATCGGAGTTTAGGGGATTGCAGAGGATGGAGCGGTTGCCGAGAGCGCGCGGACCGACCTCGTACCGGCCGTTTATGAACCCGACGATAAGATTTTCCGAAACTAGCTTGGCAAGTACGCGAGGCAAGGATTCTTTATCAATTTCTTTATGAGGATAGCGTTTTTTAAGTTCATCCAGATTGTCTTTATCAAACGCTTCCGAGCCGAGATAAGGAGAAAAGTATTCTTTGGTGCCGATAAATGATTTGTTATTTAATCCATAATACGCGTACAAAGCTGCCCCGGATGCCAAGCCGCAATCCGAAGGATTTGGTATAAAGTGGGTTTGCTCGAATAATCCGCTTTTATCGATAATGTAATTAGTCGTGCCGTTGAGAGCGCACCCGCCTACCACGCACAGGTTTTTATTCCCTCCCTTGTTTTCCTTAATAAGCCGCATTACCTCTTCGGTCCAGGCATGCTGGACTGTCGCGGCCAGGTCTTGTGAATCTTTTTCTTTCGGCCCCGGCAGATGAAGCTCCGTATTTTTTATGATGCCAAGCCAGAGTTTCCAGCCGCTCTCGAACGGATATTTTCGTACCGTTAAGTATTTTTGAAGTTCAGGAATATCGCGGAGGCCCACGTCATTTATCCTGTGGCCCAAGCCGCGCTGTTGAAGACCTTCAAGTTTCGCGGTTGGGAATTTCTGGTATTTCAAAACATATTCGCGCGCGTAGGGGAGCCAGTTTTCGTGCACCTTGCCATAAGAAGTGAGGCCCATGGTTTTGCCCGAAGTGGTGCCCTCTATCTCGGGATTTATACCGAGGATGTAGCCCAAGTTGTTGTAGCTCTGGCCGAAGGCGATAGGAATATTGGCCAGATATGAAAGCTTATTTTCTTTTGCCGTGAAGAATACCGTTCTGCCGTCATTGCCTATGCCGTCATAGGAGAGCACGAGAGCTTCGGAGAATGGGGAAGTGAAATATGAGAGGGCGGCGTGCGAGAGATGGTGGTCTATGTGGTGGATTTCTTGATAAGTGATGCCCGCTTCCTTCAATAATATTTTAAGATTCTCGAATTCTTCTTTACGTCCCTGGTTCTGAACCGCAACGGCGTCGAAATTTGAACCCCATTCTTCCTTTACCAGATTCAAGAAAAGTTTCAAATCTTCCACATCGGTATATTGAAAAGTGCTGGGGAATTTGCCTGGTTCCAAATGCTCCGCGGAAAGCTTGTAGCGTTTCTGGCGGAAATATCTTTCCGCTTCCATGACGGCCGTTATTTTGCCGTCTTCGATAAGGGCGAGGTTCGAGTCGTGTCCGAGTGATATGCCGAGTATTTTCATTTTTTATAGTGAGTTTATCGAACTATTTCGTAAGGATTATACCGTATCCGGTTGTCCAGGCGGTAAGCTGGGGTGCGACAGTTTTCTTGTCGAGCCACATCAAAAATTTTATGAGAGGGAACTGGACAGGCCGCCATGATACGCCCTTGGCGAGGAAAAGATGCTGAAGCATTAAGCCGGCTACCGCAAATATTGTTCCCTGTCTTTCAATTTCCATTATTTTAAACCCGGCATCTCCGGAGGCATTCTTCCAGAACGCTTCCGTATATCGCCCATAGTCGTGCGGGTCTGCATGGATGCCGACCATAAAGGGTACTGTAATCAGGGCAATACCCCCCGGTTTTAACAGGCGATGTGCCTCTTTCAAGGCCTTCTTCGGCTCAGGCACATGTTCCAAGAGTTCCCCCATAATGACGATATCGCAGTAACTGTCCGGGATGGGGATTTGCGCGGCATCGCTCACTATATCAGGATTCGTGGTGCGGTCGATATTAACGTATTTTACTTCCGCGCCGTAAATGCCAATGTCGAAAAGTCCTCGTTTGTTATCCTTTTTCCCGCCGATGTCAACAATTTTTTTTCCGGGACTAAAAAGCTTTTTATGGGAAAAGAAAAATCCGTCCACGAAATGGCGGCGCACGGAGACGGAAAGAGATGTGCGTTCCTTACTCATTTTTTGCCATCAGGCGGCGCGCTTCCACCTCCCAAATTAAGAGGCCTAAGACGGCATTGGCGACATTTGCCAAAACGCTTGCCAATACCAAGCCCCAAATCTGCCACATAAAGCCCATGATGATAAAAAGCGCGATGCGGACAATATGGCTCGTCAGATTGAACGCGTACATGGCCTTAATCATATTCTGCGCCGAAAAAACGCTGCCGAAGTAGACACTCACCGGCGTTACGATTACAGCGAGAGAAAGTACCCGAGAATACGTGACGGCATCAAGATAGCGCGGCAAAAATATTTTGAAAAGAAGCGGTACCAGAAACCAGTAACAAGCAAATAATGCTATGCCTGAAAGGAGAAGAATCGCCAGTCGCTTGTAAACTATCTCATGTATCTGGATAAGAGACCTCCTAGCTAGCCGGGGCAGGGCGATAGTGCCAGTATTCTTTATGAGACTTTTTAGCCGGTCCGGTCCGGCTAAAGCAAAGGTATAAACTGCCAGTGCGGCCGGTCCCGCCGCTTGGAAAAGGATGACACGGTCAATATATGAAGCAATCACGCCTATAATACCGGCGCCTGTGAAATGCAAGGATGTGCGCTTAAATTCCGCTACCTCTCCCGGTTTGGGAGAAGCTTTAATATTTTTGGTTACTGATTTGTAAACCAAAAAATTGGGCACGAAAGACATGATGGTATAAAGAGCGATAAGGATAAGGATATTGTCTGTAAGATAAAGCACTAAGACGGTAGCGGCCGCTCCGGTTACGGTAATAAGATTGGTAATCCGGCTTAAAATGTTGAAACACTTTCTGCCGGTCAGAACTTCTTTGTATATATGGAAAGCATCGGCGATCGGGTAAGCCAGAGAGAGGAGCGCCAAGGAGAAGGCAAAAAGCCCGTTGCCTTTATAACCGTAATAAGCGGCGACTATTAAGATAAGGGCTGCCGACAGGGAGTTATATTTGAGCTGAAGCGTGAGCGCGTAATGAGCGAGGTTATCGAAACCTCTGGCTGTGGCGCGCACCACGGCAGGGCCGGCGCCTGATAGGGTGAGAAAGGATAAAGAAGCCCCAAGAGACAAAAGATAGCTGTAAGTGCCGTAAGTCTCTCGGGACAAGAGGTTGCCGAACGCCACCATTGTTACCAAGGAACCCAAGATGCCCACGACGAAAGAAAGAGTAATCCAAGAGCTGCCTTTGGCCAAATAGAGCATATCAAATTTGAACAGCCGCTCGCCCGAATGCAATGCCTGAAGCCCCTTATTTTTAAGGTTTTCCATATGGCTTTACTGTGCTATCCTAGCACACATGCGAAGCCCTAAAAATTTCATTATTGACGTCGACGGCGTGATGACAGACGGCCGCTTTTACTACACTGCAGAGGGCAAGGTAATGAAGGCCTTTGGTTCAGACGACCATGACGGTCTCCTGCTACTGAAACCGTATATGAACATCATTTTCGTGTCGGGCGACAGGAAGGGATTCGAGATAACCAAGAAAAGAATCGCTGATGATATGAAGTTTTCCCTTGAATTGGTGAGCACGGTAGGGCGGGTGGAGTGGATGCGAGAGAAGGGATTTAAACCGGAAGAATCCGTTTATATGGGCGATGGCATATTTGATGCTATTGTCTTCGATAAGGTCGGGTATGCCATAGCTCCTGCCAATACTTTTTTTACTACGAAAAAGCATGCCGACTTCATCACTCAATCAGCCGGAGGCCACGGCGCGGTTGGCGAAGCCTGCATCCATCTTTTGAAAAAGTTCTTTAAACCGTTTGACCCTCTGAATTTCGAATTGGAAAAATCAAGCGGCGAGTGGAGTAATAAATGAAAAAGTCCAAATCACAATATAAAGTCTGCATTTTGGCGGCCGGAGCGGGAGCGGCCATGGACCATCTATCCGAGCACGTTAATCGCGCCGTCTTGCCGGTCAACAATAAGGCCGTCATTTCATATATCGTTGAAAAATTTCCGAAAGGAACGGAGTTTGTGGTGGCGGTCGGGCACAAGAAAGAGACGGTTATAGATTATCTGAAACTCGCCCACCCGGAAAGGAAATTTACCTTTGTCGTTATCAAAAAATTTACCGGCCCGGGCACCGGTCCTGGCGCCTCCCTTCTCACTTGCCGGAAATATTTGCAAAGCCCATTTGTATTCTCGACGGCCGACACTATCGTAACTGAAGACATACCGGCACCGGAGGTCAACTGGATGGGTATCGCGCCGGTGCGCGATACGGAGCATTATTGCACGATTAAAATCAGGAATAATTCCATCTACCAGCTCGACGACAAGGTTAAGACCGACAATCACTTCGCCTTCATTGGTCTCGCCGGTGTGAAGGACCACAAGGATTTCTTCAGGGCGCTGGAATTGGACAAAAAAGCCATTGCCGGCGAAATCCAGGTTTCGAACGGCTTCAAGGCCCTAATCGAGAAGCACTTGGTGCCAGTGGGCTTTACCTGGTTTGATACCGGACACTTGGAGAATTACATCGAGACGAACAAAAATTTCTCCGGCGAAGCTAAGTTCGACTTCAGCAAATCGAACGAATTCCTCTATTTCGTCAATGGCCGCGTCATAAAATTTTTCGCTGACAAGAGCATTACCGACAAACGCCACGTCCGGGCTAAGAACGGGCTTCGAGGGCTGACGCCGAAAATAGAAGCCAGGCGCGGGCATTTCTATTCATATAAGAGAGTGGAAGGGCATACGCTCTACAGCATCTTGAATGCGAGTCTGGCGGGAGAATTTCTGCTTTGGGCCAAGAAGCATCTTTGGAAGAAGCTGAAGCTCTCTAAGAAGCAGCAAAAGGCATTCCAAGAAGCGGTGGTCAAATTCTACAAGCATAAGACGGAAGAAAGGGTGGCCGCTTTCGAAAAGAAAAAGAATCAGAAAGAAGCGGTGCTTATCAACGGCGCCAAAGTGCCTTCGACCAAAGAATTGTTAAAGAAGATAGATTGGGAACATCTGACTCACGGCGAACCCGTAAACTTCCACGGCGATTTGCAATTCGACAATATTCTGGTCAACCCGAAAGCCAGGAATGCCAAGGGTAAATTCATCCTGCTTGACTGGCGGCACGAATTCGGTGGCATGATCGAGGCGGGCGACCTTTATTACGATTTGGCCAAGCTCTACGGCGGCATGGTTATTTCTTACCCTCTCATCAAGGAAGGGATGTTCTCGGCCAATACGGATGGCAAGGAAGCGTTCTATCATTACTTCGTGAAGAACGACCTCATAGAAGCGCGGGAGCATTATGAAGAATTTCTGCTCGCGAACGGCTATGATTTGAAAAAAGTCAAGATTCTGACCGCCATCATTTTTCTCAACATGGCGCCTCTCCACAATGCTCCGTTCGACGAAATGCTCTCGCACATGGGCCGCAAGATGCTTCATAAAACGCTAGAGATGCGATAAGGTAGAATGATGCAAAATAAAGGGACAGAAAATCCCCAACTGGCCTTGGGACCGATGAGTTCGGAAATCATCGAGGCGGTGTTCTATTATTCAAATTTCTTCCGTAAGCCTTTGATGCTTATCGCTTCCAAGAACCAGATAGACCATGCCGGCGGCTACGTCAACGGCTGGACCACTGACGAGTATATGTATTTCATCAAAAATATGAGGAAGCAGTATCCCTTGGCCTCGGTTAAGATTTGCCGAGACCATTGCGGTCCCGGTTTCAACGGCAGTCATGATATCAAAGACGTTTATCGCACCATTAGAACGGATATTAGGGCGGGCTTTGACCTCATGCATATAGACTTCTGCATGTATCAGGGCTCTCAAAGCGAAAGATTGGAAGCAGCCAGGAAGGCGGTCGAATATTGTCTTGAGCTAAATCCTGATATAGAGCTCGAGATCGGCACGGACGAGAATCAGGGCACTAATTACAGTTTGCCGAACATTAGGGAATGGGAAAGAGAAATAGACTTTTTCCAAAAGTTTTGCAAACCAACATTTTATGTAATTCAGACTGGAAGTTTGGTTATGGAAATAAACCAGGTGGGCAATTTCAATAAATCCTTTGTCGAAAAAGTCTCCAAGCTCATACGTGCTAAAGGGCTTAAGCTTAAAGAGCATAATGCTGATTATTTGTCTAAAGAAGAAATTCGCGACAGAATAGGTTTAGTGGATGCCATGAACGTTGCGCCGCAATTAGGAGTTATCCAAACCCTGACGGTGCTTAGCCGAGCCCGGATATATGGCGTGAAGATTGATGATTTCCTGGAAGAATCCTACGAAGGCGGCAAGTGGAAGAAATGGATGAAGAACAACGGCCCGGAAAATAAAATGCTCTGCGCCATTATCGCCGGGCATTACCACTTCGCCTCGCCGGCTTATCAAGCGATAATCCGAGAGCTTGAGGAGAGGGAGGACATCAAAGAGACGATTATCAACTCTATTTTAAGTGTGATTAAGCACTATGTCGGGAAATAAAACAATTCTTATAACCGGTTCAAGTCGTGGTATCGGCGCTGCTACCGCGTGTCTGGCTAAGAAATACGGAGCAAATAAATAACGCAGGGATAAGCATTTCTAAGCCATTTTTAGAATTAACTCAGAAAGATTGGACCGAAAGAATATACAATCAAATCAAGGAGGTACCTCTCGACCGAGCCGCCAAGCTGGAAGAAATCGCGGAAATCATCTTATTTGCAGCAAGCGACAAGGCAAGCTATATTAACGGCCAGACAATTATCGCCGATGGCGGTTACAGCATAAGGAGCTGACTATGTTCGAAAGCAAGCCCTTCAAGGTGGTAACCAAGCCATGGGGAAGGGAAATCTGGCTTGAGTTGAATGACCGCTACTGCTACAAACGTATCTTTGTGAACGCTGGCACTAGGACGAGCTTCCAGTACCACGACAAGAAGTACGAGACCAACTACATCATCTCTGGCGAGGCCGAGGTCTGGCTCGAGAACGTCCATGGCGTGGTGGAGAAATTCCGGGTGAAAGAAGGGGACTTCTTCAACGTCCCGCCGCCGAGGAAACACAGGATCATCGCTTTGACAGACCTCATCCTCCAGGAGGTCTCGACTCCGGAAGTCGACGACGTCATTCGCATTGCAGACGACGCGGGCCGCGGCGACGGGCGCATCGAGAGTGAACACAAGTAAGAAGAAAGGAAAAAGAAAACCAGGGCGGTAGTGTTGCGTGCAACGCTACCGCCCTTTTGTTATATTAGCCGCATGCAATACAAGGTCTTATTAACCACTTCCGGAACGGGTTCGCGGCTAGGGGAATTGACCAAGAATACTAATAAGGCGCTCGTGCCCGTCAACGGGCGGCCTACTATCGAATATGTTCTGGATTTGTATCCGAAGGATATTACGTTCGTAGTCACTCTCGGTTATCTGGGCCAGAGCGTGAAGGATTATCTGCTCAAAAATTACCAAGACAGAAATTTCGAATTTGCCTGGGTAGATAAATATGAAGGCCCTGGTTCAAGCGTTGGCTACTCAATGCTCCAGGCCAAAGAATATCTTCAGTGTCCGTTTATTTTCCACGCTTGCGATACGATTCTTACTGAAAAGATACCGGCACCGGAAACCAATTGGATAGGCGGCTATGTCGAGGATTGGCCGAAGAGCGAGATGAAAACGGACAGCTACAATACCTGTTCTGTCGAAAACGGCTATGTAGTGAGATTGAATGAAAGGGGCACTCCCGGCTTTGACGCCATTTACCTCGGCTTTGACGGCATCTTTGACCATAAACTTTATTGGGAAATATTAGAATCTCTCTATCAAGCTGACCCGATGAGTTCCAAACTTCATCCCATTCAGGTTTTAAATGAAATGCTTAGAAGGGGAGTGAAATTCAAATTTACCCCGTATTCCGTTTGGCTTGATACCGGCAACCTTCCAGCACTCGCGAAAACCGAAGAGTTTCTAAAGACTTCAATGGACAAAAAAATCGGGTTAGTGATACAGGGGCCACTCATATCCATTGGCCGGACGGGGGGTAAGATGCGGCAGTCGGTGGAACAATTGCAGAAGGAAGGAGGGGTAATTCATTACGACTGCCGGGAGAATATCAATAAGATAATAAAAGAATTCGGATATCTTTTTGATGAGATTGTGATTTCCACTTGGGACAATGAAGTGAAAGAGGGGGAAAATTTTCCAGGAGCCAAACTCGTTTCTCAACCCGACCCGGGCGGTATTAAACAAGCGGGACATTACAAAGACAATAATAAATACCGCCAATTTTTGAGCACTCACCTGGGTCTGGTTGAGCTTGAGAAAGATAACATTGATTATGCGGTGAAAACTCGCACTGATATTTATCTTGATTTCGGAAAGTTGCTCGGTTCTTTTTTTAAAAACGATACGAAGAAGATTGGCGCGACTGTTATGCATCCAAAAACTTTTTTGCTACATGACCTCTACTTCGTCGCAGAATTAAAAAAGCTGAAGGATTTCTGCGAAGCGATACTTTCATTCGATAGATTCGAATTTATCCCATCGGTCCATCGTGAAATGGTCTTAAAACATGCTTATGTCGAGTATAGGAATAAAATTGGCGTACCGGACTGGGCGTACTTCCCTGTATATCCGCCCACGGGAGTAAATGCCGCAACAAGGAAAATTTTTGATTACATGTTTGAAAATGTTTATTTCTCTCTCCCACCATCTATATTTAAAGAAACATTATGGCGCGGCACTTACTTCCCGGAAGACCATGTATCATCGCTTACCAAGGGTAATGTAAGTTCGAGGAAATATAATGTCCCGGCGTTCATTAGCACAGACTGGCAGCGTTATTTTGCTTTTCGCCAAGAGGTATATGGGAAGAAGATGGTGTTACAGGACAAAATTACCGCAAACCTCGGCAAGTGGGGGTGGGATTTGTGGAATCTCACTCGCAAGGTGGTCAATATGCTACGATAATAGTATGGATAGAAATACCCTTAAGCCGGTCATCTACACAGGCCTCTTTCTTGTGCCATTCATCCCGTTTCTTGTCTCGAGTGAATTCTTTTTCCCCTTCATCACCACTAAAGCGTTCGTTTGGCGTATAATCGTCGAAATAATATTTGCCGCATGGGTTCTCCTCGCGCGAAACCACCCCGAATACCGTCCCAGGAAATCCGTCATCCTTTACGCTCTCGCATCCTTTCTCGCCATTGTCGGTCTCTCTGATTTGTTCGGCGTCGCGCCGATAAAAAGTTTCTGGTCGAATTACGAGCGCATGGAGGGATTCATTTCCCTCATCCATCTCGGAATGTTTTTCCTGATAATCGGTTCTGTATTTAAGGAAGCGGACTGGAAGCGCTGGTGGAATACTTCGCTTGCGGCATCGGCTCTGATGATTTTCTACTGTCTCTTCCAGCTTCTGGGCGCGGTTCAAATACATCAGGGCGGCGTACGGGTGGACGGCACTCTGGGCAATGCTTCTTATCTTGCCGTCTATATGCTCTTCCATATATTCATCGCCGCCTTCTTCATGCTCCGCGAGAAAAAAGACACAACGCTTAAATGGATTTACGGTACTCTAATCCTTCTTCAGATGTTCATACTCTATGAGACAGCTACCCGTGGGGCAATTCTCGGTCTTCTCGGAGGTCTGGCCTTGGTGGCTCTCCTCAATGTAAGAAACAGGGAAAATAGAGTCATGGAGCGCGCCAGTATCGCCGTGCTAGTAGCTCTTATTGTCGTGGTTAGTTGGTTTTACCTCTCCAGGAATTCAAGTTTCGTGCAAAACTCGCCGGTGCTCGAACGCTTCGCGAATATCTCGACGGAGGAGCTGAAGCAGGGCGGCCGCTCATTCGTCTGGCCGATGGCTATCAAAGGATTCAAGGAGAGGCCAATCCTGGGCTGGGGCCAGGATAATTTCAATTACGTCTTCGACGAACACTATGACCCTAGGATGTATATGCTTGAGCCGTGGTTTGACCGCGCCCACAATATCTTTCTCGACTGGATGGTGGCGTCGGGCATTCTCGGCATCCTGTCCTATCTGTCTCTTTATATAGCGCTTCTCTACTCTACCTGGAGAAAGGCCGGCTTCTCTTATTCGGAAAAGTCGATTTTATCAGGTCTTCTGGCGGCGTACTTCTTCCACAACTTCTTCGTCTTTGACCAGCTGATAAGCTATATCCTCTTCGCGACTCTCCTGTCCTATGTGCATAGCCGGACGGAAGTTTCTCTTGTGAAGACGGTACCCGCGATAAAAAGCGGCGAGCCGTCTCCGCTCGCGGCGGCATTGGTACTCGGGTCCCTCGCCGTTTCCATGTATTGGATAAACATAAAGCCGATAATTGCAAACACCAGTCTCATCAATGCTTTGGTTCATGCCCAAGGTTCTCCGGAAGACCAGATTCTCTCCATCGCCGACTTCAAGCGAGCACACGGGGAGTCCCGCCTAGGACGTCCGGAAGTGGTCGAGCAGGTAGTTACCGCCACCCCTGGTCTTATCAGCGGAACTCTCTCGGTGGAAGAGAAAAACGATTTTTACAGCTTTGCCAATAATGCCATCGTCGGGCAGGCCGAAGATCTTAGCACGGACGCGCGCTACCAGCTCATCGCCGGAGTCTTTCACACGCAAACCGGTTCTCTGGACGAAGCGGTAAAGTATTTGACGCGCGCCAAGGAGCTTATTCCAGGTAAACCGCAGGTTTATATTGAACTCGCACGGGTTTATTATGCGAAAGGAGACAAAAACAAAGCGATTGAAACTCTGCGCTTCGTTTCAGAGATTGTTCCAGAACTTGCTCCGCAGATGGAAGAATATATAAGACAAATTCAAAATAATTAAATTTCCAAATTAATTCAAAAAATTGTTTTAAGAAAGTTATCCACACTTTTCTTTTTTCTCTATTGTACTCTTCGGTTTTGAGTAGATAATTAATATAACCGCAGAGAAATTTAAAAACTGCGTACAATTTTTAAGGCAATGGCAAAGAAAAAAAAGTCTAAGAAGACAAAATCTTCAAAGAAGAGGCGACGCTAATCCGCGAGTTCGCGGATGAAACAAGAAAAGATGCTCTGACGGAGCGTTTTTTCTTGTTTAAAATATGATAAAATGGGCTTTCCATGGCCTTTTTAAAGAGCATCTTCGGCTCTCCGGAAGAGAAATTGCTCAAATCTTGGCAACCCATCGTCGAGCGCGTAAACGCGCTTGAGGCAGAGTTTGAAAAACTTTCTCCGGAAGAGTTGAAGAATAAGACTTTGGAATTCAAAGAGCAGTTGAAGAATGGAGAGACGACGGAAGAAATTCTCCCGGAAGCATTTGCCGCCGTGCGCGAAGCCGCCAAGCGCACTTTAGGGCAAAGGCATTTCGATGTCCAGATTTTGGGCGGCATCGCTCTTTTCAAAGGCGGCATCGCCGAGATGAAAACCGGCGAAGGAAAGACTTTGGTCGCAACTTTGCCGGCTTATCTCATGTCACTTACAGAAAAGGGCGTGCACGTGGTTACGGTCAATGACTATCTCTCGCGCCGCGATGCCGCCTGGATGGGAGAAATCTATGCGGCGCTTGGAGTCTCCGTCGGAGTATTAAACAGCAGTGAGTCATTTATCTATGATGAAACTCATACTGAAAAGAAGAAGGACGAGGAGCGCGATAAGGCGGGCTCATTCCACGTCGTTCATGAATTCTTGAGACCCGCCGGAAAGCTTGAGGCCTATCGGGCGGATATCACTTACGGCACGAACAATGAGTTTGGCTTCGATTATCTGCGCGATAATCTTTTGTACGATAAAAATCGGCTTGCCCAACGTGATTATCATTACGCCATTGTAGATGAAATCGACTCAATTCTCATCGATGAAGCGAGAACCCCGTTAATTATCTCTGGTAATACAGGCTCTGCCGGCGACTCTTACCTACGCTTCGCGAAGATTGCCGTTGCTCTCGAGGATGGAACCGATTTTACCGTTGATGAAAAATTGCGGGCGATTTCTCTTACGGACCAAGGCATAAATCATGCCGAAAAGCTTTTGGAAATCGAAAACATTTATACCGAAGGGGGAGTCAAATACGCTCATCATCTCGAGACTGCGGTCAAAGCGAAAGCCCTTTACCACAAAGACAAGGAATACGTGGTCAAGGGCGATGAAGTGATTATCGTAGATGCCTTCACCGGCCGACTCCAGCCCGGACGTCGCTGGTCAGAGGGTCTCCATCAGGCCATCGAAGCCAAGGAGGGAGTGCGAATCAAGGAGGAAAGCCGCACTTTCGCCTCAATTACCTTCCAGAACTATTTCCGCATGTACCAGAAGCTCTCCGGCTGTACCGGTACCGCTGTTACTTCCAAAGAAGAGTTTTACAAAGTCTATGGCCTTGAGACTTTCGTCATACCAACCAATAAGCCGATAGCGAGGAAAGACCATGACGACCTCATCTTCCAGACGCAGGCCGGGAAGTACAAGGCGGTGGCGAGAAAGGTCAAAGAACTCAATCAAAAAGGTCAGCCGGTTCTCGTCGGCACGGTTTCCATCGAACATAACGAGCTCCTGTCGGCTTATCTCTCAAACGATGGTATCAAGCACGAACTCTTGAATGCCAAAAACCACGAGAAGGAAGGAGAAATTATCGCCGGCGGCGGCAAGTATGGAGCGGTAACGGTAGCCACAAATCTCGCCGGCCGCGGCATCGACATCAAGCTCGGCGGGAAGCTAGCCGCTCCCGAGGAATATGAAGAGGTAAAGTCTCTCGGAGGCCTCTTTGTCCTCGGTACCGAGAGGCATGACGCACGCCGGATAGACAATCAGCTCCGCGGCCGAAGCGCGCGCCAAGGTGACCCGGGAGAAACGCAGTTTTTCGTCTCACTCGAAGATTCGCTCATGCGCATATTCGCCATCGACGCCATCAAGAGCATGATGGGCCGCTTTAATATCGCCGAAGATGAGCCGATAGAGAACAAACTCATTACAAGCTCCTTGGAGAAGGCGCAGGAGAAGATAGAGGGCTTCAATTTTGATGCCAGAAAACATGTGCTCGAGTTCGACGACGTGTTGAACTTCCAGCGAGGCATCATTTACGGCAAGCGAAAGAAAATTCTTCTGGGCGGCGCAGAAGAAATAAAAGAATATCTTCTTGAGGCGGGGGGAGATGTATCAAAGGTGCCATTTGACAAACCCGTCGTGGTAGAAGCGCTTCGCCGGGTCATTCTCCAGACTATCGACCTCTTCTGGGTCGACCATCTGGAGATGATGGAGTACTTGCGCGGGAGCGTTAACCTCCGCGCATACGGCCAGCGCGACCCTCTCGTCGAATACAAAAAGGACGGCCTGCGCTTTTTCCACGATATGGAGGCATCTATAGGCCGCCAGATTGCCGAATTTGTCACTACCCTTGATTTCGAGGCATTAACGAAAATTGACCTCTCCCAGCCCTCTCCTAGCCAAGGAGAGGGCGGGCGAAGCCCGGGTGAGGTGAATAAAATCGGGAGGAATGACCCCTGTCCGTGCTCCTCGGGCAAGAAGTGGAAAAAATGCGGTATGCTTAATACCCCCGAACATCAGGAGCGAATGGCCAAATTAAATTCTCAATAGGATGCCCGACCTTCATTTCGTCGAAGCGGTAAAGGATGTAGTGGTTAACCCAGCCGTCGGTAGCATGGTGCCACTCTTCATCTTCTCATTTTTGAACGACCTTATCGGCATTTTCCCGTTTGCCATCGCCTTGGCCGGGCAGCTCCTTTTTCTCAAGGAGCCATTTACCCTAGCCCTAGCTATGAAGCTTCTGGTATTCGTGGCTGTGCCGGTAGGCATAGGAAGCACCTTCGGTTCCATCCCGCTTTATGTGGTGGCCTATTTCGGCGGCAAGCCGGCGATTAAGAAATTTCACAGATTTCTGCGCTTTTCCTGGGATGATGTGGAGAAGATGAGCCATTACTTCCGCGGCAGCTGGTATGATGAAATCATCTTTCTTCTCTTGCGTTGTGTTCCGGTTTTGCCTTCAATTCCTCTCGATATCGCTTCAGGTATCATACGCATGCAATTTATGCCCTTCCTTGTCCTTACAATGGTCGGTTCCATTGTGAGAATGATGCTGACGCTTCTCGTTGTCGGCATGAGCTTGCACGGCCTGTCGCAAATCTGAGTTTTAATCTATAATAATCAATTATGAAAAAAGCTGTTTGGCTACTAGTGATACTGCTCTTGATAGGAGGCATCGTCTGGCTTATAAGGACTCCTGGCCGGCCCGGCAAGCTTGATTCATTCGCTTCCTGCATCAAGGACAGCGGTGCCCTTTTTTACGGCGCTTTCTGGTGTCCTCATTGCCAGAATCAGAAAGCGCTGTTCAGCTCTTCCGCGAAACTCCTGCCTTATATAGAATGCTCGACTCCGGATGGTAAAGGCCAGATTGCTGTCTGCACCGAGGCCGGCATTGAGGGCTACCCAACCTGGAAATTCCCGGACGGCACCATAAAGACGGGAGAAGTATCATTAGAAGATTTGAGTGAGCTTACCAATTGCCCCCTGCCTAAATAATCTCCTGTCATGGTCTCTATTATTCAAATGCTCGTGCCTTATATCGTCTTGGGTTCCCATCTTCTCTTCACCATACTTTTTTTAGCCGTTATTTTCAAGAATTCCTGGGGTAGGAAGATTACCGCCTTTTTAGGCATTCATGGTATTGTCCTTGCACTCCTGGTCTTGCTTGTGGCTGTCGGTGGCAGTCTCTTTTACTCGGAAATTGTCGGCTTTGAACCCTGCCCTCTCTGCTGGTGGCAGCGGCTTTTCATTTATCCTCAACTGATTCTTTTTCTTACGGCGCTCAAATTCAAAGACCGGTCGGTCTTTCGCTATGCTTGGCGGCTTTCGCTGCTTGCCGCAATGATTGCTTTGTATCACCAGTACGTCTATATGGGAGGCGAATCCTTGTTGCCCTGCACGGCGCTCGGCGGCGCTTGTTCGAAAATTTATGTTTTCGCCTTCGGCTATATCACTATACCCATGATGTCTCTCACCATCTCGCTCTACGTCCTGCTTCTCGCCCGGGCGGACAGAATTTATCGAAATGAAAATTATCACTCATAGCGGACACTTTCATCCCGACGAGCTTCTGGCTGTCGCGGCGCTTCTCTTGAAATATCCCGAGAGCGAGGTGGTGAGAAGCCGTGAGGAAAAAATTATAGAGTCCGGCGATATAGTCGTCGACGTCGGGCAGACATACGACACGAAGACACTTAAATTCGACCACCACCAGTCAGAAGGCGCGGGTGTAAGGGAGAACGGCATTCCTTACGCTTCTTTCGGTTTGATATGGAAAGAATTCGGCGAAGAGCTTGCCAGCGGTAAAGAAGAAGCCGCAATCATCGAGGAGAAGCTGGTTATGCCAGCGGACGCTGGAGATAACGGTATTCATATTTACACTCCGCTTTTTGAAGGAGTTAATCCATATACTATTGGAGATTATTTTGATTCCTTTATCGACGGAGCCGACACCTTGGACGACCTTAATATGGCTTTTTTTAAAGCAATACCCAATGCTCAAGAACTTCTGGAAAGAGAAATCCGCGCCGCAAAGCGGGCGGTTTCCGGCTGGGAGAAGGTAAGGAAAATTTATGATGAGAGCAGAGATAAAAGAATAATCACGCTCCCGGGCAGTATTTCTTGGAAGCAGGTGCTTGTTCCGACAGAGGCGCAGTTTATAATTTCTCCACGTCCAGACGGCAAATGGAACGCTAAGGGGGTGCCGAAAACCGTCCACAGTTTCGAAGTCAAAAAGCCATTTCCTAAAAACTGGTCTGGTCTGAAAGATGGTTTCCTAGCGGATATTTCCGGAGTGGCAGACGCCTTCTTCTGCCATAAAGCGCTTTTCATGGCGGTAGCGGGGACAAAAGAAGGAGCCATCAAGCTTGCGGAGCTCGCCTTAAACGCATAAGGTTAAAGCATGTTTATAGATGAGATAACTCTTCATCTCAAGTCCGGGCGCGGTGGCGACGGGGTAGTGCGCTGGCTTCATGAAAAGGGTAAGGACAAGGGCGGCCCTTCGGGCGGGAACGGCGGCAAGGGCGGCGATGTTTATGCAATGGCCGTGCGGGATATCGGCATTCTTTCAAGTTACAGAAATATCAAAGAGTTTAAGGCGGAGAACGGGAAAGCGGGAGCCAATAATACAAAGCAAGGCAAAGAGGGTAAAAACATCGAAATCAAATTTCCCGTCGGTTCGCGCCTAACCAATCTTGTCACCGGCTATTCTCTAGAACTTTTGAAGGACGGGGAGAGAGTGTGCCTGCTTAAGGGAGGTAAGGGGGGCTTAGGTAACCAGCATTTTAAGGGTTCGACCAACGTACGGCCCAAAGAATCCACTCCCGGGGAAGCGGGCGAGGAAGCCGATTTCCACGTAGAACTTCTGCTTCTGGTCGATCTGGGGTTAATCGGATTGCCCAATGCGGGCAAATCGAGTCTTTTAAACGCCTTAACCAATGCCCAGTCTAAAGTGGGGGACTTCCCCTTTACCACTCTAACACCCAACTTAGGAAGCTTTTATGGGTTTATCTTAGCCGATATCCCCGGCCTTATAGAAGGGGCGGCCGAGGGCAAAGGGTTGGGCCACAAATTCCTACGCCATATAGAACGCACCAAAGCCCTTATTCATTGCGTCTCCGCCGAAGAGCCGGACCCGGTCGCGGCGCATAGAATTGTGAGAAAGGAGTTAGAACTTTATAATATAGCTATAGTTAAGAAACCCGAAATGGTGGTACTTACCAAAGTTGACCTGATTAAGAAGATTGAGATGCAAGAAAAAATGAAAGCTCTTGAAACGGTCTCGAGAACCGTCATCCCGGTATCGATTCTAGATGATAAACTTATTAAAAATTTCAAGAAATGGATTATAAATTGACAGTCGGTCTTGAGATTCACGCGGAGCTCAATACCCGGACCAAGATGTTCTGTGACTCGATGAACGACTCGGACGAGAAGAGTCCGAACGTCAATATCTGCCCCATATGCATGGGCTATCCGGGCACCTTGCCTACAATCAATAAAGCCGCAGTACTATCCGTACTGCGGCTCGGTACCGCTGTCGGTGGAGAACTTGCCGACTACAGCGAATTCGACCGCAAGAACTACTTCTATCCCGACATTCCTAAGGGCTATCAAATCAGCCAGTATAAGCACCCCTTGGTCAAAGGGGGAAAGCTGGCGGGAATCGCTCTGACTAGGATTCATTTGGAAGAAGATACAGCGAAATCAGTACATACGAAGACCGGCGAGAGCCATATCGATTTCAACAGAGCCGGAGTGCCCTTGGTCGAGCTTGTGACTGAGCCAGATATTCACGACGCGAAAACTGCGGCCAAGTTTGCAAAGGAATTCCAGCTTCTCCTGACTTACCTCGATATTACTCACGCCAATATGGAGAAGGGCGAGCTGCGCCTTGAAGCCAACATCTCCGTATCAAGGTCCGACCTTAAGAATGCTGATTCCAAGGTCGGACCTTTAGGCACCAAGGTAGAAGTCAAGAATCTGAATTCCTTCAGGTCGGTTGAGAGAGCGATAAAGTTTGAATTTGAAAGACAGGCAGCTCTCCTCGATAAGGGAGAGAGCGTAATACAAGAGACACGCGGCTGGGACGAAACTGCTGGAGTGACAGTTTCGCAGAGACTTAAAGAAGAATCCCATGACTACCGCTACTTCCCGGACCCGGACTTGCCTAAACTTTTCATTTCTGAAATTCCAGACTTCGCAAGAACGGTTCTTGCGAAAGGTCTGCCAGAGCTTCCTTGGGAAAAAAGAGAGCGGTTATTGAAACTCGGCATAACAAGAGAGCATGCGGAAATTTATGTGACCCAGCCGGAGTGGGGAAGTTATTTCGAAGAGGTAGCGGAAATTTTGAAAGAACCAAGACTAATCGCGCTGGCCTCGAATTATATAACAAGCGAACTCAAGACGAGAGTCAATGCAATGGAACTTACCGAAGTCGTGCGCATGATTGATGCCGGGGGAATTTCTTCGCGGGGAGCGAAAGAAATATTAAAGGCGCTTCAAACTGAAGGCGGCACTGCACAGGAGATTGCTGATAAAAATAATCTACTTCAAATCAGTGATAGGGAAGTAGTGAGAAAATTTGTCGAGGATGTCATCAAAGAAAATCCAAAAGCCCCGATTCAATTTCTGGTAGGACAAGTTATGAAAAAATCTTTCAATCGTGCCAATCCTGAAATCACTCGCGAGCTACTCCTCGAAATGCTTGATAGTTAATTTCCTCATTCGCTTCTCGGCGTTTGATTTATTGGTACCACCTTCAATATCCTCGATTATGCGCTCTAAGGCAGAGAGCTTATAAACCCGGTAGTTATTCATAGGGTGTCTCTGAGCATGGAATTTGCCTGACCTGTCCCAATTACGCAGTGTAAGTGGGGAGACGCCCAATATACCCGCCGCCTCTTTTATAGAAAAATATATTTCTTTCATAAGTTTAACTTATATAAACATTATTAATCATTATAATCAAATTTTATAAGTATTTATACTATATATTAAGCTCTAGTTGGGATAATTAATTATAATTGCTCTATTTAACCTAAATAATACATAAACACATAATCACCCGAATCTTACCAGAAATCAGGTTAATTTGGAATTAGAAACCATATTTCCCTTATCCCCAGTTTTTCACACTTTATCCATATGGTTTTCCACAGCCGAGATTTATAATTTATGTTGATGATAAGCCCTATTTTCTCCTCGGGTAAAGAGTATATCTCGGCTAGCCGAGCATCGAAAAAGATTGGCTATTCAAGCGACTATATCGGCCAGCTCTGCCGGGCGAAAAAAATACCGGGGCAGCTGGTAGGCAGAACTTGGTATATCGAACTCGCGGTTCTTCTGGAGTATAAAAAGAATCGTAAGATCAAAAATAAAATTGAAAGAGAGGCAGAGTACGTCTCGGCCTTAGAGGCGTCGAAAAGAATCGGTTACTCAAGCGACTATATCGGCCAGCTCTGCCGGGCGAAAAAAATACCGGGGCAGCTGGTAGGCCGGACTTGGTACGTGGATTTTAGTTCTCTTCTTGAACACAGAAGAGATAAGAAACTTAAAAGCAAACTTGAAGATGGTCCGATAAAGAATCTTAAGATAAAAGATGCTGTCCTGATTTATTCCAAAGAAGAACTTCCTCTCTTTCCTCAACTCTCAAAGAGCCAGTCAGCTCTAATTGGAAGCAAAGTTCATTCTCAACATGTACTCAAGAAAACTCTCGCCCTCGCTCTATCTCTCGTCATGGCCGCAAGCATCACCCTTTCTCTCTTCCATGAATCCCCTTCGCTTGCCGGAAAGGAATCCCAACTTGCCGCAGTTTCCATCATGGATTTCTTCACCGACGGCTGGAACTCTCTCAAACAGATTGCTTTGGGAGAATCCAAGGCACTAACAACCAACAACCTACAACCAACAACAAATATTCAACCAACAACCAACGACCAACAACCAACGACAGAATCAATCGCTCTCACCGAAACCACCCCCGCTCTAAACCTCGATTCGGTAAGAAATGGTCTTAAATCAGAACTGGAAAGCTACATCAACGCCCGTCTCTCAAGCATCGAATCTCCCATCGTCGTCTACTCCTCGTCTCCGGTAATCAAGGAAGTGGAAACCATAAGGCAAGAAATCCTACTGGCTGACACTCGTCCCACGGTAACAAGGCAGTCCACCTCCGACGTGGATGCTCTATCGAGAGCGGTCTCCCGCCTTACCGACGGCGGCGTCTTCGCCAATGCCTCCCTCTCCGGTTCGGTCTCCGGTACCGGCGGCTTCAGCATCCTTGAGTGGACCAACGCCACGGGCACCAACGCCACCACCACTGCTCTTTATGTCTCCGGCCTTGCCTCCACTACTAACCTCCGCGCCAACTCCTCAATCTTCGGCGACATTCTCATCGGCCTTGGCACCCTTACCAATCTGCTTGCCAATGGTTCTTCCACTCTGCAAAACTTCTCCGCTCAGACCGGTACTCTGGCAAATCTCTTAGTGAACGGCTCGTCTACCTTGCAAAACTTCACCGCTTCTAACTCCACCACCACCAACGCTACCACTACTAACCTCTCAATTGTCGGCAACGGAGCGGGACTCCTCTTTACCGGCACGGGGAATCACGATATCACTACGACCGGCGGCACTCTAAGAATCGGCGCCAACACGGTAATCGGAAATATTTTGGCACTGGACGACACCATAGACATCGGTACCGCCGGCACCCGCTTCGACAAAGTCTACGCCAATGAAGTGAATGCCACCACATTGGTAGGTACCTTGACCGGTGGCAACCTGACCGCCGAAACCTTCACTATCAACTCGGATAACACCACGGCCGACACCGAAGATTCCTATCTCTCCTTCGAAAGAGGCTCCACCGTACCCAACGCTCTCCTCCGATGGGACTCAACCAATGACCAATTCGACTTCCAGCAGAGAGTGGTGGTGACGGGGGGCAATCTCGGCGTAGGCACCACCTCTCCTTATGCCAAACTCTCCGTCACCGGTACCGTTACCGACACCAACTCTGCCCTCTTCGCTGTCTCATCCACCACCGGAGGCACTTCGACTTCCACTCACTTCACCATTCTCAACACCGGCAACATCGGCATCGCCACCACCTCTCCAAGCTACAAATTCTCCGTCTCCGGTTCCGGCTTCTTCGACGGCGGGACGATTTACACGTCCGCGCTTACCGCCACTTCCTCAATCACGACGCCGCTTCTTACCTCAACCAACCTCCTTCTCAACGGCTCCACCACTCTCCAGAACTTCACGTTCACCAATGCTACCGGTACTAGCGCCACCACTACCAACTTTTTTGCTACTACTGCTTCTTCCACTAATCTCTTCTCCTCCGTTCTTACCGTAGGAAACAATGCTCTAGTGGTAAATTCATCCGGCAACGTTGGTATCAATACTACCCCTGGCTCCGAGAAACTGACCATCTCCGGCAACATTGGTTTCTCCAATGGCCCAAAAATTAATGACTCATCAGGCAAACTTCAGCTTCAAGTTGGAGGAACGGGAACAGGATCATCAGGCACAGGCTCAATCTATTTCTTGGATTCAAGCGGCAGCACTAAGGGAAGAGTAGAAGTTACCAGTTCTGCTACAGTGTCACCTAATGCGGGACTTGGATTCGATGGGGCGGTTACTATCAATGGCGGAGGAACTAAAAACTGCCAAACGACAGCCTTTATCAGCAATCGAAGTTCTGCTGGCGATTGCGTGGCAACGGCCATTTCTAGCACTTCAAATACCGGTCAAGCCGTAGTTACGGTCGGCTCTACCACGGGGTTTCTTCCCAATGATGAGGTCTTACTGATTCAAATGACTGGTACCGGCGCTGGCAGTTATGAATTTAGAAAAGTTTTAACTATTGACTCTGCCACTCAAATCACTTTGACCGCTAATCTTACCAACACTTATACCAATGACGGTACCTCCAAACCGCAGATGGTACGAGTGCCGAATTATACTACGGTACTCGTAACAGCTGATACCACCTTTACGGTCAGTGCCTGGAATGGAACTATAGGCGGGATCATGTCCTTCAGAGCCAAAACAAGCGTCACCATCAATTCTGGCAGTCTTATTGATCTTAACGGTTTGGGATTTACTGGTGGTAGTGGAACAAATAAAGGTACAGGTGGTAATGGTGCTAGTGGCGGCGGTCTTAATGGATCAGCTGGAAGTAGCGGCACGGCTGGCACTGTTGGGAATGGACCAACTACAACTACTGGTGGTGGCAATGGCGGAAGTGTTGGTGGTAACCCTGGAAGTGGCGGTAATGGAACTGTAAACAATAGTCCAGGCGGTGGCGGTGCGGGCGGTACCGGTGGTGGCGGTGCGGGTGGCGCTTATGCCACAGCTAATGCCGGAAGCGCTGGTACCTCGGGCGCTGGGGGCGCTGGTGGAGATAATCTTGGCGCCAATCAAACTAACGGTGGAACGGGAAGCGCAGGCGCCGGCGGTACCGCCGCTACCACGTATGGCACTGCCGCCTTGACAACAATGTTTCTAGGATCTGGTGGTGGGCAAGGTGGTGGTGGCAATGGTGGCGGTGGCGGTGGATCTACACCTGGCAGTAGTGATGGTGCGGTTGGTAATGGAGGTGATGGTGGTAATGGCGGCGCCGGAGGTGCCGGAGGTGGAATTATATTTATAGAAACAGCTACGTTAACGAATAGCGGAACTATTAGAGCCAACGGTGCTGTCGGATCTGCCGGAGTAGTCGGTGCTGCTGGCGCTACTGGTGGAACTGAAATTAAGGGCGGTGGTGGAGGAGGCGCTGGCGGCGCTCCAGGCGGCGGCGGTTCAGGTGGATCGATTAATATTCAAACGACTACTATTACCGAAGGTACGATTACGGCTAGTGGTGGTGCGGGTAGTAGTACTGGTGGTAATGGTGGTAATGGTGGTAATCCTGGTTCCGGTGGTACCGATGGCGGAGGTGGTGGTGGGACTGGTACAACTGGGGGAACAAAAGGAACTCTTGGCTTTGCTAACGGGGCCTCAGCAGCGCCAGGAGCGGGTGCCACTGGTGGTAATGGTCGCATCAGATGTGATAGTGCTGCTGGAACTGGCTGCTCTACCACTCCCACTGCTAATGAAAATGTCTACGGCGCTTCTGTGGGCAATAGTTATGGCACCCTCTACATCGGTGCCGTCAACACCACCTCTGCCGACTTGGCTGAGTACTACCCCACTCACGATCAAACAATCGTGGCGGGAGAAGTAGTTTCAGTGAAGCTGGTCAATAGGAGTTATGGTTTAGTTAAAGCCCGCGAACCAGATGCGCCATTAGGAATTATTTCTACTAATCCAGCACTTATCTTGGGTGGTGGAGAAGGAGAAAAATATAATGAAAGGCTGGTCGCTCTGTCTGGCAGAGTACCAGTAAAAGTCTCTAATGAAAACGGTGCTATAGAAGTAGGGGATAGATTAGCTATAAGTACCAGTACTCCAGGCTATGTCATCAAGGCCACTAAAGCTGGAGATATTGTCGCTATTGCCCTAGAACCCTTTAGTTCGGAATCAATAGCGACCACCTCGCCAGAAATCATAGCCACTACTTCAAAACCACTCATCCAGACAGAAGTGGCCTACGGCACCATCCTGGCTTTTGTTAGCAGAGGATATTGGGCACCAGAGCTAACTTCAACTTTAGAAAATCTTTTTAATTTTAATGTCGCTACAACTACTAGGGCTACTACTACAATTAATTTAACATCTCTGTCTTTCACCGAGCGCTTCTTTGAAAATCTTTTAACTCTTCTGACAGAATGGTTTAGAAATACAGCGAATGGAATTGAAGAAGTAATATCAGATACCTTCCGCGCGAAAGAATCTCTTTGCATCAATGATACTTGCGTCACTGAAGATCAACTCAAAGCACTTCTTGTTCAAATTGGCGGTACTTCTTCCTCCACCCCAGATATTTTAGAAGCGGCGAATAATAACGGCACTACTAGTTCCACTTCTACCATTGATCCTAGTACTGTATCAACTTCAACTGAATCTGTGGTAATAGAGCCAAGTTCAACTACCACTCCCGATACTCTCCCAGCCGCTCCAGAACCAACACCTGAACCTACGTTAGAACCGCCACCTGATCCGGCTTCTCCTGACCCAGTGCCAGAACTAACACCTGAACCAACACCAGAATCTCCTTTAGAATCAATCTTAGACCCCGTTCCTCTAATTGAACAGACAGAACCTACTGCGGAACCCCTTCCGGAAACCGCATTACCAGCAGGGGAATAGTTTGCGAGTTGAATACAATTAACCAGACAGGGTTTGACCTTGTCCGATGACGAAAAGTTCTGCGTGAACAAAACTTCCCCTGTGTCTCCCAATGTGGTATAATATAAGAGATGCCGGATAGTTGCTGTTGCCCTCCTTAGCTTTAGCTAAAGCGGGTGATAGAGGAAAGTCCGAACATTCATTGCGAAGTGTCGCGCATGCGCAATTTCGCAAAAGGGTAGCAGGTAACGCCTGCCGGGAGTAATCCTAGAGGTGCGAACAGAAATGACCCGGTTAAGTCCGGCTGAAACAGCAAAATCCTTACCTGAATGCAAGGCCGTGCTCATTTGTATGTTGTGCTGCAAATGCATAACATGCATTTGCAGAGTGCCGCTAGATCCCACTAGTGATAGCGGGACCAGATAAATAACTATTTCCGCCAGTTGGCGGAACAGAATTCGGCTTATAGGCATCCAAACAAAACACCCTTCGGGGTGTTTTGTTTTTTATGCTAAAATGCAAATATGCTTAAGATAACCAAAAATCACAAAGCTAGTTTTCTCGCGTTTCTCTCATTTTTATTTCTCCTACCACTCTTTTTTGTCCCGGACGGAGCTCTCCCTCTGGCGAGCGCCAAAGCCGCACTCATGGCTTTCGGCATTGTTATAGTCACTCTGATATTCTTATTGGAAACTTGGCAGGAAGGAAAGCTAGACATTCCCTGGCACCCGTTTGTTCTCGTCACCCTCCTCCTGCCTCTGGTCTATTTGATTTCCGCTCTTCTCTCGACGCCGTCCTCACTTTCGCTTCTCGGTTATAACTTCGAGGCGGGAACTTTCGGCTACATGCTTTTCGGTTGCGCCTTTCTTGTCCTTGTCGGCATGATTTTCACAAATACCGTGAGAATTCTCCAGGCTCTGGTGGCATTTCTTCTCTCCGTATCGATCGTGGCTATTTTTATGGTTATTAAAGTTCTCTTCGGTCTACCGGCTATTCTAGGGAGTGATATCATGGTCTGGGGAAATTTCTTCGGTAATATGGGTAACCCTTTAGGCGATTGGACTGACCTGGGGGTGGTTTTTGGATTACTCTCCGTCTTTACAGCACTCATCCTCGGCATGATTCCCATGAGGCTCATCGCCCGGGCGCTTATCTACACTGTTTTCGTAACATCCGCAGCGCTTCTTGTCATTATCAATTTCTTCCCAGCTTTTATTCTAACCTTAGGGGCTTCTATTCTGCTCCTCTTCTACTTCGGAAAGGTTGAGAAGCAATTCTTTTCCACCGCAAACGCTGTGCCCGGGAAGTCGCCACGCTTTTTCCTCAAACCAGCTTTCTTGCCTATCATTCTTGGCCTAATCTCTGTCATCTTCCTTATAAACCCCACCGTCTCGGAGACTAGGGGAAGTCTCGGTGATGTAGTCGCCAATACTTTCAAAATCAATAATACCAGCGTGCGTCCGTCATTCGCCGCCACCTTAAGCATATCCAAGGCGGTACTCTCACAAGTCGCCTTTCTCGGTTCCGGCCCCAACACCTTTAGCCACGACTGGCTTATCTACAAGCCTCTAAATGTCAACGCCACTCCTTTCTGGGCCACGACCTTCCCCTTCGGCATCGGCTTCATACCTACCCAGATAGCTTCTACCGGCATTCTTGGTTCTACTTTCTGGCTCGCCTTCTTTGTCTTTCTGATTTTCCTGGGAATCAAAGTTCTAGATCGTATTCCCGAATCCAGAGCCGAGCGCTTCACTCTTATCACCGTCTGCCTATTCACTTTCTATCTATGGGTTTCGAGCTTCCTCTATGCCCCGTCGGAAGTGATGCTTATGCTCTCCTTCATCTTCTCCGGGCTCTTGGTGGCTGCGAGTCGTAGTGTGGGCATCGTACCTTCTCGCGCCGTAGCTCTTCGAGAGCCTTCGCGAACTCGCTTCATCTCGACCACACTTGTGGCGATAATCGCTCTTGGAGCGCTCTTTCTCGGCTGGGTCGGATTCGAGAAGACTGCCTCGGCCCTCTACTTCAAAAGAGCCATCGACCTTTCCAATACTACCGGAACGTCTCTACCGGAACTTGCCGCAATAGAGGAGGAGCTCGATCGGGCAATAAGCTTCGCTCCGACCGACGCGCATTATTTCGCCATCTCGCGTACCAACTTTGCCAAGGCTCAAGCAACAGCGAATATTAACACAGGTAGCCCGAAAGAAAATCAAGCAACTTTCGAAGAAGCGGTGAAAAAGAGCATTGAGGCGGCGCGCTCCGCCGTCAGCATAAATCCGGCCGGGTTTCAAAACTGGGTATCGCTCGGCATGATTTACAGCGCTTTGGTGCCAGCGCCGCTATCCGTGGAAGGGGCATATGAGAATGCTCGTTTTGCCTACAATGAGGCACTTAAGAAGAATCCTAATAATCCGGAATTGTATCTTCTTCTCGCTCGGCTTGAATTCAGCAAGGGCAATGTGGAAGGAGCGCGCTCACTTATAAGGAACGCCATTGCGCTCAAAGAGGATTATACTAATGCTTATCTCATGCTCGCAGAGCTTGAAGTGGGGGCAGGTAACACTACCGCCGCCATCGCTTCTGCCGAAAAGCTCGCGCTCTTGGTTCCCAATAATCCCGGCCTCTACTTCGAATTAGGGCTCCTGAAATATCGGAACAAAGATTACGCGGGCGCCGAGCAAGCGCTCTCTCTGGCGTTAAAGCTTGCGCCGGAATATGCCAATGCCAGGTACTATCTCGGGCTCACGCTCTCTGGCCTTGGCCGTCTCACTGAAGCGCAAAAGGAGTTTGAAACTCTGACCAAGACTAATCCGAACAATCCTGAAGTCGAAGCCGCCCTCGCTTCTCTGCGCCAAGGCAAGAGTCCTATTCCCAAAACACAGTAATGGTCAGAAAGATATTCGGCTTTTTCTATCAAGGATTTCTTGACAAAGAAATCAATTCCTTAAACCAGGCGGCGTTTCTTTTAGGATTCTTTTCCCTACTCTCTCAATTCATCGGGTTTCTGCGCGACCGGCTTCTGGCCCATATGTTCGGGGCTGGGAGCGAACTTGACGTATACTACGCGGCATTCCGCATACCGGACTTTCTCTTTGTTTCTGTTGCCTCAATCGTTTCGCTCTCCGTGCTCGTTCCCTTTATTATTGAAAAAGAAGCCGTCGGCAGGCACGCTCTGCACGATTTTATAGACAGCATCTTCTCCTTCTTCAGTATTCTTATCCTGGGGGTAGCGGCTCTCGTATATTTTCTCATGCCGCAAATCTCTCAAACGCTTTTCAAGGGATTTTCCCCAGCCGCGCTCGAGGATGTGATTTTCATCTCTCGGCTTATGCTCCTTTCTCCCATAATCTTGGGGCTCTCCAATCTCTTTGGCTCACTTACCCAAGCCTACAACCGCTTTCTCATCTATGCCTTGGCGCCTATTCTATACAACGCGGGCATTGTCATAGGCATTATGATTTTTTCTCAAAAACTCGGCATCCTAGGTGCGGCCATAGGGGTAATTCTCGGCGCCTCCCTTCATCTTCTGGTGCAGGTGCCGTTTGTCTGGCAATCCGGCCTTCTGCCCCGCCTTCGCCTAGGCTTCGGCGGGCAAGCGAGTCCCGATTGGCGCGTCATACACAGTGTAGTGAGAATTTCCTTTCCGCGTACGCTTACATTATCCATGAGCTCCGTAGTCTTGCTATTTCTCGTGGCTATGGCGGCAAGAATAGCGTCCGGCTCTGTCTCCATCATCTCGCTTTCAAACAATATCCAGACAATCTCTCTTTCTCTCATCGGCGTCTCGTATTCCCTGGCCGCCTTCCCAACGCTTTCTCGCAAGTTTCAGGAGAAGGATATGAAGGCTTTCGTCGAGCAGATGGCGACCTCCACGCGGTTCATCATCTTCTGGTCTCTGCCTTTAACGGCGCTTCTGATAGTTCTGCGCGCCCAGGTAGTTCGGGTGCTTTTGGGAAGTGGCCTTTTTGATTGGGGCGCCACGCGGCTTACAGCTGCTGCTGTCGCCCTTTTTGCAATCTCGTCGCTTTTCCAATCACTCATGCTCCTATTTATGAGAGGATTTTATTCCGCGGGCTTTACCCGAAAGCCTTTTTACGTCAATCTCTTCTCAACTCTTGCGCTGGGGCTAATCACTTACTATCTGCTTGAACTTTTCTACCGTTCGAACATTTTCCATCTCTTTATCACCACTCTTCTTAAAGTTGAAGACCTGCCGTCGAGCGCCGTATTGATGCTTCCGCTCGGCTTCTCCTTAGGCACGTTCCTTAACACCATCATTCTCTGGTACGCGTTTGAACGCGAGTTCCCCGGGTTCTCGCAAGGCATAGTGAGAACATTATTTGAGGGGGTAGGCGCGGCCTGTATCATGGGGGCCGTCTCTTATGCCGGGCTGAATATTTTCGCCAGCTTTTTCAATACCGACACTCTGGCCGGGATATTTCTGCAGGGTTTTGCCGCCGGCATCTTGGGCATCGTAGCGGCGGTATTGGTCCTCATCGCCTTAAAGAGTCCGGAGCTCTCACAAGTGTCCAGGGCTTTACGCGGCCGGTTCTGGAAGACAAAAGTTATTGCCACTGACCCGGAGATAATCTAGACTCATGATTCAAGATTTAAGATTCAGGATTTATGAATAATATCCGAAACTTCAGCATCATTGCCCATATTGACCATGGCAAGTCCACCCTGGCGGACCGGATGCTTGAATTGACCCATACTATCGAGAAGCGGGATATGCGCGCGCAGGTGCTCGATTCCATGGAGCTCGAACGGGAGCGGGGCATTACCATCAAGATGCAGCCGGTTCGGATGAGTTGGGAGTTTGAAGCCGTAAGCTATCAGCTCAATCTAATAGACACGCCTGGTCACATCGATTTTTCTTATGAAGTATCACGCGCACTCCGCGCAGTCGAGGGCTCGCTTCTCCTCGTTGACGCCACACGGGGTGTGCAGGCCCAGACACTCACCACTCTTAATATGGCGAAAGATGCCGGACTTGTTATCATTCCGGTAATTTCGAAAATCGATTCTCCCTTAGCGCGTGTTCCAGAGGTAAAAGAAGAAATAGCAGAACTTCTGGGAGTATCGCCGGAAGAGATTATCTTAGTATCCGGCAAGACCGGGGAAGGCGTTGGTAATCTTTTGGAAGAAATTGTAAAGAGAGTTCCCGCTCCGAATCAAGGTCCGACCTTAAGTATCAATGCCCAAAGCCGGACCTTCAGGTCGCTTGTTTTTGATTTTAAATACTTGAACCATAAAGGGGTGATAGTATTCGTCCGCGTCTTTGATGGCGTTGTAAAAAGGGGGGACCGGCTCAAATTCAAAGCGGCCGGTAATGAATTCCAGGCACTTGAAGTCGGAATCTTTACTCCGAATGAAAGGTCTGTCGAAAGTCTGAAAGCGGGCGAAATCGGCTATATCGTCACCGGCATCAAAAAGCCGGGTATCGCCTCCGTGGGCGACACAGTTGCCTCTATTTCTGATACATTGCCCGTACTGCCCGGATACGATGTGGCCCGTCCTGTTGTCTGGGCTTCCGTCTATCCCGAGAATCAGGACCATTTTATCAATCTTAAACACGCCCTCGGAACTTTGCATCTTTCGGATTCAGCTTTTTCCTTCGAAGAAGAATCTTCAGGAGTTTTGGGCAGGGGATTTCGCTGTGGTTTTCTGGGGATGCTTCATCTCGAGATAATCACCGAGCGGCTGCGCCGTGAATTCAACCTTCCTCTCGTCATAACGTCGCCATCCATCACTTACCGTGTCGAATATAAAAATGGCAAAGAGGAGTGGATCTATACCCCATCTTTTTTCCCTGAAGACCACATGATAAACGCGGTATACGAGCCGTGGATTTCGGCGGCAATAATATTGCCGCCGAAATATCTCGGCGCAATCATGCAGTTACTACATGAATTTGAAGCTGAAATCGGAGAGAGTGAAAGTTTCGGAGATTCTCGAACATCTATCAAATTTGAAATGCCTTTGCGGGAGCTTATGCGGGGATTCTTCGACCGGCTCAAAGGCGCCACTTCCGGCTTCGGCTCGATTTCCTACACGCTTACAGGTGAAAAGATCGCCGATGTGGCCCGGCTTGATATCCTTGTCGCCGACGAGTCCGTGCCCGCGTTTAGCAAAGTAATAGCCCGGCGGCTCCTTCAAACGGAGGGAGAGAAAGCGGTCGAGAAGCTCTTCGAAATCCTGCCACGCCAGATGTTTACCGTAAAGATCCAGGCCAAGGCCCTGGGACGCATACTATCGAGCCGCACCTTAAGCGGCACGAAGAAAGACGTGACCCAGCATATGTATGGCGGGGATATTACCCGCAAGATGAAGCTCCGAGAGAAGCAGAAAAAGGGCAAGAAGAAGATGAAAGAGCGGGGTAGGGTCAATATTCCGCAAGAGGTCTTTCTTAAAATGATTAGAAATGACTAAAAGATCGGCGCGTAAGCGAGAATCATCGATATAGCGATAAGAATAGCCAGAACTCCCCAAATGGCCCTTACCTTACCCCGATGTCTTCTGTCGAATAGCATTTCTTATATGTTAACATATTTCGTACGGGATGAAAGAACTGGAGAGAAGACAGTTGGCAAGAAGAGTCATATACTCCATACCGTCTCTTTGCCTGCTTGTCCTGCTCACATTTCTCTTAGCCAGAGGAGCACTTGGCATTTTCCTCAAGGAGCGTGAAAGTGCAAAGAGGGTTTCCGAACTTGAGACAAAGGCACTCGCCAGAGAGAAAAGGCAGGAAGAACTCGAGGCCTTCATCGCACGGTTGAAGACCGAAGAAGGTATTGTCGATGAAATAAAGGATAAATTCAGCGTAGTAAGAGAGGGTGAACACGTAGCCATAATTGTCGATGCTCGCGAGGATCAAGCTTCAACCAGCGTTACAAAAATCTCTTGGTATAAAAGATTATGGACTGCTATAATGTCTCTTTATGAATAAAAAAGTGGAAATCTACTCGACCGAAACCTGCCATTTCTGTTATATGGCAAGGGAATTTTTTAAAGAAAACAACATTCCCTTTACCGACTATAACGTGGGCAGAGATACGGCCCGCCGCGCGGAAATGCTCGATAAAAGCGGTCAGATGGGCGTACCGGTCATCGTCATCGACGACAAGGACCTCATCATCGGCTTTGACAAGAAAGCTCTCGTTAAACTTCTCGAGATACCAACTTAGTAAGAGGTGCCCAGAGTCAGGATCGAACTGACGACCCCTTCCTCTTCAGGGAAGTGCTCTACCAACTGAGCTATCTGGGCAAACTTATCTTGTCAATAAATCTTGCAACCGGCTGTAAGTACTCCCTGCCTGATTTATATACGGCTCAAGCAGGAAGTATCCTATCACAAGCGGCGCTATGATAACGGCAAGCTTGATGAATCCATAAACAGCCGCTCTTTTGGCTCTTTTTATCCATCTTTTTCAGTATCTGGTTGTTCTCTTCCGAGAGCTTCAGAGAACGTTCTATAAGGTGTTTTTCTTCTGGATTCATGTAGAAGATTATAGCAAAAATATGCTATATTTTCAACGTTCGCCGCTGTAGTTCAACGGATAGAACAGCGCCGTCCTAAGGCGTTGATGTAGGTTCAATTCCTGCCGGTGGCACCATTAAATTTAATTAAAACAATGGATAATTGCTTTAATTTCCCCTGACGCGGAGTTTGGTCTGGCGGTTTTTGTCGAGCTTGGGCAGGAGGAGGATGAGCATGCCGTACTTTTCGCTTGCTTCCGCCTCATCAACATTGATTTCTTCCGGCAGGTTTATCGTCCTTGAGAATGAGCCCCAGTAAAGCTCGCGATGGATGTAATCACCCTCCGAAACCGTTCTTTCTTCACCGCGCTCGCCCCGGATGGTGACGGAATCGCGGGTAATGGAGACATCCAGATCGTCCGGCTTGACTCCGGCCACCATGGTTTTGATTATTATTTCGGTCGGAGTATGATAGACGTCTACGGTAAGCTGGGCTTCCTCCAGTTCTTCGAAGATATTATGTTTACCCGAGTTTCTGGTCAGCGCAACATTATCAGAAGAGGCACCCGCCTCTTCTGATTCATCCAGCCGGACCGCTCCGGTCAGTCTTTCAAAAAAGCTTCTTTTATTTTTCATGATGCGAATAGTTACGAATTTGATCGAATGATACGAATATTTTAATTATTCGCATGCCCTATTCGTAAGGGTTCTTAATATTATAACCCAGTATTACCGCGGCGCAACGTTTTCACCATCTCAAAAGCGAAGAGCAGGAGGACAATGCCCGCCCAAACGGAGAGGAAGGAAATCATGGTTCCGGCATCGCCCCATTTAAGTATCAATATGTTGAATACTGTATGGAGGGCGACGGCCCCTATCATAGCAAGGGAGGCGATGCGTACGCGTGCACGGAGCGGCTTGTAGAAGGAGAATCCCAAGGAGACCCCGATTAGGCCGGAAGAAAGCACGTGGAGGAGACTCGCTCCGATAAAACGGAGATTTCCGGTAATTATGCTTTTTGGCACGTCTTCTCCCACGAGCGGCCCCAAGATAAAAAGAGTATTTTCCAACGCCACGAAACCGAGCGCCGCGGTTATCGTGTAGATAATGGGATCTACCGGCTCGTTGTCCTCAACGGAGTGGAGTCCGCCAAAGTATCCGGCCGCGAATTTGAAAACTTCCTCGAGTACTGCCCATAGAAATAAAGCTGTTACCATCGCATCGGGGAAAAGCCGCTCCACTCCTTTCTGAAACGGCAGCACCAGTATTACCGCGAGCATGCCGAGGAGGAAAGTTTTCCCGATAAGACCCTTCGGCTCCGGATGCTTCCTGTCCTCGCGGAGCCAGAAAGAAAGCCACAAGAGTGCCGGCAGGATGCCGCCCATGAGAGCGTAGAAAATTATCTTGGAGCTAATCATACGGGTTTACCCTGAGCAGAGTCGAAGGGCCAGTTTTCAATCATGAGCATTTTTTTATTCTTTATGGGCAATTCGGACCAAATCTCTTCAGTAATGAATGGCATGAAGGGGTGAAGAAGTTTCAAAGAATTCTGCAGCAAGTAGTAAGTAGTAGGAAGTAAGGAGGGGTCTTTTTTACTCTCCTCCAAAATCTCATCCGCCAAGCGGTGCCAGATATAATGGTAAATTTTCTCGGCAGCGAGATAAAAGCGGAAGTTATCCATATCGACCGTAATATCTTTAGCCATAGTATCAAACTCTTCGACCAATTCCTTTTTTAATTCCCCTTGATTTTCTTGCGAAAGCACGTATCTGGCAATATTCCAAACTTTATTGGCAAAGTTTTTATAAGCCTTTAATTTATCATTACCCAGTTTACTGTCCGAGCCCGGACCAACTCCCACAATAAGTGCCATACGCAGGGCATCAGTGCCGTATTGCTCGCCAATGGAGACCGGATCAATATTATCTCCTAGAGATTTGCTTAATTTCTCTCCGCGCTCATTTCTAACAAGCCCATGGAGGTAGACAGTTCTAAAGGGAATTTCCCCGAGGATAAATTCAGACATAAGGATCATTCTCGCTACCCAGAAGAAGATAATATCGTATCCAGTTTCCAGTATATCTGTTGGATGGTATGTCTCTAAATCTGGAGTTTTCTCAGGCCAACCAAGTGCAGAAAATGTCCACAATCCAGAAGAGAACCAAGTATCTAGAGTATCTTCATCTTGTACCCAACCATCACCAGCTGGTTTATCGACCCCTACATATGTATCATTCTCTCTATACCAAACAGGGATTCTATGTCCATACCAAAGTTGTCGAGAAATATTCCAATCATGCAGATTATTTATCCAGTTGAAGTATTCTTTATCAAACCTCTCCGGCAAGATCTTAATCTCCCCGCTTGCGACAGCGTTGTACATCAGCTCTTTGAGTGATTTGTTTTTTCGTTCTGAAACCTTTTTGTTCACATCCACGAACCACTGCAATTTTGGCAATGGCTCAATAATGCCCCCCGTGCGTTCTGCTGTAGAAATGTTCTGCACAATATTCTCTTCAGCTATCAGCAAACCTTCTTTCTTAAGCCAGTCGACGATTTTTTCTCGTGCTGAAATTGTCTTCTCACCCTCGAGACCAGGTATTGGTAAAGAAATCTTTGCATATTCGTTAATCACTTGTATTGATGGCAGATTATGTCGCTTGGCAATTTCTGCATCAAGTGAACTATGTGCCGGAGTCACTCCAAGAGCCCCAGTGCCGAACTCCATATCTACAGATTCATCAGCCACCACTTTTATCTGAAGTTCGGCTCCAGCAAAATTTACCTTGAAAGTCTGACCTACAAACTTTTTATATCTCTCATCATCCGGATGAACTGCCACGGCCGTGTCTCCAAGTTTTGTTTCCGGTCGAGTGGTCGAAATAGCGATAGGGAAGTCGGAAGAATATTTAAAGGTGTAAAGTTTGGCCTCTCTCTCCTCATAAACTATTTCATCGTCGGAGATAGTGGTCTGCCCCTTTGGGTCCCAATTGATTATCCTGGTGCCCCGATAGATAAGCCCAGCATCGTACATTTTCTTGAAGGCGGTTCTAACAGCCAAATTCCTTTTTTCATCGAAGGTAAATGCCTCACGGCTCCAGTCCAGAGATGTTCCCATCTTGCTGATTTGGTGTCTTAAGGCTCCGCGATTTTCCTCCACGAATTTTTCCACCTTCGCTACGAAATCCTCTCGACCAATATCATGCCTGCTCTTACCCTCTTCTTTATAAAGGATTTTCTCCACCTTGGCATTGGTAGCGATGGCGGCGTGGTCCGTGCCGGGAAGCCATAAGGTTTTGAATCCCACCATGCGTTTGTAGCGAACGATGATGTCTTGTATTACTGTCATTAAAGATCCGCCTATATGAAGGGTTCCAGTTGCGTTCGGTGGTGGCAATACAATACAAAAAGGATTTTTATGTCTTGCCGGTAAGTTATCAGGGTTGAAGTAGCCGCTTTTTTCCCACAGATCATAGATCCTTGACTCCGTCCCTGCCGGATTATATGGTTTAAGAAACTTATCGTTCATGCGTCTTCTAATGATACCACGCTTAAGAGCGTGACCCAGGTTTAGTAAAGGACAAAATATAAAGAACAAATAAAGTAATAGTGTCCTTTACAAAAACTTGACTTTAAATTTCAAAAAAAGTAGCTTGATCCTGTCTGATAGAAATGGAAGCCTTTTCTTTCCCTAAGAAGATTAAACAGAGGTTGCTTCGAGTCGGAGCTTTTTATCTTGCCTTAGCGGTATTTTCTATGGGAGTGCCAGTGGCTTACGCTGCTCTGACCGCCGACATCAAGGCCAATGGCTCTGACGGGCCAGTGACGGTAACCAATGGCGATTCCTGGACCTACAGCTGGACCTCGACTGTGGCTACGGCTTGTACTCTAACCTCGCCAACTGGTGATTCTGGTATCTCCACGGCTGGTTCTGGTGGTCCTATTCCTCCTGGTCATTCTTGGTATCCGGCAGTTGGGAATTCCACCACCCTCACTCTTAATTGCACCAATGGCACCAATACGACGACGGATTCGGTGGTAATCAATGTTATCGCTCCAGCAGGTCCAGGTGTCACAGCAGTTCCTCCAGCCCCGCCTGCTCCTCCAACGCTTCCTAGCGGAGGCGGAGGGAGTGCAGCCACTACTACTCCTCCCACCTCTGGTGGCGGTGGCGGAGGTGGTGGGGGAGGAAGCTCTGGCGGTGGAGGTGGAGGTGGAGGTGGAGGTGGTTCCAGCCGTCCGCCTACTCCTTCAGGACAAGTGCTAGGAGTCTCTACAATATCAGATTTTTGTCCTTATCTAACAAGCTATTTGAGGATTGGTTTTAATAATGACCCGATTCAGGTTATCCGCCTTCAGGCATTCCTGAAAGCATTTGAAAAATTCGACTACGTCACCATAAATGGTGTCTTTGATGAAGCAACACTGCAAGCTGTTAATGAATTCCAGTTAAGGTATAAGGACGAGATTTTAATCCCATGGGGCATAAGCCAGCCGACGGGCTATGTTTACATCCGGACCCTAGGCAAAATCAATCAGATTCTCTGCGGCACGTCCATCCAAGATGTCCATCCTCAAGTCATAAAGAACATCAAAGCGCCGGTCAGCAAGGAGATGGACGGCCACAAGGAAGGTGCCGGCACAAGCACGCTTTCCTCGATACCGCTCATAGGGCAAGACATTTCTAAAGGACAAATACCTGATAAACCAGATAAAGGACATCCAAGCGGTCTCACGGCAGCCCTATTCACATGGCCAGATACAGGTACGGATATAGTGAAGTGTCTCTATCAATTCCTGCTAATACTGATTGTCCTTTATATCTTAGGGAGCATAATGGAAAGTGTCCTTTATAAGGACAACCCTGAAAATATCCTTAAGAAGTTTTACTCCAAGTGGGCAACTATCCTTATAGGTCTTGTTCTGGCCTTTATAGGTGCTTATCTTCTAGAACTATGGTGCTTGCTTCTGCCATTACTCCTATCATTAATCACATCGGCAATCTGGATGTTTGTAAAGCGTCCGCCTCAACCAAAAGTAGCCACAAGCAAGGAACCGGTCAAAGAGACGACCAAAGTTATAATGCTTACCGAAACTAAGAAGTAGTTCGACGTTGCTGGTTCGACAAACTCACCACAAGTCACTATAGGTAAGTCAAGTTGCCGCGAGCTCTGATATTCCCGTTTTCTTCAATCAGTTCCGGGCGCTTGCTTACGTTCTCGTATGCCGCAATGCCAATCATCACGGCATTATCGGTTGCCAAGAGCTTTTCCGGCAGGCGAAGGGCAAGTCCCGGGAAATCCCGGATTAAATTGTTCAGTTCATGAATAAGATGAGTATTGGCGGCGACACCGCCCGCAACTATAAGCGTTCTCGCTTCATTCCCGAGATTTTCTAACGCCGTTCTCGTCTTCTCTATCAATACTTCCACCGCCGCGTCTTCGAACGCCCGGGCAATATCTTGCTTATATTCTATATCTTCTCTATTATCTCTTCTGATTTTATAAAGTACGGCAGTCTTTAGCCCCGAGAAAGAGAAATCCAGGTTTCCAGAATTAAGCATTGGTCGAGGAAACTTAAATCCTAAATCCTTAATCCTAAATCTTGAATCTGCGGCTAGTGCCGAAATTTTAGGCCCGCCAGGATAAGGAAGGCCGAGCAATCTTCCCACCTTATCAAAGGCCTCTCCTACGGCGTCGTCCCTCGTCTGTCCGATGATTTCGTAATGCCCGAATTCCCTCATCAAGACAAGTTCCGTATGTCCGCCAGAAACTAACAATGCCAATGCAGGCATTGTTAGTAAATTCGAATTTCGAATTTCGAATTTCGAAATTGACCCTGTTTTGTACAAAACAGAGTAGATATGTCCTTCCATATGATTGACCGGCACAACGGGCTTTCTCCAGCGTCTTCCCAGTTCTTCCGCGAACGTGATGCCTGTCCAGAGAGCCGGCTCGAGCCCCGGGCCGGCGGTGACGGCAATAAAATCCACCTGTAGACACTCCGTGTCTACGTTGGCTTGCTTAAGTGTTTGTTCCAGGAGAATCGGAAGATTCTTTTCGTGTTCGCGCTTGGCAAGCGTGGGGTAGACGCCGCCGTACTTTTCGTGCAGGGCCGCTTGAGAAAGCAGAGTGTTACCCAGGACTCTTATATCCGGTTTTTCAGCTGGCCCGCTTATCTCCAGAAGCGCTACCGCCGTCTCATCACAACTTGTCTCTATGGCTAGAATCTTCATAAGTTATTGGCGCATCTCTACGTTAATGCTCGAACCTACTTTATCAAAAATTCCTGACTCTAACTAACTCGCACGCCCTGCGGGCGTGCTCGTGCGCCTCGCCCCATCGCTTTCATTCTTTTTAGAGTTGGCGGGGGTTAGATTTTTTCAGAGGTATGAGCGATGGGGCTCGGCTTGGAATACAGGGTGCATTGTGCTCGGTCTGGTGTTTTGTGGAGCGTCCGTGCCTAAAGCAGATGACACCACTCGGCATCCGCCTCGGGCTGTTTCCGCTAGGGCTACGAGCGCCTAAGTGCCTAGGTGTGGGTAGGTTGGCTTGCGGCTCAAATACCCGGTAAATGAGCCGCAAGCCCTACCCGTCTCCTTTTGGGGAGAGGAAAGGTTCCTCTCCCCAGCTTCGGTCTCCTCCTCGCAGGGATAGGTTGGAGTTCATAGTGCTATCTAACCCCTATCCTTTCTTTATTTCAGTTTTGCAGTTTTCCGTGCCTTCGGAGTCCGCCCTCGCACAACCCCTCTCCTTGTTTTCATCACAGAGTGTGTGGTGTCGCTTTCGCTTTCGAGTTCTCTAACTTCGTTCGGGTCGGCGCTCGTCTTTAGTCACAGAGTAGTGTACCCCTTTTCTTAGACAACTAGTTTCTCTTGATTTGTATTGTATTT